>Ga0105054_10008456_pt1 | contig 13612 bp, 12 predicted proteins | sample BON02_FD_78091 | JGI IMG/M metagenome (GOLD analysis project Ga0105054, IMG submission 78091) | Freshwater microbial communities from Lake Bonney liftoff mats and glacier meltwater in Antarctica - BON-02 (megahit assembly) | ecosystem: Environmental > Aquatic > Freshwater > Ice > Glacier...
CATAGAATGGACAAAAGCATCTACTTACGCCACTAGTAGCTTTAAGAAAGAATTAGAAACTTTAGTAGAGCAGGCTTGGAAAGAAGACCCGGAATTAGGGCTAGGTTATGATCCTATTTTATATGCTCAAGATTATCCGGATGAAGGTGTTGAATTACTAGACTTTAATTCGGAGACAGGTTATTTGACAGTTAAAGGTATTAAATGGGAGTCCTTTCAAGTTAGCATGAAAGTGTTAAATGAGAATGGGAAAACGTTGGTGGACGGATGTGGGGCAATAAATATGTCTAAAGAACTGACCCGATAAAATTGACGATCAGGAAGAAAATATTTTTGTCACTTACCATTACTTTTTTTCTAGGTTTTGGTTATAAATCAATTACAAAAAAAGTAATATTAAATGAAAAAAGGAATTGGAATTGGGTGTGTTTTTCTGAATGTAAAGATCCAAAGAAAAGGGCAGAATCGTACCAAAAACACATGGATTTAGACATAAATCCATGTGGTGCCAGTTTTGATTGGTACAAAGTAACAGACAGTATAAAAAAGCTCAAACACAATGAACTCCTTTTTCAGAAACTACAAAATACTTTAAGCCTTCTGCCAGGGATTTTATGATAAATTATCTTGTAGAAATCTTAGTAGCCATTGTTGAAGATTTTAAGAAGAACGGTGTTGTCATTTTTGGACAGCATATAAATCTTGGATTATGGTAAATTTGTTCATATCCTTAGATGCAGAAGTCAACTTAGTTCAACTTTTGGAACCTATTGACTAGTTATTTTAAGCGTAAAGTTGGCAATAAGAAAAACAATAGTATGCCGAAAATCAATGTACATCGTCTTTTTTAAGAAGCCGAATTTTGATACCTTGATAATATGAAAGACCAATACGACTTCTACCTTTCTAAATTAGATCCGAACAAAAGCTGCTTATTGGCTTTGCGAAGCATTATATCTAGGCAAGATCTCGAAATAACTGAAACCATTAAGTTTGGAATGCCTTCTTTTTGGTATCAAAAAAGATGTTTTGCCATCTCGGGACAGATGAAAAGACAACTAAGCCTTATGTTCTTTTTGTGGAGGGGAAATATTTAAACCATTCAGCATTAGTTTCTGGAAATAGAGCTCTAATGAAGATTCTTGCTTTAGACGTTATAAATAAGACCTTTCCATGGAGACCATACAAGTATTAATTGATGAGGCTCTGGAATTATACCGAAATTGAAACGAAGTAAATGTTCTTTAGGTTTAGATAGGAGTATTTTCGGCTAAATTAATTTAATCTATATCTCGTATTTTTGGTGTTCCAGAACAACCCTATTATGAAAATGAATTTTCTCAAATTTTTCCTTCTATTAATTATTAGTAATTGTCTTTCTGCCCAAGATATTTTTGAGCTAAATGCCAAGCTGGGTAGGGGAGTAAACATGGGGAACATGTTTGAGGCACCGTCAGAAGAAGCTTGGGGAAATCCTTTCAAAGATGATTATTTTGAGCGTATAGCCGGTCTGGGCTTTAATCATGTACGAATTCCTATTACTTGGGATGTGCCAGCAAGAACGTTACAAGTAGCCCCCTATACCATCAATGCCGAGTTTATGGCTCGTATAAAATATGTGGTAGATAAAGCTCAAAAGGCAGGCTTGATGGCCATCATCAATATGCATCATCATGAAGATATTTTTGCGAATCCAGATGCTGCCAAAGCGGAGTTTCTTGGTCAATGGAAACAAATAGCAGAAACGTTTAAAGACTATGACAATAGGCTTCTTTTTGAACCTTTGAACGAGCCACATGGTAATCTTAAACCTGAGCAATGGAACACCTATTTTGCAGATGCATTGTCGATTATTCGAGAAAAGAACCCTAATAGAGGCGTAATTATGGGTATTGCAAATTACGGAGGACTATCCGCCGTGCCTGAAATTGTCTTTCCAAAAGAAGGGAATAAAGTCATTTTAAGCATTCATTATTATGAGCCTTTTCATTTTACGCATCAAGGAGCTGGATGGGTAAATAATTCTTCACCTTGGTTGGGGACTAAATGGACAAATACAGATTTAGAACAAAAGACAGTTAAAAGTCAATTTCAATTTGCCATAAACTTCGCCAAAGAACATAACGTACCTATAAATATTGGCGAGTTTGGAGCCTATAGTACAGCAGATATGGACAGCCGAGTGCTGTGGACCACTTTTTTAGCGAGGTGGTTTGAAGAGCAAGGTTTAAGTTGGGCATATTGGGAATTTAGCTCAGGATTTGGCTTTTTCAATCCAGTAACAAAAGAATATAATCAACGTTTGGTGGACGCTCTGCTTAAAAATCCATTACCTGAGCCGGTGATTACAAAAACGACTGTTCTTTATGAGTCTGATTTTACTTCGGGGCTGAATGGTTGGTCCTTAGCAACACAGGGTGCTGCTAAGGGTACTTTTATTGCCGAAAGGGGGAAAGCAAAAATTGTCGTAAGTGCCACAGATACAGATGCATGGAAGGTGCAATTCGTCAAAAATAATGTTGCTCTCAAAAAAGGAAAACGCTATTTGGTTAGTTTTAAAGCGGAGGCTAGCACAGACGTTTCATCTACCTCATACATAGGTCAATCTTCAGACCCTTGGGGGGCATATTCCGGCTATTCTGGTATAAGTATTGGCACCAAAGAAGCAGATTATCAATATGGTTTTGAAATGAAAGGTGAAGATGATGCTAAAGCTCGTTTTGTGTTTGATTTAGGAAAAAATGTGGGAACTATCTTTTTTAGGGATTTAAAAGTAGAAGAAGTTATAGGAGAAGAGGAAGTAGTCGTTGAAGAAACTGTTTTAGCCATAGAAAATGCTGATATGACTATTCATGTGTATCCAAACCCTACGAGTACGATTATAAAAATAGAACTAGACGAGAGGTTAGAGTCGTATCAACTTTATAATTTAAAAGGAGCTCTAATCCAAAGCCAAAATAATCCTGAAAACAATACAGTCTTCCTAAAGGAGGCAATTCCAGCTGGAACTTATATCCTAAAAATGATGGCAAAGGGAAATATTTGGACAAAACGGGTGATGGTTCTTGGAAATTGAAATCAATCTATTCTTTATCTCTTGACTTATTTAAGTTTCCATATTTAGCAGATATTTTATAGTAGCCGAAGTCTTTAAGAATTGGCTAGTTTATTAAATACCCATACGGTAAAATCCATTTAGATAAACAAGTATGAAAATCATTAAATACCTTTTATTCACCTTTATTCTTGTAAATAATTCTATTCATTTGGCTCATTGTCAGACTTCGCCTGAAAAGATAAACTTTGTTAGACAAGGTGTTAAAAGAATGATATTTGACGAAAATCAATCAATTCCATTAGCTAGCCTTCATCCTAATAATATAATTGGACTATCCGCCATGCATCCTATAGAGCATTACGCCAATGAACAATCAGATGTTTTTATCCGTAATGGAAAACTAATCATTCATTCTAAACAAGAGACTCAAACAGGAATATGGTTTGGTGGCTTTAATCCATTTGCCACCTATTCAATCGATCTAGATTCATGTACAGGTAAGGGAGATATTGGATTTGAGTTTTCAGGTGTAAACAATAATGATCAATTCTTTATACTCATCGAATTTAAGAATGCAACGCTTACAGGCGTAAAACTCAGGGTGAAAAATAGCTCTGAAATAGTTGTAGACAAATCAATTGCGGTTAACCTTAATGAGGAAGATATCATGAAAGGCAAAGTTATACTCCAAATGCTGGGGAGTGGACTTACCGTTTATTTGCAAGATCACGGGTTACCAAAAATTGTTGGTCAAAGTGATTTTAATACCTATTTAGACTTACGCAAAAAGGAGTATATAAATTCTTTTCAGTCTAAACTTTTTGTACAGCTAAAGGATGGGCAAGTTCAAATTAAAAAGGTCGAAATGGCAATTTCGACAGGTATTGGATTGGCAGATATACGTGCTATAACCTATGAAAATGGAGAACCTATGCTTGATCAAGGACGACTGTGGTATACAATTTCTATTCGTGGACGTGCCTTACCTCATCATCTTCAAGGTGTATTTAGTATGAATCCTACAGTTTTTGATCTTAAGCTTGAAGGGATAATGGTGTTTGATCGAAGCGATGGACTATTAAGGAATGAGATTGCATCCCATCTTTTTTATGACAGAAAGCAAGATATCTGGCGTGGCTTAACGACGGGTTTTAGTGCATTCGCAAATCATGATAAAGAAAAAAAACAATTACTTACAATGGAGAGTAAAAGGGATCCGCGGTTTGGTTTTTCTATAGTGAATGCTTCCCCTTTTGGTATAGAAGGAGATATTGAAGATCCGCATATCTTGTATGATGCAGAAGCAAAAAAATGGCGAATGCTTACATGTGAAAACCAAAATGGCTATAAGGCTGTCGTATTGGAATCAGATTATTGGAATAAGGAGTATAAAAGGATTTCTGGGCATGTCATTCACAATTCTACAGGAACATCGATTCAGAAAATAGGGGATAAGCTCTATTGTTTTTCTGGCAGTTCTGAGCGAGAAATATTTATATATACCTATCCTCAGCTAAAAGAAATAGGTACTTTAAAGATGGACTTACCTCCTTGGGACAATACCTCTGGGTCTAGGGTTTGGCCAAATGTTGTCCAATTACCTGAAGGTTACCCATTTCGATATGTTGCACTAATGATGGATAGATTTAACTATCCCGGTCTAAATGGGCCTAATTGGTCTTACGGAGCTCTTTATCTATATCATGGTTACGATTAAGGATCTAATTCAGAATGGATTAGGAATTATTACGAAGGCTGGTGAAGTAATTAACTTTAGCTCAGGATGAAGTAAATTCAGAAGAAGTGATTGTGCCTCAATTTTACCTACCAATATGGAGTTTACGACTATTGTTTTAATTACGAACATTGCATTATATCAAAACTGCCTTCATTTCTACATCGTTCTGTCTCCAAAATGCACCTGGACTGATAAAATAGCCACGTTCTTTAGGTAGTTCTATGCCGGCATATTTGTAGGCTTCCCATATTAATTCTGAACAGGTGAATTTCTCGTCATGAAATAGTTCTTTACTTCCTAGTAGTGTTCGCCAGGCAATTCTGAAGTATTCCCAATTGTCGTATTGCTTAGTAAGGTTATCTAAACAAAATTCTTTTATTTTCCTTAGCTTTTCTTCGTCTTCACATATGACAGAGTGCCACCTAGCCCAAGCTACTCTGCCGATGTACGGCTTTTTATTTCCTATATAATCCTCAAATACATTTGACATGGGTACCATTCTTACACCAAAACCCAAAACGCTTTCTATTAGAAATAAACGACCCATTTCTTCTATTCTAATAACAACGCCCACATGACTCCAAGCTGAGCGTGAACGCCATCTAATCAAACTTGAAAGCCAATGGTCACCAGAAAAAAAAAGCAGATCACCCGTTTTCATTTCTGAGCGAATCTTATTGTAGTTTTGTAAATTAGTTTCCTTATCTTTTCTATGGAAAAGTTTTTCGAGCTTTCGTTTATTATAGAGCGGTATGGCCATGAAACTTTTAAATAGATTGAAGGGTTTATGAGATACAATTTATTATTAAGCAAATTAGCTAATTTATGGTAACGGTAACGGAGCAAGCAAAGAATAAAATCATGGAACTCAAGCAAAAAGAAGGCAAGAGTACTACGGACGGTATACGCGTGGCTGTGGAAGGTGGAGGGTGCTCAGGTTTAATGTATGATCTTGTTTTTGATACAGAGCAAAAGGAAAACGACATGGTTTTTGAAGACAATGAAGTTAAAATATTTGTTGACAAAAAAAGTCTTTTGTATCTTATAGGAACCGAATTAGACTTTTCTGACGGCTTAAATGGCAAAGGATTTCAATTCAAAAACCCTAATGCCTCTAGAACATGTGGGTGTGGAGAGAGCTTTTCTGTTTAGGGTTAAAGATGTTTGAAAAATTCTAATTTCACTATTGGAAGTAAGAGGTTAATTTATCAAGTATTAGACTTCTGAGAAAGTTATTTTAGCAAAAAGGCTATAAACTTATAGTATTGTGATATCCAACTTCAGATAAAAGGATTATTAAATTTTAAAAAGCCGAAAAATGACAGAAAAAAAACTAAGACGAACATCCGGAAAGGAAGGCATGCTATTTGGCATTTGCGGAGGAATGGCAAAATTCTTTAATTTAGATGTCACACTTATACGTGCCATTTGGGCAATTGGAACCATACTAGGAGTTGGTTCTCCAATATTGATTTACATCGCAATGGCGTTTATTGTACCAAAAGAAGAGATTACTTAAAATAAAAACCTGTCGGGCAGAGCCTAACAGGTTTGTTTTTTATCCGCCGTATGGCGAAATTCAACCCTAACCTAAACTGTATGTTTGCATCTGCCAGAATATCGTCATCTTAAATTGATGCGGTGTTGGCAGTTTGTAATTCTAATCGTTCCCCCGCAAGCATTACTACCCAAAGAATTACATAAATAAGAACCACTGGCACAGGAGAGAAAAATCCGATAGCGAAAAGGATACGTACCAATGTGGTATCAATATCCAAATAGTGAGCTAATCCAGAGGCCACTCCACCCAACATTTTATCAGTTCCATTAATTCTAAATAGCTTTTTCATTTTATTCATGTTTTAAAGTTTGTATGTGCTTTCTTGATGATACAAATATACTATTCGCCAAAGTACTTGGCAATGCATAGTACATGGGTGGTTTTCTAAACTGAAGAATGGTAATTCTGCCTTGGAGATTGGTAAGGGGTGTTGAAAGGTGCTTTTTGTGAGCTTAAAGGCTGTTTTTGGCTTTATGGATGCTCTCCTTCCTTATAGCTTCGTTAATTAGGATTTCAAAATCATTTTGAGTTATAACGCGTTTTACTTCTTTCGGAAGTATCCTCTTCACAGGGAATTTTGAGTTCAATTGTATACTTAGTTCATAAAATTGATTTAATGAAACACCATAACTTGTAAGCTCAGGCACACATAACTCATTTAATTCGCTATTCAAATCTTGTATTAACCAAGGGTTTAAACAATTCTGAATGTCAAACTCACGCTTTAATAAAATATTTTTGCTTGGTAGTTTGGCATCTCTGGTCCACCATAGGTCTAGTACGCTTTCCATTGCAGTATGCGTATCTTCAGCACTAGCTACGGCTTCTAGTTCTGCTAATGTTTTTGCCAATAAATCCGTGACGGCCATTTCATAAGGGAGTTTACTTTTTAAAGCTTCCATGCCAATTTTCACGCCTAGCAGGTTTGAGTAAGCATCTTCAATACTAAAAGCTGAATATCGCTCCGGCACCATAGGAATGTATGATGCACCATAATAGGTTGCTATTTCGTGCCATACAGAAAGATTATAAGCAATGTTTCCTGCTAATAAGATTTTATCAGCATTTGTTTGCAAGTTACTTGCACAAATTTCAAGGTTCTTATGGCCACCTTCTCTTCCAAGTTCTATATTAAAGCTTTCGCTTTTTGAATTGGCTATTCGCATAAATAAATAAGCCGTCCAGTCTGCTTGGTCGCGTAAATGCCCTATGTCTATAAATCCTCCAAATTTGGTGTAAATGATGCCATTATTCTCTTCGTCATTTCCTAGGTATTTATGTACTCCTAGTTTTTCAATACTGGTGATATCACTTACTTTCAAAAAAGGAATACCAGTTACTTTTACATCACTCCCAAAGGAGCAGCAAGTTCTAATGATTCTTGGGGGCGGTGTATCACTAATCTCAGAATTTGATTTCAAAGGTAAAGCTTGAGCGTTTTTAAAGCTCATTAGAAGAAATAGCCAAAGAATAGTTAAAAGTTTCATTTTAATGAAAAAGATGTAGTAGTAATAACTGCTAATTTTCTGTCAAATTGTTCTGTATTGACCAAAAAATCAGATTATTAGTTCACTATAAAAAGAAAAAGCTACCAAGAGTTTAAAACCATCTAACGCAAGTATACTTAATGACTATATTTTAAAACAATTTTTCCTGTGGAGGAGTTACACCTTTCAGTCTTAAATAGATGGTAGTTTGTCCTCTATGATGTGCTCCATGTTCAAAAGCTTTCCCAAATCCTATGGCTTTTGTCATTTCAAACTGGCCAAACATTTTAATGCTTTCAGTCAATTGTTCATTTGTCATTCGTTTTAAAGTTTCAATCACATAATTATAACTTTCAGCCACAGCTTTCGTACAGGCCGCCTTGCTTTGATATTCATCTAGTTTTTCAAATTCTATACCAGCGGTAGGGTTATCTGTGCCAGTTATGGTAGAAGTAAAAAAGTAATTAGCACCAGCTAAATGAAGAAATTGCTGTGCAAAAGAGCGAATATCCTCGGTAGGTTTATAAGTAAAACCATCCGCTGGCATAGCCTCCAAATATTCTATGGAATAGGCCTTGGCTCGTTCAAAATCGGCAATTAAGTTCTCCTTTTCGCCAGCCGCGTCAATAGCCATGGCACTTGAAAAAGAGGCGATAAATAGAGCAATAAATAACTTAAAAGGGGTTACTACTTTTTTCATTTTTGGATGTTTGATTTGTTTAAAGATACATTTTAGACCAACAGGTTGCCTTTATTAACGAATAAATTACACAACCTGTTGGTACCATGACGTATCTTATTCAAAAAATGGGACACCCACAGGAGCATATTTACGCATAGCTTCCTGATTTATTTCTACACCAATGCCGGGTACATCTCTTACTTTGATAAAACCATTTTCTACGGCTTCGCCTTCAAACGTTACTATTTCACGGAACATTGGGTCTTTATGAAAATAAATTTGCCATTCCATAATCATGAAATTAGGTACAGACGCACATACATGAGCAGAAGCCATGGCTCCCAAATAAGACGCCACCATGTGAGGTGCAAAAGGTACATAATATAGATTTGCCAAATTAGCAATTCGTTGACCCTCACCTAGCCCACCACATTTTTGTAAATCAGGCATGATGATATCTACAGCACCTTGCTCTAATAATGGTCTAAAACCATGTGCTAAATAATGATTTTCTCCTGCACAAATAGGGGTAGAAGTAGATTCAGTTATTTTTTTATAGGCATCTGGGTTTTCAGCCGCTATAGGTTCTTCTAGCCACATAAGGTTTAAGGGTTCGAGCATCTTAGCTACTCGCTCGCCTGTGGTGGCATCATATCGACCGTGCATATCTGCACAGATGTCAATATTTGGGCCTACTTCTTTTCTTGCGGCAGCCATTTGGTCATACATTCTTTGCAGTTCCGCAGGGGAGGCTGTCCAGTTAAACTTATCATATTTGTTTGGGTCATTAGCTTGATCCAAATCAAATTTAACAGCTGAAAAACCCATATCTACGGCCTCTCTGGCAGCTGCGGCAAAATCTTCTGGTTTTGGAAGACTATTTTGATACAATGCTGTATCCATATAAACACGTACCGAATCTCTGAATTTCCCTCCTAATAATTGATAAACTGGTAATCCTAATGCTTTACCTGCTAAATCCCAAAGGGCTGTTTCCACAGCTGTCAGTACAGCTACATACATGCCACTTTGAGCACCTTCAAAAAAGCCAGATTTTCGAATAGTTTCAAAAAGGCGATGAACATTTAAGGGGTTTTGCCCTTTAATTCTTTGCCCCATCATCTTGACTAAATGATAAGTGCCAGGCGTGGCGTCTACGCCTTCACCATGGCCTACGATATCTTGATTGCTATATATTTTCACAAATAAGCTATGCCCACCTCTTATATAACCACACTTTATGTCTGTTATTTTTAAATCTGATGGCATAGAACTTTTAGGGGTTCTATTAATAGCGGTTTCGTATTCTCTACCAAAACTGGCTAGAGGTACTGCCGCAAATGCCGAGGCCAATGCCGCTTTTGAAAGGAAATCTCTTCTTGTGTTTTTCATCGGGTTGTTTTGTTTAATGTTTTTTCCTTTGGGGTGGGGGAATAAGCTGACACTATGGGTTAAAAGGCAGGGTTGCTTGACATGGTAGTTTACCCATCCCGCCTTCGGCACCCCTTCGCCCTTCGACCAGACTCGGAGGGGATTCCTCTTTTACTCTGACCAAGCGAAGTCGAGGTCACCAAGTCCTTCCCTTCAAAATCTCCTGAATTTGCTCACGGCTAACAGGCAAATCATTAATATGCTCATTTAGCCAGCCTGAAAAGTCCTTTTCAATGACATCAGACCAACGCATATCTATTTCGCCGGGCGTATATTTTTGCTCTCTTAATCGCTGATGCCCAAACATATCTCTTAGCCTTACAACTTCTGAAACCTTAACTACTTCTTCTGCCAAATGTGAAGGAATAAAAACCACACCGCCATCTCTTCCTAAGACTACATCACCAGGCATACATGTAGCGTCACCTATTCTTGTTGGATGATTTATAGCCACCAATGTCGTATTAAGGGCTTTGTCTGCATTATTCAAATGGTGCGATGGATGATAACTTCTGAAGAATGACGTAAAGCCACCAATATTTTTTAGACCACCAATATCTCGTAAGGCACCGTCATACACTATCCCGTTTCCTGTTTTGGCGAAAATGGAGTTTCCTAAGTTATCACCAATAGTAGGGCCATCTAAATAGGCACCAAACTGGTCTGCCACATAAACATCACCTTTTTTTAGGAGGTCAATAGGCCATGAATTTTGGGACTGAATCCTTCCATCTTTATTATGACCCTTGTCGTCTATAGCTCTCTGTATATCTGGTCTACCAGGCATAAATGTGGCTGTTACTGCTCTTCCTACAAGTACGGAATCTGGGTTTATTAATTGCCAATTTCCTTCATACTGCTGTTTGTAATTCTTGTTACGCAAGACAGCCCATGCTTCCTCCAGCGTTACAAGTTTCATTCTTTCAAGAATGGAATCAGATACTTTTGGACGTCCATCTTCAAATCGTTCTCCTTCCCATTCTCGGGTTAGTAAAAGCATGTAGTCTTTTGAGATTTGTTGGGAATAGCTATTGAAATTCGTCAAAAGCATTATTGAAAGACAAAACATTGCCAATATGTAATTTTTTTTCATAGGGTAGTAATTAGAACTTTATTCTAAGATATGCAATTCATTGGATTGATTTACAAAGTGTATTAAAATATTTATTGTCAAATAGACATTTAAAACGAATTGGTAGTCAGAATGGTTTTCTGAAATAATGCAACGTTTAAATCATATAATGTTTTTGAGACTGAATTCTCCATACTTTGATAACAGATTCAATTAAAAATAAGTAGTTATGGATAGTAAAGACTTTTGAAGTCTACTCATGCCAATTTTTCTAAAAGTTTTACTGAATATTTGTAGCAGAAGTAGAACGAACTACTTTTGTTGAAAATGATATCAGAAGAATTACGTCCCAACAAGAAAATTTATTTCGCCTCGGATTTTCATCTCGGTGCACCAAATCATAGGGAAAGTTTAATTAGAGAAAAGAAAGTAATTCAATGGCTGGATGCAATAAAGCATGATGCCCAAACTGTCTTTTTGGTAGGTGATTTGTTTGACTTTTGGTTTGAATATAAACATGTGGTCCCAAAAGGTCATATAAGGTTTTTAGGTAAACTTGCTGAGCTTTCCGATATGGGAATTGGAATTAAAATTTTCACGGGTAACCATGATTTATGGATGTCGGATTATTTTCAAAAGGAATTCGGAGCAGAAATATTTCACAGTCCACAAGAATTTATTTTTAATAACCACACTTTTTATATAGGACATGGAGATGGTTTAGGTCCAGGCGATTATACTTATAAATGGCTTAAAAGGCTCTTGTTTACTAATCCTATTTTCACATTTCTTTTTGGAAGGCTAATGCACCCTAACCTAGGTATAGCTCTTGGAAATTTATGGTCACTTAGTTCTTGGAAAAAGAATAGGGAGGAAGACAAGATAAAAGAAGAGGTTGTGTTAGAAAGGGAATTTCTTATTAAATTCATCAAAGAGATGGAAAACCTGGGTCAAAATCATGATTATTATATTTTTGGTCATCGACATATCGCCATTGAAACTATGGTAAACGAATCAGCCAAATATATCAATTTAGGTGATTGGATTCGTTATGATTCTTATGGAGTTTTTGACGGCAAGGATTTGGAATTGCAATTTGGTATGAGCGAGCTAAAATAAAACAATTCACTGACACAAATTGATTTTTTTTGATTAAAACGCAAACCTCTAGTCTTTGTTTATTTCAGATCTTGCAGATAAATAACCCTTTACTACAGTGAAAGTAGTAATTGCTAAAAATAAGATTATAATATAATGAACATAGTCGATTATCCAAGGAACTTTAACTCCAAAATAATAGCCTCCGCCTACTAATATTAATACCCAAAGTGCTCCTCCTACAATATTATAAATAGTGAAAGGAATAAACTTCATTCTCACTAATCCAGCTAAAATCGGGGCAAATGTTCTAATAATAGGTAAAAAACGAGCGATAATTAACGTTCTACTTCCATATTTTCCGAAATACAGTTTGGTTCTTTCTATATATTTTTTCTTAAAAAAGAGGTTTTCTTTTTTGTTTTCTAACGTTTCACCAAAATAATAGCCGGATATATATCCAGTAAGTGAACCTAATACTGCGGCCACGAAAATTGCCAAAAGAAGAATGAAGATATTAACCTTTAAGAGACCTAAGCCACAAAAAACACCAGATAGAAACAAGAGATAATCGCCTGGCAAGAAAAACCCAAAGAAGAGACCGTTCTCCACATAAACGATAAGGACAATAGCTATCAAGCCTCCAGTCTGGATAATCTCTTCAGAATTCAGTAAATATTGAAAGAAATCGGTGATTGGTTCCATAGGGATAAGCTTGCTCGTAAAAATAAAGCATATTAGCTTAAATGAAAATGCTTTCGCTCATAATTCCCTATTAAATGTTCAGTTTAGATTAATTCTCAATTTCAGAAAGCTCTAACCATCGTAGTTCCTTCATTTCCAGAAAAGAATTTATGTTTTCCAATTCTTGACCCAATTCGGACAAAACACCAAAATCCGTTTTACCTTCATTCATCAATTTTACAATTTCAATCTTGCGGCCTTCCTTTTTCGCTATTTCTTTTTCAATTGATTCAAACTCTTGTCGCTCTTTAAAACTCATCTTTCTTTTGTCAAGACCTTTAAGAGGAGTAGGTGGAGCTTCTTCAAATTCGGGTTTAGTTTTTTTGTTGTCGGTAGATTCTTTTAATTGTTCATCTTTCCATAATCTATATTCGGTATAGTTTCCAGGAAAATCTTTAATATACCCATCGCCTTCAAATGCAAAAATGTGGTCAACAATTTTATCCATAAAATACCTATCATGAGAAACCACCAAAACGCAACCACCAAAACTCTCCAGAAACTCTTCCAAAACATTTAGGGTATCAATGTCAAGGTCATTGGTAGGCTCATCTAGAATTAAAAAATTAGGGCTTTGAACCAATACCTTCATTAATTGTAGCCGTCTTTTTTCTCCACCAGATAGCTTACGGATAGCTGTATGCTGCACTTTTGGAGGAAAAAGGAACATGTTCAAAAATGCCGAAATGGACAATTCTCTTCCATCGCCTAATTTCACAAATTCGGCATATTCTCTAATAG
>Ga0105054_10008457_pt1 | contig 13610 bp, 6 predicted proteins | sample BON02_FD_78091 | JGI IMG/M metagenome (GOLD analysis project Ga0105054, IMG submission 78091) | Freshwater microbial communities from Lake Bonney liftoff mats and glacier meltwater in Antarctica - BON-02 (megahit assembly) | ecosystem: Environmental > Aquatic > Freshwater > Ice > Glacier...
CCGCTCCCCTTGCCCCCCCCCCCCCCCCTCCAAACCATCAAACAAACAAAACACGCGACCGTATCCGCCCGCCCCCCCCCAAAATCAAACAAAAAACCGAAACTCACAGGTCAAGGGCCGCCAGGTGCGCGTCAAGGGCCCCCGCGGCGTGCTCACGCGCGACTTCCGGCACCTCTCGGTCGACATGTTCATCGAGGATGCCGAGGTCGTCGTCGCCGACGAGGAGGCGGAGGGCGCGTCCGACGCGCCCCCCGTCAAGAAAGTGCGGCTGCTGCACGTCGAGTGCCATTTCGGCAAGCGCAAGCGCCTTGCCGCCATCCGCACCGCCTGCTCGCACGTGCAAAACATGATCACGGGCGTGACGAGCGGCTTCGAGTACAAGATGCGCCTGGTGTACGCCCACTTCCCCATCAACACGGCCGTCGAGGACAAGGGCCTGGTCGTCGAGATCCGCAACTTTCTCGGCGAGAAGATCGTCCGGCGGGTCGAGATGCTGCCCGGCACCACCATCGCCCGCTCCGACGCGGTGAAAGATGAGCTGATCTTGCAGGGCAACGACGTCGAGTCCGTGAGCCGCAGCTGCGCGCTCATCCACCAGGTGTGCCTCGTCAAGAACAAGGACATCCGCAAGTTCCTGGACGGCATCTACGTGAGCGAGCGCGGGCTGATCGCCAAGAAGGAGTGAGGGAAAAAGAGGAGGGGGGGGGGAGATGCGGGGCTTTGTGTCTCTCTGTCGCGGCGTCTTCTTTTCCGTTCGGCGGCCTGCCCCCCGTGGCTTTGTAAAGGGTTTCTTCCCTCACGCGCGCAATACGCCGATGAGCAACGTGGTCTGTCCCTCGAATCGCGTCTCCGCGTCTGGCCGCGGCTCCGAGCAGACGCTGCACCAAAAAGACGCGCCGCGCGGACGAGCGCGAATGCCGGCGACGACAGGCAAGAAACGAAGATGAACAAAATGCCCCGGCTGAACCCACCAGATGGTCCGGTCTGACGGGTTCGCGCTCGAGCGGGCGAACCACTGGCGCGTGCTCTTCCGCGAGCAGCAAACAACGATCGACGTTTGTGCGGGAGGCTCGACCTGCCGCCGCCCGCCGACGCCCGCCGACGCCGCCGCCCGCCGCCGACGGGACTAAGGGCGCCCGCCGGCCCGCCGGCCACGGTCATTATCGTTCCGTCCCTCCCTTTAGAAACGACAATCCCCACGAAACTCCGCACCCACCACCCAACCATGTCCACGCGACAAGTGCGCGAGGCCTTGGTCGGCACGGGCGCGCCGGCCAAGGCCTCGAAGAACGAACCAACGCAGAGCGACGGCGTCTTGACGCAGGACGTCGCGCACGCCTCCTCCGCGACCTCATCGCCGCTCGAGGCCGTCGGGACCTCGTACCTAGATGACGACGATGACGGTGAGCAGCGTGCCTAGGCTGCAGTGGCTGGGGACGTGGGGCACTGCGTTGCTCCGTCTCTGCCGTCCCTTCAAACCTTCGCTTTCTCACGCGCGCGCCCCACCCCCCACCACGCTCTCCTCGCAACGACGCACCCCCTCCCTCCCCCATCACCGACTCCTGACACTCGCTACACTAGGCGAGCGCAAGCCCAACGAGCTGTACGGCAAGTTCACCTGGCGCATCGACGACTTCACCGGCACCAGCAAGCGGGAGCTCAGGAGCCAGCAGTTTGACGTCGGCGGCTTCAAGTGGTGCGTCGGGCTCTCCCTCGGGGCATTCGTGTGGTGGCGTGACGTGCGCGCGAGGCAGGGGGGGAACGGGCGGCGCGACGGCAGCAGCGACGAGCCGCGCCGTCCCGCGCCGTCCCGCCCCCGTTCGACGGCTGCCGTCGATCGACGCTCGTCGCACCGCGCGCGCCTCCGATCGATCCGCCAACCCTCGACCCTTCCTTGCCCGCCCCCCCCCCCACCCGAACCAAAAAACAAAAACACAGGTACGTGCTCGTCTACCCGCACGGATGCGACGTGTGCCACCACCTCTCGCTGTTCCTGTGCGTCGCCGACTACGACAAGCTCCTGCCCGGGTGGTCGCACTTTGCGCAGTTCACGATCGCGGTGGTCAACAGCGACCCGAAGAAGAGCAAGTACTCGGACACGCTGCACCGGTTCTGCAAGAAGGAGCACGACTGGGGGTGGAAGAAGTTCATGGAGCTGTCCAAGGTCCGCGGCGACGCCGGGTTTGCGGCGGCGGCGGCGCAGGCGCAGGCGCAGGCGGCGCAGCGCGAGGCCGGGGCGGCGGCGCCGGCGGCCGACGGCGGCGGCGGCGGCGGCGGCTGCAACGGCCACCACCACCCCGGGGGCGCGCCGTGCTCGGCGCCAAACGGGATCGTGAGCGACGGGCGGGGCGGGGTGACCATCACCAATGTGGTGTGCGGCGCAGGGGGAGCAGGGGGAGCAGCAGGCGCAGGGGCAGGAGCGGGATCAGGAGGAGCAGCAGCGGGAGCAGCGGGAGCAGCGGGCGGCGGCGGCGGCGGCGACGGGGGAGGCGCCTCTTCCTCGCCCGCTCCTTCCTCCTCCGGCGCGCTCGTCATCCGCGCGCAGGTGCAGGTGATCGTGGCCCGCCCCGCGCGCCCCTTCCGCTGCCTCGACCCGGCCTACCGCCGCGAGCTCGCGCGCGTCTACCTGACCAACGTCGAGGCCATCGTGCGCCGGTTCGCCGACGAGCGCCGCGCCAGGCTGGCCTGGTGCCTGCGCGAGCGGCCGCAGCTCGAGGCGTGGTGGCGGGCGCTGGACGGCGCGCGGCGGCGGCGCGTGTGCCAGGACCGCGCGGACGCCGCGCTGCGCGGGATCGTGAAGCAGTTCTTCAATGAGCGGGAGGTCACGTCGACGCTCGTGATGGACGCGCTGTTCAGCGGCGCGCGGCAGGTCGAGGCGGCGACGCGGCGGTGGCAGCGCAAGCAGGGGCAGCAGCAGCAGCAGCAGCAGCAGCAGTGGCAAAAGGGGGGCGGCGGCGGCGGCGGCGGCGGCGGCGGCGGGCGCATCCACGGCGCCGGCAACCACGCCGCCGCCGCCCCGCCAGACGGCAACGGCGCCGACGCCTCGGCCGGCCCCGTCATCGCCACCATCGACAGCGTGCGCCAGACGGTCGGCTTCGGCACGGACGCGCTCGCGGCGCTCGACCTGGTTTTGGCAGAGGGCTTCGTGCCGCCGCCGCCGCCGCCGCCGCCCTCACTCCCGACGACGTCGGCGGCGGCGGCGGCGGCCGCAGCGGCCGCTGCGGCCGCGGCCTCGGCCTCGGCCTCGTCCACGGCCGAGGCGGCCGGCAGCAGCGGCAACGACGACGGCGTCGGGAGGAGCGGCGGCGGCGCGACCGACGCGAGCGGCAGCAGCGGCGGATCAGGGGCAGGGGGAGGAGGAGGAGCAGGAGGAGCGGCGGGCGAGGCAGGCGCGGCCTCGCCGCCGCCCCCCCGCCCGGCGCCGCCCCAGGCCCCGCCCGACGACAGCGCGGGCGGCACCGCGGGGAGGCCCGAGCCCGCGGCCGCCAACGCCGCCGCAACCTCGGCCGCGGCCGCCACAGCGGCCGCCGCGGCAGCCACAGCCGCCGCCGCCGCCGCCTCGTCGCTGGCCGCCGTCGTGCGCGGCGCGCCGCCGCCGGGCGACGGGTCTGCCGAGGCCGACCTGCGGCGCGACAGCGCCGAGCGCGACGAGCGGCGGCTGGCCGAGCTGGGCCGGCGCGCGGTCGAGGTGTTCATCGTGTCGCACCTGTTCTGCGGCCCGCTCGAGACCGCCTACCGCGACGACCAGGCGCTCGCGCGGCAGGAGCAGCTGATCGCCGAGGAGGACAAGCGGCAGCGGCAGGAGGGCGCGGCGGCGGCGGCGCGCGCGGCGGTCGAGCGCGAGAAGAAGGCGCGCAAGAAGGAGCGCCAGAAGGTCAAGCGCGACGCCGACCGCGCCAAGCGCGACGCCGAGGAGGAGGTCGAGCGCGCGGAGCAGCATCAGCGGCGCGAGGCGGAGGAGGCGGCCGAGCGACGCAAGAAGGCGAGCGCCGCGGCCGAGGCCAAGCGCGAGGCGGCCGAGGAGGCCGAGGCGGCGGCGGCGGCGAGGACGGCGGCGGCGGCGGCGGCGGCGGCTGCTGCGGCTGCGGCCGCCGCCGAGGGAGAGGCGCAGCGCCGAGCGACGGCCAAGCAGCAGCAGCAGCAGCAGCAGCGCGAGGCGCGGCAGCAGCAGGAGACGGCTGCCGCCGCCGCCGCCGCCGCTGCTGCCACTGCTGCTGCTGCCGCTGCTGCTGCCAGGGCGGCGGCGGCCGAGCCCTCTGTGCCGGCGGCAGCGACGCCTCTCGCCGCTGCCGCCCCGCCGACGGCGTTTGCCCCCGCCGCCGTGCTCCCCGTTGCCGCCGCGGCCGCCCCGGTCGTTGCGGCCGCGCTCGCCGCCGTGGCCCCGGCGCCCCAGGCCGCCGCCGAGGAGGTCGTCGCCTTGCGCCGCCGCGTGCGCGCTCTGGAGCAGGCGCTCGGCGAGCGCGACGCTGACCTGATAGCGCTGCGGCGGCAGCTACGGCAGCAGCAGCAGCAGCCGCCGCAGCAGCTGCAGCAGCAGCAGCAGCAGCAGGCGGCGCACGCGGGCTTGGCTGCGGTCGTCGGCGGCGGCGGCGGCGGCGCTGCGGGCGGCATCCCCGCAGCGGCCGTGCCCGCGGCGACGGCCCGCAAGGGCGTCCCGGCCGTCGGCGGCCTGCTCAACAGCGACCTCGCGGCCGTGATCAAGGGCGCGGCGGCGGCGGCGGCGGCGGGCAAGGTTGCCGAGGCGGCGGCGGCGGCCGCTGCCGCGGCCGCGGCGGCCGCGGCTGGCGCCGGAGCGCCCGCCGCCGTCGGCGCGGCGCCGGCACGCCTCGTGCACGCCAACGGCGGGCCCTCCAGCAACGGCAACGGGCCCGTGAGCGCCCCCACCACCACTGCTTGGGGCGGGGCCGGCGTGGCGGCGGCGGCTGCAGCGGCTGCGGCGGCTGCGGCGGCCGCGGCGGCCGCCGCCGCCACCAGCGGCCCCGCCCCCGCCTCTGCGGCCGTCACCCCGTCCCGCGGAGCCGCTGCTGCGGCGGCCAACGGCCCCTCGTCGGTCCCCTCGCCGGCGCCTCCCCCGACCGTGGCACAGGTGCTGGCGCGCCAGGGCAGCGGCGGCGGGCGCGCCCCGATGTCGGCGGCCGCGGCAGAGGCCGCGGCCGCCACAGGCGCAGCAGCAGGCCCGGCGGCCGGCATGTCCCCCGCTCCTGCCGCGCCCTCGGCCGCAGGCAGCGCCGCCGTCGCGGCCGCCGTGCGCGCCGTGGCCGCCCAGGCCCGCGCGGCCGCGCCCCCGCCGCCGCCCACGCCGCCAACGGCGGCCGCCGCCAAGGTGGCCGCGGGCGCGCCGGCGGCCTCTGCCAACGGCGGTCGCCCGGCGGCCGGCGCGCGCGACCCCCGCCCCGCGCCCGCGGCCGCCGCCGGCCCCCGCCACGGCCCCGCCGCCGCCTCCTTCTCGGCCGTGGCGGCCGGCGCCGCCGCCGGCAAGGGCGCCGCCGGCGTCGCGCGGCCGCCCGGCGCGCCCGGCGGCGACGCCGGCCTCGACGAGTTTGCGCACATGGGCCTCATCGACGACCTGCTGACCGAGTGAAACGTGTGAAGAGGAAAGAGAGCCGGCCGGCGCCGCTTGACTCGCCGCGAAGACGCTGAGCGACGACATGAAGAGGTTGTGCGAGAGAGGACAGACTGAAACGAGCCCCCTTTGGGGATTTTTCGCATCCCGGCACTCCGGCCCCTGCTCTTTCGGACGACGACGGAGACGCATCGGGGAGCGCCTCGCATTCTTTGCGTTTTTGCTTGTTTCGATTCACGAGTAAGAACAAACCGACGACACGTGGACCACAGACAGACGCGAGAGATCGCTCTACAGAGACACGTGTTGCACAGGACAGACTGGAGGTCAAAAGAACAGGGGCGCGCGAGGCACAGGGGCGCTCAAAAGAGCATGCGGCGCTCGAGACGACGAAACGAGAGGAGAGCGCAACTCTCCTCTCGTTTAAAAAAAAACGCAAAGCCCCTCCCCTCCTTCCCCTCTCTGCAAGCGCCCCAAAAAACCCCAAACCGAAAGCGAAGCGCCCTTAAGCGTAGTAGGGCAGCACCTGCGTCATGATGTAGGCGAACGCGACGCCCGAGAGGCCGCCGACCGTCCAGCCCGCGGCGAACCCGTTCCACCCGTCGGCCGACTGCAGCGGGTCGGCCGGCACGCTGCGGCCGCTGAGCGTCTTTTTCGGCACCGACGCCGTCTCGCCCTGGAACGTCGCGCCGCCGTAGATCGACAGGCACACGGCCAGGATGAGCACCAGGCCCGCGCCCGAGGCGCACCCGGCGATCTCGCCGACGTCGGGCACGTCGCGCAGGGGGCCGAGCGCGATGAAGGGGCCGGGAATCAAAAAGCCGTGCGCCAGGCCGACCTCGACGCCGCGCAGCAGCGGCGACACGCCCGTGCGGTACGCGGGGAGGGACGAGAGGAACTTGGCGACGATGGGGGCCGAGGTGACGGGCGTCTCGAACATGCCGACGAAGGGGTCGCCGTTGATGGGCTGGACGACCGTGAACTGTGTTTGGTTTTCTCCGTGGGGTTTTTTTGTTGGGTCGGGCGGCCAGGGCAGAGGGAAGAGGGGGGGGGGGGGGGGGGGGGGGGGGGGCGGGGGGGGGGGGGGGGGGGGGGGGGGAGCGGTCGAGACGGCGTGTTTGGTTGTTTGGTATCGAGGGAGGTCGAGGGGCGTCAGTGACTGGTTTCGCACGATGAGGCGGGCAGCAAGCGAGAGAAGGAAAGCTAAACCAACAAGACGACAAGAAGATGGGACCGCCGCCGCCGCCGCCGCCGACGACGGGGCGCGCCGGCCGGCGTCGGGGCCCGGTCGGCGGAAAAAGCGCGCGCCGCTCCGGCGCCTCCCCCCTCTCCTCCTGCCCTGAACGAGCGTCCGGCCGCCCCACCCGCGCGCCCTGAGGGGTCGCAACGGCGCGCATCTCGCCCGGCCGCGCGACCGATCCGACGCGCGGGGCCGCCGCGCGAGAGCCGCGCGGAGGGCGCTTTTTCGCGGAAGGGGAGGGAAGCAGAGGGGAAATTCCGTCTTCCGAACGCGCCCCCCGCTCTTCGCCTCGAGGACCCGGACCGCCAGATTGGAGGGCCCGGGACGTGTCGCGCGAGGCGCAACACCCACGGATCCGCGATCTGACGTACCTTCTGGTCCGCAGCGCGCACGACGACCGACGTCTTGCGCGAGGTGCGGAGGCCCATGGGGCGAGTCGCGCGTGCCAACTGCATGATGCTCGGTTGCTTTTTGTGTGGGGGTGGTGTGAGGTCAGGTCTGTGTGTATGTCTGTGTGTGTTGCGTGTCTGTCGCGGAGAGAGAAGGCGCCGATAAGAGCGAAAAGAGCTCGCGTGATCGCGTTTTCCCCCCTCCTCTCCCCCCTCCTCTCCCTCTCTCTGTCTCTCCTCCTCCCCCTCATGCTCTCCCCACCGCGCCGTCCGTCCTTTCTCGCCAGACCACGTCGACCACCGACACCTCACTCTCAACACCAGTTGGCGCGCCCGCGCGTCTCACACGACTTGAGAAGGAAGAGCCTACGGAGAAGCCACGAAGCAAAACAAAACGATGGCGCTCCGCGCGATGCGCATGGTGAGCAGCCCCCCATTCGATGCGGCGCTGGTCACGCACCGACCCAGGCGACCCGCCCGTGCGGTCGCGGCGTACAATGGCAGCGCGTGCCCGACGCGGGAGGCTTGCAACCCGCTCGAGCGGCGGCCGACCCATCGTCCTCTCTCCGCCCGCCGGGCCCCCCCAGTCTCCTCGACCGCAATGCGCGCTGCGCTACGCGCGCGCGCGAGACGCATCCGATCGACGCCGGCCCCGACACTCCTCGGAGCACGCGCCGTCAAGGGAAGCCAAGGGCGGGGGCAAAACAAGCCCGTCCTCGTGTGGCCGTCGCCAGCGCCGCCGTCGGAGCGCGCGCTCGCGCATTGCCGCCGCTCGCACCTCCTCTTTCGGCACCACCCAACCTCACGCCCCCAACAACCCCCCCCCCAACAACCCCAACAACCGCGCAACAACAGCACGCCACCACCGGCCGCCCGGCGCCCGCCCAGCGCGCCGTCGCGGCCGTGGCCCGCCGCCCCGCCCAGCAGGCCGCCGCCGCCGTCCGCGCCGCGCCCGCGACCCGCCGCGCGCCGCTGCGCGTCGTGGCGCTGCGCCTGAACAACGTCGAGATCCCCAACCAGAAGCGCATCGAGATCTCGCTGCAGTACATCTACGGCATCGGCAGCACCACGAGCCAGGCCATCCTGCGCGATGCGGGGGTCGACAACAAGCGCACGCACGAGCTCAGCGAGGAGGAGCTCACGCGCCTGCGCGACGAGGTCGGCAAGTACACCACCGAGGCCGACCTGCGGCGCGTGGTGTCGCAAAACATCAAGCGCCTCAAGGACATCGGGTCGTACCGCGGGCGGCGCCACATCATGGGCCTGCCCGTGCGCGGGCAGAACACGAAGAACAACGCGCGGACGCGCAAGGGCAAGCCCAAGACGGTGGCCGGGCGCAAGAAGTAGGAATGGAGGAAGAATTCGCGCTTTTGCCGCGCGTGGGTTTTTTGTTCTCTTCCTCTTCACACGAGCGGGCGCCACCACGCGCCTGCTCCTTTTTCCTCCCTCTCTCTCTATACTCTCAAGGCCCGCCCCTCTTTCATTCATTTTTTCGCCGGTGTGTTAATCTCCACGGTTTCGACGACACTGTTGGTGGGTCGAAGAGGGACTGACTTGTCCGACAGCGGCGAGCGCGCCGTTGCCCGCCCCGCACATCTTCGCTCGCCCCCATTTGCCTCTCTAAACGCAGCCGCCAACGGGACAAGCAAGACGAGGAGCACCCAACGCTCGCACGATTGTCTCGTGCCCACCCGCACAGCGTCAGAACCTCACCTCAGGTGCCCCTGCGCCCCGCTGTACCCGCGCATCCAGACGTAGGCGCGGCTCAGCAGCGTCTCGACGTCGCGCTCGCGCCAGCCGGCCGTCGGCGGGCGCTGCAGGAACAGCAGGAGCTCTTGGAAGTCGGCGCACGCCAAGAGCTCACGCTCCCAGGCGGCGAGAAAGGCGGCGCAGGCGTAGACGAGGAACTCGGCGAGGCCGCGGCCGCCGCCGCCCGAGGCGCCGCCGCCGCCGCCGCCCGCGCCGAGCGCGGCCGAGGACGACAGGGCGCCGCCGCCGCCTCCCGCCCCCGCCCCCGCCCCCACGAGCGCCGGCCCCCCGGCCCCCCCCTCCTCGGCCAGGAATGTGTCCCACAGCCGCGCGGCCAGCGCGAACGGCACCTCCCGCGCCAGCAGGCAGTTGACCCACCGGAACGCGAACTGCAGGTAGTTGTCGAGCCCCTGCGCGTCAAGGTGCGCCGCCAGCTGTGGGCACACGCCGCGGGCGAGCTCGCGCACGCGAAAGACGGCGCGCTGGATGCCCGGCTGCGCGTACGTGTAGTGGTCCTGGATGGACTCGAGCATGCGGCTGAGGCACCAGTAGCTGTCGGCCTCGGCCTCGGCGAGCGCGGGGGCGGGGAGGTGGGGGAGGAGGGCGGGCCAGTCGCGCATGGGCGGCGGCGGCGGCGGCAAGAGCGGGAGCGGGGCGCGCTGCGGGTGGGGGGCGGCGGCGCGGGCATGGGCGGCGGCGGTCGTTGCAGCTGCGGCTGCTGCTGCTGCTGCTGCTCCCTCCTCGTCCTCGCCCTCGCCGACCCCGTCCCCTGCACCTCCTCTTTCGTCGGCTGCCGCCGCCGCCGCCGCCGCCGCCTGTGCCGCCGCCGCCTGTCCCTCCGCCTCCGCCTCTGCCTCCGCCTCCGCCTCTGCCTCCTCGTCCGCCACCATGGCCGCGAGCTTCTCCCCCAGGAACACGGCCAGAAAAGGCGTCACGATGTCGTTCATGCCCTGCACGTACCCGCTCGCCGGGTGCCGCACGCCCCACACGTAGAGCAGCCTGCCCAGCAGCGCCTGGACGCGCGCGTCGCGCGCGAACGGCTCGCCCGGCGCCGTGCGCGGGCAGTCGACGGCGACCTGCCTCCCGAGCGCCGCCTCGTCCTCGGAGCGCTCGGCCGCCGCGCCCTCGCCGCACAGCTCCTGCGCGAGCTCGAGGTACTCGCGGCGGCGGCGCGCCAGGGCCGCGGCCTGGCGCGCGCGCGAGGGCGGCGCGTGGCCCAGCAGCAGGCGCCACACCTGCGGCCGGAGCGCGGGGGGCACGCCCGACCAGGCGGCCTCGCGCAGCGCGTCGAGGTCGACGACGGCGGCGGCGGCGTCGCCCGGCGCCGCCTCGGGGCCGTGCAGGATGGCGAGGAAGCGCCGGACGCGGTGGTTGGAGGTGTCGGGCGGCGGCGGCGGAGGCGGCGGCGGCGGCGGCGGGTTGGCGTCGGCGCCGGGCGGCGGCGGCAGGCCGGCCGCGGCGTTGGCGCTCCGACTGCGCTCGAGCGCAGGCGTCGGCGATTCAGTGCGGCGCGCGAAAGCGGACGAGGGCGAAGGGCCGCTGGGCACCGAGCCCAGGGCGGCGGCGCTCGTGGCGGCGGCGGCGGCGCCGCCCCCGCGCGGGGAGGCCGGCGGGGCGGCGGCCGCGGCCGCGATGTCGCGCGGCGGGTTGGCCGGCGGCGCCAGCCCGCCCCCGCCATACATCGCGGCGCTGTCGCCAGCTGCGCCCCCGCCGCGCCCCCCTCCTCCCAGCCGACGCGCCCCGCCCGGATGCCCGCCCGGCCGCCGCCGCAGGAGCGACGCAAACTGGTGGCGCAGGCGCGCCTCGAGCGGGGCGGCGGCGGCGGTGGCGGCGGCGGCGGCGTTGTTGTTGTTGTTGTTGTTGGGGCTGCCGTCGCCGCCGCTGCCCGCGCCGGGGTTGGCCCCCGCGCCGTCCTGCGGCGGCGGCGGGGGCGCGCTCATCCCCCGTCTGGCTCAAGGACGGGGCCTTGCGCTCCCTCGCTCGACCGACGCGGCGGCGACGACGCCGGCGCCCCCCGTCCCCGAGCGCGCGCGCGCGCGCCGACAGCGGCGTCGAGGGCTTTTTCTGCTCACAAGCCTTTCACAGCGGTGCGGTTGCGGGGTTGCACGAGCTGAGGGGCAGACGGTGGGCGTGCTTTCGAGGCGTGCCTGGCATGCGGGAGCGACGAGGGGCGCTTGTGCGCGCGAGAGAGACGAAGGGAGGGAAAAAGATGGAGCGGTTGGATTGGCGCACGCCGAGGTCGGTTGGGGCAGCTCACGAGTCGGGTTTGCAATGGGCCTTGTCGTTCGGCGGGCGCGTGCGTTTTCAGTGGATGTGTCAGGGCTTCTTTGACGCGTGCAAAGCAACGGGAGGCTTTTTTTCGCGGCCCCGTTCTTCGTCGGCGGCGTCGCGGTCGCGCGTGCCCCATCAGACACCCGCCGCGATCGCAGGCCGGCAGCGGCGCCGTTCGCTCCCCACCGCCCGTCTGGTTTCCAACCGCTGGGGCCCGTCGAAGGCCGCCGCAGCTGGCACGCGGGAGGTTCGTGGCACAGGCCTGAAGGCGTGTTCTTGGCTGCGAGCACAACGCGCGCTGAGGCGGCGCCGACGCCCCCAATGAAAGGAAAAAAAAGCAGTGTTCAATCGCGCAGTCCTGGTTTGGTTTCGCGCCTCAATTCATCAGGGGATGGAGAATCACGTTGATACCAGTCGTGGCAAAGCCCTTTCCTGGACGTTTCATGTCGCAAAGGGGGTCCCCGGAGTTGCGTTTTTTCCCTCCTCTTCTCTCTTCTCTCCCCTTTTTTGCTTCTCAATCCCCTCCTCCTGTTCGGAATAGGCTCTCAAAAGACTCCTTCCCACCACCGAACCCTCCCGTTTCGCTACATTCGCCCACCCACACGTAGACCACTCGCCTCCCGACAACCACGAACCCCGCCCCTTTGCCCGCAAGAGAGAGAGAGCGCGTTTCTGTCAACGTTCCTGTGAGACAGAGGGGAGAAGCGAGGGTGTCCCGAACGCGGCGCCTCTTTCACAGCTGGGCAGCCATGGGTCTTACGATCTCCAAGCTCCTGTCGCGCTTGATCGCCAAGAAGGAGATGCGCATCCTGATGGTGAGCGGACGCGTGAGGGAAGAGAGCTCTGGAGCCCTCAACCACCCCCCCTCCCTCCCTCTCTCCCTCAGCTCCTTTCTGGCGCGCGCCCCCCCTCTCTCACGCCTCTCCACGCACGCACGCACGCACGCGACACCAACAGGTCGGACTCGACGCCGCCGGCAAGACTACGATCCTCTACAAGCTCAAGCTCGGCGGTGAGGCTCGCTGCTTTCAAAAGGAGGGGGGAAGGGGTTCCCCTTTTCTCCCCCTCCTTGGTTCCCGCCGCCGGCGGCCCGCGCATCGCGGCGGCGGCAGCACAACAACGACAACAGCAACAACAATGGGCCCGTGCCCTCGCTCACTCTCTCTCCCTCTCTCTCGTTTCTTCCCTGGACCCTCCACACCACACCCTCCAACCACCGCACAGAGATCGTGACGACCATCCCCACCATCGGTGAGTACGCTGCGCCCCCAGAGCAGCGCGACGCACAGTGCGCGCGCCGCCGACGCCCGCCCGCCCCTTGCCGCGCCCGCCGCCCGCCCGGCCGCCGCCCGCCGCTCCCCGTTTTCCACACCGCGCGCCTCTCCACCCCCCAAAAATCAAAACGCCACCCACCCCCCCCCCCCCCACCCCACCCCCCGCCCCCCCCCCCCCCCCCCCCCCTTTCGACGGACGCTTACCTACTATGTGCACATGTCAACAGGCGAACACATGCCACAGCGAGTGCACGTGCAAGGTGACGGGATTGGTACCGGACCAACTGTACTCATTCAGAATTCAGGTGATTGCACATGTTCGGGAGGTTGCTGCTTTTCTCCACCCTTCCCCCCCAAGCCCCCACCGTTTCCCACGCGCATGTTTCAGCAACATGATGCAATTTTGTGCCTTGTGCTCTGCCATTGTAATATAGGCAAGAAACAGACTCGGTTTTGGCCGATATAGCGAAATTGTATCTACCCGGACCGGACCCTCGTGCCCGGGCGCTCCAAACAATCCGCGTGCTGTACAATCGACCGCCGTATCCATCCTTGTCACCTGGGAGCCATCGGCACCCAATGGCGCCGAAGTGGAATCATACACGTGAGTAGTTGCCCAGAAATGTACTCTTCCTTGGCAGTGCTACCACTGCGATAGTAGGTCACGCGTTTGCGTTCGGAACGGCTTACATGTATTTTCTGATTTGTGAGGCAATTAGGCAGAGCAGCATGGTACTGCAATTCTGCAACTCACCATCCCCCTCCCCCCCACCCCGTTACCGGCCACGGGTCTCTCTCTGTTGATCTCGCGCCCCGTTTTGCAGGGTCATGGTAAATGGCGACGCCCAGAAGATCGTTGTTGCTGCCGATACCCTGGAGGCTACAGTCTCCGGCCTGGAGCCGGGCACGTCCGCCAAGGTGCGGGTGCAGGCCCGCAACGCGGTCGGCGACGGGCCGTTCTCTGCCGTCGTCAGTGCGAAAACGGCATCTCTTCCACCCCCACCCCCTACGCTGGAGGAAATGTCAGCCACACACGCATCGTTGAAAGTGCGGTGGATATCTAGCGACAAGTACGTTTCCAGATGCACACATCGCCATTCATTTTCCTCTCCCGTCTTTTTGGC
>Ga0105054_10008460_pt1 | contig 13601 bp, 9 predicted proteins | sample BON02_FD_78091 | JGI IMG/M metagenome (GOLD analysis project Ga0105054, IMG submission 78091) | Freshwater microbial communities from Lake Bonney liftoff mats and glacier meltwater in Antarctica - BON-02 (megahit assembly) | ecosystem: Environmental > Aquatic > Freshwater > Ice > Glacier...
AATACTCTGCACCTTCGTCAGGCCGTTGTCCAAAATGAGGAGAGATCGAGCTTGAGGAAAAGGGTAGCACTGTGGAGAAAGGCCTGTAGTTGTTGGTAGAGGGGAGAAAGATAGGGAGGTTGTAATGCTGTTGTGGATGTCGTCCGAACTAATGCAATGGAAGAGGATTTGGGGCAAACCTACAAAGGAAAAGAACAACCTTAAAACGTGTTAACATATTCCCTTTTATTCTGTCTTATCCTTCATTTTTATTTTCGTCTCTGTTACATCCCGTCAAACCTACAAAACCATCAATCCCCTTCCTCATCCTCTCACAAAGTATTCACCCCCCCCGTGATCAAAATCTTTCTCTCCTTGAACAAATCCCTCAATGACACCTCCACTTTCCTCTTCAACGCTTTCGTCGCCGCCGCCATAGCCTCATACTCCGGCACCGCCCTTGCCAGCGCCTCAACCGCTTCCTCCCCCCGTTCCACCGTTTTCCATCTTGCCATATCCAGCTTCCGCACACGCCGTCGATGCTGCCTTAGTCCCTGCACCAACCTTCCAACATACAGAGGAGACGAAATCACAAGCCACAACTGCTGCAAGCGCTTCTCACGTAACCCCCCCAAGGCCAGCTTAATCGTGTTCAAAAACCTATCAACCATACTCACAGACTGCTGCTGCAACGCGGCGTGCGCCCCATGGTACTGCCCCACAAAGACGAGGTTATCCGTATCCCCCACCTCCAGTCGCCGTTGCCTCAAAAATGCCTCTAATTCCACCAACTCATTCAAAAGCTCTGCTCGAAAGGTAGCGTCTGCAAGGAGAGATCCTCCCTGGCCATCCACATCCGTCTTAGGCATCGCCATCGCAGGTGGTGGTGGTGGGCTAGTGCCGCTGCTGGTGGACGTGACATTCCATTCTCTTTCATGAACAGCTTCCTCTGGCCCTCCTTCACCTCCTACTCCCCAGTCGATCCCTCCCCCTCCACCCTCGACCGTGACCCCCTCAGCGCTAGCACTGGACATCTCTGCCCCCCAATCAATCTCCACTAGCCCCTGGCCTTCCTCCCCCGCTGCCTCCCCCTCCACCACCAGCAGCTTCTCCCCCCGTCGCACCTTGGAAAGCACAGAAAAGAACTCCATCGTCTCTTCTTCTGCCTCCCCTCCCTCCTTCCCTTCCTCCTCCTTCCGCTCATACGAATGGAGGAAGCGCCACACCTGCTGATAGTACTCCATGGCCTCCCCCACTCCCTCCGCACACAACAACTTCTCCACTTCCTCCATCAATCTCGGCAATTCCCGTCGAGCCACTTCTACCGATGACCTCCCCCAGTCCTTCCCCTCCTTCGCATCCCCTTCCTCCGCCCCCTCCTCCCCCTCATCCCAAACATCCTCCCCAGGACTCAACCCCCATTCTCCGCAGGCCGTCTGAAATCTAGCTTTCCCCTCCCTGATCGCCTTCCTATACTCCCCCACCCGTCGATCACAATCCTCGATCTGCTTCTCATATCCCGTAATCCGCCGACGCACCGCCGGGCAAGCATACGTGGTATGTGTAGCTAGCAACCGCGCCGCCTCCCCCAAGTGAAGGTTATCCTTGCGATACGCACGCAGAATGCCATCCCACGTCTTGAGCACCGCCACCGTGTAGGACCCAAAGATGTTTTTGGTGCGGCCTTGTTGTGCCCCTTCCAGCAAAGACATGATTTGCTGGCAAGTGTAGTAGGTGAGGGCGCTGCTCTCTTTTCCCTTGACCCACGCCGCCACTTCCCCCCCGCCCTCCTCCAGCCCGGCCAGGGCTTGCTGAACCTGCTCCTTGACAAGCTTCAGCTGCTCGTGCCAGTTTGCCGGGAGTTGCTTTCGGCCCACCAGCCAGTCTGTGTTTGTTGGTTGGGTTGGGGTGGGTGGGATGAGCGAGGTGGTGTTGTTTGGAGTAATCAAAGGAGAATGGGATAGCGCCCACCGAGTCCTCCATTAGCTCCTTCTCTTTAGCGTCTTCTGGCTGCTCGACGACAGTGCTGCCCTTGTTGTCGTCGCATAGCATCAATACGCCGCGCAGCACGCCAACGGCTGGGGAAGCAGGGGCATGAGAGCAGGGCTTAGGGCTGGCATCTCTCTTACCTGTCAGCTTTTGATACGGTACGTAGATGGGCACTTTGTTCGAGTCGTCCGACGCTGCTGGCGCCATGGTCGGTAAGGCGTGCCTGTGCGTGTGTGTGGTGATATGTTGTGTGGTCAGTCAGTGTGAGTGTGACGAAGCCATCGTTTGAAGGCGGAAACGGCGCGTTTGGGGAGGGAGGAGGTTTTTAGTTTTTATCCATACCAACAAGAAAGCGATAGCAAGCCCGTACATACTTCTTCTTCTGTATCTCAGTGATTTCGTCTTTTCTTCTTCTTTTTCTTCTTTGTGTGTCGGCTGCTGCTGCTTCTTTGTCCCACTTCATAATCCCCTTTCCCCCTTCCAACCTCCCCACCCTTTTCCCCTCCCTGACTTTTCCATGTTGCTCGCTTTTGCTACTTTTTAGCCATCTTTTCGTTCAAAATACGCGCTCGATCAAGGGCCAGCGGTCAGTTTGTGCTATGCCGCTTCCTTTTCTCAACTCCTCTTCGTGTCTTAACCACCTCCACCCACCCAACCAACCAACCACCATAAAGCACCTTTAAAAAGGGCGAGACGCACATTTCGTGGCCCCTATTTTTCTGTGTCCAGGGCTTTCTCTCCTCCTCCACCATCGTCTCAAAACCCTCACACGCAATCATGTACACACTGTGAGAACAACCTCCCCCCAAAGCCATCGCCCCGCAAAAGACAGAGCAGTTCCTTCCTCCCCTCCCCTCCCCTCCCTCCCTCCCTCCCTCCCTTCATACTCATTCCCCCATTTAGGTCATCGCAATCTCCTTCACCGTCGACGGGGCCGCGCAGGAAATATCCACAGGCGGGCGCAGGGAGCAGCAGACGGAGATAGCGTCGTGCACGGGGTTCTTGAGGAAGTCCCCAATGAGTTCCTGATTGACGGGCGCGCCGGCATCAATTGCCGTGTACGCAAGCTGGTCCAGAATGTAATCGAAGCGAGGAGCCCACTTACGAGAGCCAAGACGAGCGGTGATGGAGCAGTTGTCCACCATGAAGGCCACACCCTTGTAGTGCATGTAAGGGCACAAGGAGTCCACCGCCTCAATGACCGACTCATTCACAATCTCCGAAAACGAATGCCCGGCCTTACGCAACACATCAATCTGCGCCATCATCGTCGCAATATACACACCAGCCGTGAACGCATTCAGGGGGATCTCCTCCTCCTTTCGTGCAGCGCGCACCTTCTCCCCCACCTGCCAGGTGTAGGTACCATCGATCTTACCCACGGGGAACTCAGGCAATCGCTCCGAGTGCATTACCACGGAGCGAATCTCATTTCCACTCGCGACCTCATCATAGATCTCCTGCAGAATCTCACGGGCAGGCTTATAAGACGCAGAGTACGCCTTGTTAAACGTCTCCTTATCCGCGCCACTCAAAGAGTTGTACAACTTCAACACCCCCTCCTTCGAAATAATCTTAGTAATCGGCCCCGTAATACTCTCCGCGCTCTCCTTGAAAGCCTGCTCAGGGCTCATGCCCTGCGCCACATACCTCCTAAACAACGTCTCGATGATCCCGTGCACGGCCCCCAAGAGAATCCCACGCTCCCCATAGATATCACTCTTATACTCCTCCGTCATGGTCGTCTTGAACAAGAAAGGGGAGCCAATGGCAATACCCCACCCAAGGGCCAACTCCGTCGCCTTGCCATTCGCATCCCTGTGCACCGCGAAAGAGCTATTGATCCCAGCGCCATTCACAGTCTTCCCCTGCTCATACAACCGGCGCACAGACGGCCCCATCCCCTTAGGGCACACGGCAATCACATTCACATCCTTTGGGAAATCCGACCCGACACTCTCAAGGTACCCCAGCAAGAAACCATGAGACAACCCCAAAGTCGCCCCCGGCTTCAACGCCGCGAAAATCTCCTTGTGCAATTTTACCTGCGCCGCGTCCGAGATCAGCAAAATGACCATGTCCGACTCCTTGATCACATCAAACATCTCCCCAAGCGTCCCCTCCTTCTCAGTGAACCCCACGCTCTCCGCAAGGTTCCACGACGGCGAGCTCTTCCTCAAACCAACCTTCACCTTCACCCCCATCCCCGCCAGACTCTCCTTCAAATTCTGACCCTGCGCCGGGGCCTGGGACCCCCACCCAATGATGCCAATCTGCTTAATACCCTCAAAGGCCTTCGGCAGCAAAGGGAACAAATCACGACCACCCTTCACGATCTCCTCGTGCGTCCCGCCCAAGGTAATGGGGGTCTTCTTGAAGATCTTGGTGTCGAACTCCGCGACGGCCGAGGCACGCAGGGTCAAGCGGGAGGATTGCCGGGAGGTGGTGGCGGCGGTGGCGGAGGCGGAACGACGGGTGAGGCCGTTGGTGCCCAGCCAGCTGGAGCCTGTTATTTTTGTTGGTGGTTGGTGGTAGTGGAGAGTGAGGAAAAGTGAGATGATGAAGAGAAGGAGTAGGTATAAACAGGAAGGAGAAGGAGGAGGAGGGGCGGAAAGAAGGAGGGCAGCATGCTTGGGAGAAGGAGGGCAAGGAGGAGGAGCCCTCTGATTAGACGGACTGCGAAGACGCGCAAGCGTGGACTGGCGATGCGTTCTCCAAGGCACACAAAGCCGTAGCAATGCACACACGCAACACACACTCAAATGTAAAGAAATCAAGACGAGGATTTTCATAAGCTCAAACGGGGACGAGGGGATACGCATAAAAGGGGGGCGCCAAGCAAGCGCGCTCCCCCATTCCCAACACACACAAGCCCACCAGCTCTCATACACATATGCAGACACGGCCCCCTCCCTCTCTCCTCTCCCCTCTTCTCAATCCCGACCAAGACGTACCAGCGGGAGCCACGGGCATAAAGCCCTGGGCAAACAGGGGCATGGCCACGGCCATCAGGAGGCTGCAGCACTTCATCATCCTTGCGGCGAGCGAGGAGGACGACTCTGTGATGAGTGTGTGGTGTGTGGGGGGTGGAAAAAGGGACAGAGAAGTCAGAATGTGAAGTGCGTTGAGCTGCCTGTGTCGTGGTCATGGTGTCTAAGCGTGCAATGCGCTGCGTTTTGATCGGGTGGGCAAGTTGCCCCTGTATTGTGGTAGGGGAGGGGGGAGTGCTTCTTGTCCACCATCCGCTTGACCTCTCGTCTCCACTCCTCGAAAGCCTGAACAAGCTCCACCACGGGCAGCTCTTCCTGCCCTATCATCGCGCCTGCTTGTACGAATGCCACGGCATGCCTAAAGCCCAGAATCCTTTTAACGTTGGTAAGATGAGAAGTTGCTTCTCCTGCTTGCCGTCCACTCGTGCGGCGATGCTTTGTTCATAAGGATTATGGCGCGAGCCGCGAAACCAGCCTCCAAAAGCCCCAAAAACCACGCACTCTAAAACAAGTCGGGGCGTTCCATGGCGGTGTTGACCTTGTGTGTATGTGCGCGAGCGGCTTTTTGGTGGCTCTGTCTTTCTCTTTGTGCTTGCTTTTCAGTGACTAGTGGGGGACAGGAGGCTGGATAGGGGGGACAGCACGCTTTGCTCGTCTCCTTGACAACCTCTTCTCACGCTGCGCTCGCCTTCAACTTCTTTCCTTGGGTTACCCCTCCTCACTCCCCTGCATCACACATTCACAGTGTTCTGCAAAGCTGTGACGGGGCCGCTTAAACGCAGCTCCACACCCAGCACCAGTAGCAGCCTCATCATCATATCGGCGGCGGAGGGCGAGGGCGTCATGAACGGTAAGCCAAGAAGAAGCTTTTGATGCAGTGGGTGGGTGATGCCACGAGTGCAGTCTGAGTGTGAGTGCTTGTGTGTGTGTGTGTGTCTTGAGCAGGAGACCGTGAGACTGATGGGACGAGGGAGCCTCCTCGCGTGGTGCATAAGGCTGTAGTGCGTGCCGCCTGCCACCAAGAGCTGTGTGCTGCTGCTCGACCTCCTCCTCCTTGTGTGTCCTGTGCGTTGATCCAAGCTTGACACACATACGTGGCTGCCTTGGCATGTGTATAGCTCCATCCGTAGCGGCCCCGTCCATTTGTCGAACGACTTCTCCACGCCCTCAAACCAAATGACGCCCTCCCCATTTTCTCCCGCCTGCATCCACTCTCTAACCGCCCCCCTCCTGCCCTTCCTCCCCACCAACCCCGCACAGGCACGCACTCCACCGACACCGTCGGCAACGGCACCACCCACACTCACACCAACGGTAATGGCGGGCTCCACAACCTTACTCCCTCCTCCAAGGCCACCAGCAGCAGCAGCAGCCCCGACTCCGTCCAATGGGACTCCACCCTCCTCTTCTACCTGAACGGCCTCCGTTGCTCCCTCACCAACGTCTCCCCCGAGATGACCCTCCTTCAATACCTCCGCCTACGCGGCCTCACCGGCACCAAGCTGGGATGCGGCGAGGGAGGGTGTGGTGCGTGTACTGTGATGGTTTCCTCTTGGGATTCCTCTTTAGGAAAACCCAGGCATCTGTCTGTTAATGCTTGCTTGGCTCCCTTGGCGAGTATGGATGGATGTGCCATTACGACGGTGGAGGGAATAGGGTCGATTCGAACGGGGGTGCATCCGTTACAGAGGCGGATTGCCGAGCTTCATGGGAGTCAGTGTGGGTATTGCACGCCTGGGATTATCATGGCAATGTATACGTTGTTTAGGGTTAATCCGGAGGCGAGCGCTGCGTTCATTGAGGAGAATATGGATGGGAATCTGTGTAGGTGTACGGGTTATCGTCCTTTGTTGGACGCGGCCAAGACTTTGATTAGCCCTGAAGGGAGGGTGGGAGGGAGGGAGGGAGGATGCTGTAGGGGAGGGAGTGGTGGGTGTCCTTGTAAGGAAGGAGGAGCGAGTGATCTGCCTGTTCCTCAGGAAGGCACGACAGACATCCACGTCCACGCCACGACGGAAGGCCGCGTTGCCGATCAAACCCGCTACCCCTCCCTGGCGTCCGACCCAACCACCGAACCCATCTTCCCCCCCGAGCTGGCCCTCGCCCTCCCTCGGCCCCTCCTCTTCACTTCCCCCAAAATGACCTGGTACCGCCCTACCACCCTCCCCTCCCTCCTCTCCCTCAAAGCCTCCTTCCCCCACGCTCGTCTAGTAGCCGGGAATACCGAAGTGGGAATAGAGACAAAATTTAAGCAAGTCCCAGTTCCTGTTGTTCTTACTCCCCTAGCGGTACCAGAACTGAGTTCTATTCGTCTCACTCCTGATGGGAAAGGGATAGAAGTAGGAGGCGCAGTGACGCTGGCGAGGCTCGAGCATTTCGCCGCGCATGATGAGGCGGGGTTTAATTCGAAGGAGGGAGGGAGGGAGGGGTGGAAGGCTCGGGGGCTTGATGCAGTGCATGCGCAGTTGAGGTGGTTTGCTTCTAATCAGATTCGGAATGTTGCGTCGCTAGCAGGGAATCTGGCCACAGCTTCTCCTATTTCTGACATGAATCCTGTGTTGATCTCTCTCGGTGCGACCGTGACGCTGGCCTCTCAGGAAGGGGGGGAACGCGTGGTGCCCGTCAGGGAGTTCTTCAAGGGCTATCGCAAGGTGGAAATGAAGGAGGAAGAGGTCATTAAGTCTATAACTCTTCCCCTCCCTTCATCCCCCTTCGAATTCATCGGCCCCTACAAGCAAGCCCGACGCCGCGAAGACGACATCAGCATCGTCACCGCCTGCCTCCGCGTCCGTCTCACCCCCGCCCCGTCTTGCATCCCTTCCTCCCTCCCTTCTTCCCCCTCAGCCGGGTGGATAATTGAAGAAGCTGGTTTTGGGTTTGGGGGGATGGCCCCTACTACTGTTGCCGCTCCTAAGACAGAGGCCTTCCTCTTCGGGAAGCCCTGGACCCAAGGAACGATTCTGGAAGCTGGAAAGGTGTTGAGAGAGGATCTCCCTCTCCCTGCGACCGTCCCGGGGGGCCAACCTGAATATAGACGCACCCTCCCTCCCTCCTTCCTCCTCAAGTTCTTCATCAAAACCACCTTGGAACTCGAGACGTACCTCTCTACCTCCTCATCCTCTTCCTCCCTCCCTCCCGCCCCCATCATCCCTGCTGCTGATCGCTCTGCTGCCCGCTCGTTCCTCACTGAACCTAAGCCAGCCACGCGCGGCGAACAAAAATTCACCTCCGTGCGTGCCGGTGACGGGCTGCAACAACACACACCCTCCGCCCCTCACACCCCTGCACCTGCTGCTGAAGTTGAGAAGGGACGAGGAGCGGTGGGTAAGCCCTTGATGCATAAGTCGGCTTTGGCGCAAGTGACGGGCGAGGCTAAGTATACGGATGATTTACCCATGCCCCCTCCTCCTGGTTTGCTTCATGGTGCTCTCGTGATGAGTACTAGGCCGTATGCGAGGTTAGTGTCTGTGGATGCCACCGAAGCGTTAGCTATTGAGGGGGTGGTCAGATTTGTCTCAGCGAAAGATATCCCGAAAGGGGGGGGGAATAAGATTGGGGCGATCATTAAGGATGAGGAGTGTTTCGCAACGGAGGAGGTGCATCATATTGGGGCGGTGATTGGGATTGTGGTAGCAGAGACGGAGGCAGCTGCAGGGGAGGGAGCAAGAGCGGTTAAGGTCGTGTATGAGGACCTGGGGCCAGTCATCACAAATATAGAGGAGGGACTGAAACATAAATCGTTTTTTGCGCACGATCATACAATTGAGAGTGGACCGAGTGTCGAAGCGGCCTTAGCAACAGAGGGAGCGGTGGTGGTGGAGGGAGAGATGAAGATTGGGGGGCAGGAGCATTTTTATTTAGAGACGAATGCCACGTATGTGATACCGGGGGAGGATGGTGCCTTGGAAGTGTGGGCTTCGACGCAGAACCCTAGTAAGACGCAGAATTTTTGTGCGTATGTCTGTGGGTTGCCTGCTAATCAGGTGGTTTGTCGTATGAAGAGGATGGGGGGGGGGTTCGGAGGGAAGGAGACACGGTCGGTTTTTGTGTCGTGCACGGCGGCGTTGGCCGCGCATTTGACGCATAGACCTGTGAGGGTTAGTTTGGATAGGGACGTTGATATGCATATTACGGGGCAGCGGCATGCTTTTGTGGCGAGGTACCGAGCGGCGGCCACGAGGGAGGGGAGGTTGTTGGCGTTGGATTGTGAGTTGTTCAATAATGGGGGGTTTTCCCTTGATCTTTCGGGGCCAGTTATGGATCGTGCGCTGTTTCATATCGATAATTGTTATCGGTGGCCGAGTCTGAGGGCGAGGGGACGGATTGTGAGGACGCATCAGGCGAGCCATACGGCATTTAGGGGGTTTGGGGGGCCGCAGGGGATGGTGATCACTGAAGCGATTATTGATCATTTGGCTGCTGCTGTGGGGGTGGACGCGATGAAGGTGAGGGAGATGAATTTTTATAAGGAGGGGGAAGAGACGCATTTTGGGCAGGAGCTGGTTAGGTGGCATGTGCCTCGGGCGTGGGGGGAGGCGGTGAGGGAGGGAGGGGTGGAGGGGAGGAGGGCGGCAGTGGAGGCTTTTAATAGGGAGCATCGGTTTAGGAAGAGGGGGTTGTGTGTGATTCCGACCAAGTTTGGGATTTCGTTTACGGCGAAGTTTATGAATCAGGGGGGCGCTCTAGTGCATGTTTATCAGGATGGCACTGTGTTAGTTTCGCATGGAGGAACAGAGATGGGGCAGGGGTTACACACAAAGGTATGTCAAATTGCTGCTAGAGCCTTTGGGCTTGAGGAGGGGAAGGTCCATATTGCCGAGACGGCGACTGATCGTGTGGCGAACTCACAACCGACGGCTGCGTCGATGAGTACTGATTTGTATGGAATGGCGACCCTGGATGCGTGTCAGCAGATTTTGAAGAGGCTGGCACCGGTGAGGGAGGGGTTGGAGGCCAAGAGTGGAGGGGAGGAGGTGGGGTGGGTGAGTGTGGTGCAGGCGGCGTATTTTTTGAGGATTGATTTGTCGGCGCATGGGTTTTATATTGTGGCGGATGAGATGTGTGGGTATGATTGGGAGAAGGCTGGAGCGAAGAGTAATAAAGAGAGGGGGCAGCCTTTCAATTATTTTACGCAAGGCGCTGCTGTTGCTGAGGTGGAGGTGGACTGCCTTACGGGGGATGCACGGGTGCTTAGGGCGGATGTTGTCATGGATGTAGGGGCCAGTATCAATCCTTCAATTGACATTGGGCAGATTGAAGGAGCGTTTGTCCAGGGCTATGGGTGGCTGACGACGGAAGAGTTGATTTGGGGGGACGCGGATCACCCGTGGGTGAAGCCTGGGTCGTTGCTTACTCGAGGGCCGGGGGCGTATAAGATTCCGGCTTTTAATGATGTGCCGCTTGATTTTAGGGTGACGCTGATGAAGGATGTGGAGAATCCAGTGGCTGTTCACTCGAGTAAGGCTATTGGGGAGCCTCCTTTCTTTATGGCCGCGTCTGCGTTTTTTGCGATTAAAGATGCAGTGGGGGCGTATCGGAGACAGGAGAGGGGGGTAGAGCGCTGGTTCCCCTTTTACGGGCCGGCGTCGACAGAGAGGATTAGGATGGCGTGTTGTGATGAGATGGTGGTGGCGAGCGTGGAGGAGGGGGTGAGGGCGGAGGCGTTTCAGGCGAAGGGGAGTTGGTAGGGAGGGAAGGAGGGGAAAAGGGAGGGACGAGGGGTAGGCTGCGCTTTGAGTGTGTGTCGTTATCGTTTGAGGCGAAAGAAGAAGGAAGGTTAATATGTTGGTGCATGTATAGCGCTGTGGGAGCCATTTCTGGAGAAAGGGAGATAGCCGAAAAAGGAGAAGAGATAAAGAAGATATATATAGTGTGGGGGGGAGAGAAAGACAAATAGGGAGAGAAATGAAGAAGAGAGCCCGAAAAGAAAAGAGGGAAAGAGGAAGAGCAAGAGAGACAAGATGGTGCATGCGTTCGTTTGCGTCTTTTTTTAGTGATGGAGTAGAAGTAGTACTGCGTGAAAATCAAACCCAAGTCAAACAATAAATGATCAAGATCAGAAGAAATAATATAAGGCAAGCGAGCACAAGAAGAAAGATGAAAAACAAAAACGAAAACAATCACCTTTTTAGATTACCAGTAGTAGAAACTAAGATAGAAAAACTAGAAGAGAAAAATTGGAGGAAACGTTTCGAGTTTCTTAGCATCCTCGTCCGTCCGTCCCGTTCCGTCCCTAGTCCGCGCGATCGTGCTTTGAGTGTGTGTGCGTGAGTGCTTGCTGTTGCGTGTCTCGCCACATAACAATGATAAGCATACTGAGAAGAAGAAGAAGACGAAGAGATGATAGAGAAAGAAGCACAGAGTGAATGCCAACGAACGCGACGAAAACAAAATGTTACCTTTTTCTTCATCGTTTTGTTTCACTTCTTTTCTTTGAAGAGATACTCTTATATAAACAAATCACTATCTCTACTGCGTCGCCCGCAAGGACGCTTGGCGCGTGGTGGCCGCCATCCCTGCCTCACTTCCTTCCTCCCACCTCTCCTCCATGTCTTGTGCCATCTCATCAAGAAACAGACCTGCTCCTTCCTCCCCCCCTTCCTCCCCCTCCCCCTCCTCCTCCCCCAGCTTACTCTCCCGATCATACCTCCTCAAGCCATCCACGTACATCCATTCCAAAGCCCTAGCGGGGCTTAAAAGCTTGCAGTAGTGAAACCCAGCCGAATCAGGGTATATATGCGCACTCACATCAGTCACCATTGTAGGGCTACGCACATGCCACACGTATCTCCCTGAACTTTTATCATAGCGTTCCTGCAGCCTCAAGGGGCCATTAATCCATACAGGACCAATCTGCACACGATGTCGTATATCAGAATCAAACACCGGCTGCACCCCAATCGCATCAAACCTCTCCTTTGTCCGCGGCGGGGCCTGGGCATGCGCCCACGCAAAGGCTTTCTCATTGATCTCCTTGCAAAAATCGAGCTTATCCGTATCGGCCAGCTTTGCTGTTGGGTCAATTGTCTGTCGATAAATCGCTTGCCGACTCTTCATCTTAGCCCGAATCTCATAAGCAGTCACTGGAGGGAAACCGGCGTCAAACGCGTCCAGCGGGCTGAACTTGAGTTCACTCACCGTCGTAAAATTCAACACGCACCCTCCCTCCAACACTTCTTCTTTCGTACATTCATTCCAAAGGTGAGCATGATGATAAGGCTCCGTGTCCCGTACATCATGAAAAGCATCTCTTACCACGTACGTCGCATACCCCTCCAAGTCCCCTATGTGGGCCTGTGCTACCTGCTCTACCCACGCACATCCGCACACGCAATTCGTCTCGTTGCTCGGCTCGCGATCCACGGGCTGGGGAGGCCAGACAGGGTAGAAAGGACAGTGGGGGCTAGGTCGATCCGAATTGCAGGGGGCTTGGAAATGCGAGGAACCTTCTAAGAGCATGGCTTTGATCAGAGGATCAACGAGCTGGGCGGTTGCTTTGAGCGCTGCCTGCATGATCTCTTCGTCTGTGCTGCTGGTGCTGCTGCTGCTGGTGCTGCTTTCGCCGTCGCCGCCAGCCAGAAAGCCATTTGCTGTGGCTCGCAGGCGAATCCGGATAAATGCTGCCATGACCTGGGCGATGGTTTGGTGGCCATCGTCCTTTGAGATCTCCGCTGTTAAATCCACTGCTGCCACGGGCAAGGGCGGCTTCCCCACGCAATAGCTCATGTGGTTTCCGCCAGGAATGACCACAACAGGAAAATCGTTCACTTTCTCAGGCTGCACACGATAAATGTGCGAGGACTGCGCCAGGCGGGAGACGCGCATGTTCCCATCCTTCTCCCCGCCAATGGTGAGGGTGGGTACGGGGTAGGTAACATTGTCAAACTCCCGTAGCAACACCGAGGCCATCAGGATTTGTCCCGCAAAGTCCGCCGCGTGTTCTTGTGCGTAGTACTGTGACTGCACGCCGCCCAAGGAATGCCCAGCCAGGAATTTGGGGGCGTCGGCAGGCATCCCGAGCGCCGTGAGGTTGGCTTGCATGCTATGCATGGCGTCGTCCATGTAGATGGGCACGTTCAAATTTACGTCCGGCAGACTCACCCATAGACGCACGTCAGCTTGTAGCTTGACTTGGAGGATGTGGCTTAGGGGTACGTAAGCTTCAGTCTCGACATTTGCGCCGTGCAAGAAGATGAGGGCCACGTCGGGGCCCGTGGCTGCGTCGACCGGAGGAAGGATGAGGCTGGCGGTGGGGCGGGAGGCGAGGACGAGGGAAAGGAAAAGCGGCAAGACAGAGGAGAAGCCCATCATGGGCTTTCTTCTGTGCGGCTGCTGCTGCAAGGACCCGCAATCGCGCGGCAAACTTTGGTAGCGGCGGCTTAAATAGTGCCTGTTTGTAGAGTGAGTGTGGATGAAGGGCGTCAAATCAATGCGCTCTGCTGCTGTTCCGTTTGACCGTCGTGCCTCGATTGCAAGTGGGAAAAGGGACCTGCCGCAAGGGAAAGAAGCCAGACGGGTTACTCCAGGACCTCTTGCCGTCCTCCAAGTACGGCTTGGCGCTGTCTTGTTGTGTGTAGGGTGTTTTGGGTGGCCGTCTAGAAGCAAATGAGTCAACATGTGGGGTTGAAGCTGCGTTTTTTCGCG
>Ga0105054_10008469_pt1 | contig 13592 bp, 10 predicted proteins | sample BON02_FD_78091 | JGI IMG/M metagenome (GOLD analysis project Ga0105054, IMG submission 78091) | Freshwater microbial communities from Lake Bonney liftoff mats and glacier meltwater in Antarctica - BON-02 (megahit assembly) | ecosystem: Environmental > Aquatic > Freshwater > Ice > Glacier...
ATTAAAAACATTAAAAACATTAAAAACATTAAAAACATTAAAAACATTAAAAACATTAAAAACATTAAAAACATTAAAAACATTAAAAACATTAAAAACATTAAAAAAAGTTTCTAGAATATCAATATTAAAAGGTATGGTAAGTGCCTTTTTTTATTTTTTATTTTTTATTTATTTTTTTATTTTTATTTTTATTTATAAAATAATACTAATTATTTAACCAACACTAACAATCACCCAAATCGTCATTATCGTCTTCATTATATATAATAGAAATATTACGCCATCCTAGTTTGTAATCTCCATATCTTTTATCCATAAATTCATATATTTCTTTTCCTGGAGGTGTTCCTTTAGTTCCATAATTTATTAAATACCATTCTTTAAATGTTTGTAATATTTCTGTTTTCTTGATTTTTTCACCAGGATTGTTACGAATTTTATCTTTTGCGAACCCCGAGAAATAATCTTGCCTATCGCGATAGCGTTCACTGCTTGCCATAACAATTTTACAATCATTTACAATGCCCTGTGATTTAAAAGATTTTTCCACTAGAATAGACATGAAAATCGGCGCCCATATTTTAAATTTTGAATCTAGATTCTTATCAACTGGATATTGATACGGAAATTCTTCTCTTGGGAATTTAGGGTCTTCATAAGGGTTTTCAAGCATTTTAGACATAAAATCAATCATCCGAATACGTCTCCACGTCCCGTCATCACTCGCCATATCATCAAAATCAGTATTAGTACATACGACTAATTTAAACTGGGGTACAAAAGTAATTGTACCTTGATAAAGTTCACGTGCCTGAATTGGATCCCCGCCAGTAATTTCTTTCATAATCCCTTCATTAATTTTATCACCCTTTGAAGGTTCTTGCATAACCGCATAACGAACCGCATTTAATTGCGCTACCTCAGATGAAGTACTCCCAATATTATTTCTTTTAGAAGTGATTAATGTAATTGGAACCGTTCCTTTATAACTACCGAGTGAATGAGACATTAATTCTACAAATTTACTTTTCCCGTTACGACCAGACCCTTTATAAATGTTAAAAGTTTGATTATGATTGGTTCCAATTAAACACGATGCGGCATGTTCCCACATATAATTTCGCAAATCTTCAATAGGAAACAATTGTTCCATAAATTCGTTAATTTCAGCAATAACTGATTCGCTATTTTTAATAATATTTGTATATGGAATATAATCAATCTTTGTGCATTTTGAAATATAATCATCAGGTTGTCCGATCCTATGAGTATTGGTTTTAAAGTCTACCACATAATTATTAAAGCATAACAAATATGGATTTTGATCTAATTTATCTATAAATTCACTATCATAAAACAACTCTTGTGCTTCTTTCATGATATTATTTTTCCAAGTTGTCTTTTTCAAGTACAAAGTAATAACCGATAAATTTTTTGATTTATCTTTTAAACCTTCATAACCTTCTGATGTTTGTTCCATTGTTTGTAAAAGATTTGCGATATCTTGTGTTTTATCAAGATAAACTTTATGCATTTCTCGTGAAATGCGTTTGCGCAAAGATGTTCCTTTATCATTATCAACCCAACGATGATCATGGTTGTATTCATACCAGGTATTGAATTTAATACTCGCGCAAATAAAATTATCTTTATAAAGATGATATAAAACCGACGCAATATCAAATTCAGTCAAAGTTAGAGCACTTTGTTCTATAAAGAAATCAACAGTTTCTTTATGAATTTCGTCGTATTTATCTCTTGCATCATGTTTACACCAATACATAATAGACCTATAAGTTAATCCATCAGCATTGTTATATTCAAATTTAGACCATATTTCATATAATTCTGAAACACATTTCCAATCAAATTTTCCATCCATTCCTCTCAATGTATCCCTACAATTTTCCTGACAACTAAACTTCAACCAAGTTAAGAACATTTTTGATTTTTCATTACCAATTTTAGTATTTGCCAATGCCCATCCTACCCGAATCCATTTTGAATAACTACCAGGACCATAATAAGTTACAGGAAGACTCATCGCATAATGGTGTGTTTCTTTGATTTTATAGTTGCCTGCTCCAATATCTTCAAATAATCTATCTAACATACTATCTAATACTACTTCACTGCTAATTTCACTATACCCACAATCAATATTATTTTTAAATTTTAGTTTCGGTTTTCCTTTCATTAATTTACCATCCTCATTACTTGTATTTGGTTGATGTTTACTTAATGATTCTTTTGTTTTTTCAAATAACTCTTTTACAGATTCTTTAACCTCAAATTCTGGATGTTTATTATACCTAGCAGATAACTTTTCTATATTTTTTTCAGTTGAAAAAACTGCGATTTTATCATTAGACGTTTCCCAACAGTTTGACTCGTTGCTATATGAAATAATATAATGGTGTTTAATCATATATGCCAAATTGCCCGGTTTTCGGGAACCATACATTTGCCAATTCACAAATCCTCTGGTTACACCTTCATCAAATACATCTTCCCACGTATTTGTAATAGGCAAATCATCCCACATATCTTTTATTTCGGAAATTACTTTATTTCGCAATAATACTTGTAATGCTTTATGCATTTTAATCCCAATAATAACATGGATACCATCTTTTGTTTTATTTTCACTAATATTCACGTCATTTTTTTCCATAACATAAACATCTATATCAATTCCTTCTGTAATATTCACTAATTCAGCGATTTTATCAGCATATAACATAATCATATCTTGTATATGCTCAATAGAATGTTGCCTTTCTGTAATTTTTGTATCATAACGCAAATCAATATCAATTAAAATAGGACCATCTTCAATTAACTGCTTTTCAGTTAAATACTCCATTTTCCCTTTCACAAAAACATGTTGATAATATTTTTTAATAAAGTCAGACCACTCACCATCTGCGATTTGATATGAACCGCCATATATATTTAATTTTTTGTCGCCGATTCGGGTATTTGTAAAACCAGACCCCTTAACTGCTGCACGTGTTTTTAAATAGTCATCAAACAACGCATTATTTGATGACGACATGATTGGTTCTTTGTTATATATAAGAATAGAATTATTTTTATCTCAATTTTTTATTAAATAAAATTTATGTATAAGATATTCTTATCTTTTTATAAGTGTATTATTAATCATTAATATTATGACATAAAAATATCTAAATATTAATAATATATCGGTAATATATTTCAAATTATGGAAGAAACCAATAATATAGTTTTGAAAAAAGAAACCATAAAACGGTTATTAAATGATGTAAAAGAAATTATAAAGAATCCATTAACTGATAATGGAATTTATTATTTTCATGATGACACAAATATATTAAAAGGACGTGCGTTAATTATTGGACCAGCAAAAACACCTTATGAAAATGGGTTTTATTTATTTGAAATAAATTATCCAGAAAATTATCCATATGCCCCTCCTAAATTAAATTATTGCACAAATGATGGAATCACTCGATTTAATCCTAATCTATATAAGACAGGGAAAGTATGTTTATCAATTTTAAATACTTGGAAAGGCGAACAATGGACTTCGTGCCAATCGTTATCTTCTGTTTTACTTACTTTATGTATGGTTTTAAATGAAAATCCTTTAATAAATGAACCTGGTATTATGGAAACAAATGAAAATTGTAGTAAATATAATGAAATTATTAAATATAAAAATATAGAAGTAGCAATGTTATCTATATTAAAAAATAAATTGATTTATAACAAATTTACGCAATTTTTTCCAATCATGAAAGAATATTTTATTAAACACTATAAAGACACGATTCAAACAATTGACGATGAACTAAAAAAACAGAAAAGAGTCTGTGAAACACGACATATTATATTATCAGTTTATTATATGGAAACAGTTATTAATTATAAAACTTTAAAAAAACATCTAATATCTTTTTATAATGAAATAACAAATGAAAATACAAATGAAATAATAAATGAAAATACAAATGAAATAATAAATGAAAATCCTCTTTGAATTATAATTCTTATTGTTTTTTTTATGCTATCTATAATTTATTCAACATAACTTGAGTTCTCGTAATAAAATTTCATATGTAATTTTCGACAGTAAGCATAAGTAGGAACATATTTTGCTCTGGCATAGTATTGCTGTATTTTAAACGATGCTAAATGCTCTCTATATTTTCTCTCCATAAACAATTCTTTATCTTTTATAAATAGATTGTAAGAAATACTATACCAATTCCAGTTCTCATACGGATTTTTTTCAATCATATCCATTGTTATATTTGGATTTATACAAAACCATTTACAATTCCAAGGTTTATCCGGATGTTTTTCAATCATATCTGTTGTTAAGTTTGGATTACCAGAGATATACATCCATTTCCAAGGTTTATCTGGATTTTTTTCAATAATATCCATTGTGATATTTGGATTTTGAGAAATCCAATACCAATTCCAATATTTGTCTGTATTTTTTTCAATCATATCCATTGTGATATTTGGATTTCTAGAGATATAATTCCAATCCCAAGGTCTATCCGGATTTTTTTCAATTATATCCATAGTAATATTTGGATTTTGAGAAATTCCACTCCAATCCCAAGGTCTATCCGGATTTTTTTCAATTGTATCCATGGTAATATTTGGATTTTTAGAAATCAAGAACCAATTCCATTGTTTATCTGGATTTTTTTCAATCATATCCATTGTAATATTTGGATTTTGAGAAATCAAACACCAATTCCATTGTTTATCTGGATTTTTTTCAATTATATCCATTGTAATATTTGGATTTTGAGAAATACCTCTCCAATCCCAAGGGTTATCCGGATTATTTTCAATAATATCCATGGTAATATTTTTACTTTTAGAAATACAAACCCAATTCCATGGTTTATCATGATTTTTATTAATAAAATTCATAATTAACGCATCAAATTCTTGTTTGAATATATTTCGTATATTATGGTAGTAACTTAGTTTCGTTTCCGTTTTGCTGATTTTGCTCATTTTGCTGATTTTGCTCATTTTGCTCATTTTCGTTCTGTTCGTTTTGGTTTCCTCATTCACTTGTAATATTAGTAATTCAATTTTATAAAAAATACATAAAAACAAGTAATACTGTATGGTTCAATAAAAAAACTTAATTTTTTATATATAACTGTAAATCCATTATCGTATAACAAAAACTCTATTTTTTCTCCATAAATAATTCTTTATCTTTTGTAAATAGATGGAATGAAATCCAATACCAAGACCATTGTTTATACGGATTTTTTTCAATGATATCCATTGTTAGGTTTGGGTTTAAAGAAATCCCCAACCAATCCCAAGGTTTATGAGGATTTTTTTCAATAATATCCATGGTTATATTTGGATTCCGCGATATACCAAACCAATTCCATTCTTTATGGGGGGTTTTTTCAATGATATCCATTGTTAGGTTTGGATTTTCAGAAATCCAATTCCAATCCCAGGGTTTATCAGGATTTTTTTCAATCATATCCATGGTTAGGTTTGGGTTCCGCGATATACCAACCCAATTCCATTCTTTATGTGGGTTTTTTTCAATTATATCCATTGTTAGGTTTGGATTTTCAGAAATACTATACCAATTCCATTCTTTATCATGATTTTTTTCAATCATATCGATATTTATATTTGGGTTGTCAGATATAGCATCCCAATCCCAAGGTTTATCAGGATTTTCTTCAATCATATCCATGGTTATATTTGGATTCCGCGATATACCAAACCAATTCCATTGTTTGTCAGGATTTTTTTCAATCATATCCATGGTTATATTTGGGTTGTGACTGATACTTACCCAATCCCAATGTTTATGAGGATTTTTTTCAATTACATCCATTGTTATATTTTTATTTTTAGAAATACTATGCCAATTCCATTCTTTATCATGATTTTTGTCAATCATATCCATTGTTATATTTTTATTTTTAGAAATACTATGCCAATTCCATTGTTTATCCAGATTTTTTTCAATCATATCCATTGTTATATCTGGATTTTCAGAAATCCATTTCCAATTCCAATGTTTATCCGGATTTTTTTTAATCATATCTAGAGTTAGGTTTGGATTACGAACTATAGCTCCCCAATTCCATTCTTTATGGGGGTTTTTTTCAATGATATCCATTGTTATATTTGGATTTAGAGAAATAGCATACCAAGACCAATGATTATCCGGATTGTTTTCAATCATATCAATTGTTATGTTTGGATTTTGAGAAATACCATACCAATTCCATGGTTCGTTATTATTTTTATTAATAAAATTCATAATTATCATATTAAACTCTTGGATCATGCTTGTTTTACTCATTTCCATTATCTTCTCGTTCGTTGTCTTTTTTATTCGTTATCTTCTCGTTCGTTGTCTCTTTTATTCGTTGTCCTTGTTATTCGATATAATATGTTATAAAACTTTTTCAATTTTATGCAAAATACTTTTGAAAAAATAATTCTTTATTCATTCATTGAAAAAAAAATTTACATTGTTGATATTTATAAATCCATTATCATAATGGATATTTTTTTCAATCCAAACTTTTACATGAGTCAACATAACTTGTGTTTTCGTAATAAAATTTCATATGTAATCTTCGGCAATAAGCATAAATAGGAACATATTTTCCTCTCGCATAGTATTGCTGGATTCTAAATGCTGCTAAATGCTCTCTATATTTTCTCTCCATAAACACTTCTTTATCTCTTGTGAACAAATTACAATAAATAGCATGCCAATCCCAAGGTTTATCAGGATTTTTTTCAATGATATTCATTGTTATATTTGGATTGTGGGAAACACTAAACCAATTCCAAGGTTTGTCTGGATTTTTTTCAATAATATCCATTGTAATATTTGGATTTTTAGAATTCCAAGTCCAATTCCAATCTTTATCCGGATTTTTTTCAATAATATCCATTGTAATATTTGGATTGAGAGAATTCCAAGACCAATTCCAAGGTTTATCTGGTTTTTGTTCAATCATACTCATTGGTATGTTTGGATTGAGAGTAATCCAAGACCAATTCCAAGGTTTGTCTGGAGTCATTTCAATCATATTCAGTGTTATGTTTGGATTTTGAGAAATACCTTTCCAATCCCAATCTTTATCAGGATTTCTTTCAATCATATCCATTGTTATATTTGGATTTTGAGAAATAGCATTCCAATCCCACGGTTTAATCGGATTCTGTTCAATGATATCCATAGTTATGTTTGGATTTTGAGAAATACCATACCAATCCCAATGTTTGTCTAGATTTTTTTCAATGATATCCATTGTTATATTTGGATTTTGAGAAATCCAATACCAACTCCATTCTTTGTGTGGATTTTTTTTAATCATATCCATTGTTAAGTTTGGATTGCGGGAAATCCAACCCCAATCCCATTCTTTATCCGGATTTTTTTCAATAATATCCATTGTTATGTTTGGATTCAACGAAATACCTAACCAATCCCAAGGTTTATCTGGATTTTTCTCAATAATATCAAATGTTATATTTTTATTTTTAGAAATCAAATACCAATACAATTCTGAAGATATCTCTGAATTTTCTGAATTTTCATTAATAAATTTCATAATTACCTTATCAAACTCATCTTTGAATATGCGATGTATATTAGCGTAGTGCTCCATTTGCGTTTTGCTCATTTGCGTTTTGCTCATTTTCAGTTTGGGGTTATTCGCTTGTAATATAATAAAAATATTTCAATTTTATATAGATAAAAAATAAATAATAATCAATTCATTTATCTTTCAAACTTTACAGATAAACATCTATGGAGTTGATTTATTCTTCAACATAACTTGTGTTATCGTAATAAAAATTCATATGTAATTTTCGACAATAAGCATAAATAGGAACATATTTTCCTCTCGCATAGTATTGCTGGATTCTAAATGCTGCTAAATGCTCTCTATATTTTTTCGCCATAAACATTTCTTTATCTTTTTTAAATAGATTATATGAAATACAATTCCAATCCCAATTCTTATCTGGATTATTTTCAACCATATCCATAGTAATATTTGGATTATAAGAAATATCATACCAATTCCAAGGTTTATCTGGATTTTTTTGAATGACATCCATGGTTATATTTGGATTTTGAGAAATCCAATTCCATCTCCAGTCTTTGTCGGGATTTTTTTTAATGATATCTATTGTTATGGTTGGGTTTAGAGAAATGATACTCCATACCCAACGTTTATCAGGATTTTTTTCAATGATATCCATGGTTATATTTGGATTGCGAGAAATACATGACCAATTCCAATCTTTGTCTGGATGTTTTTTAATGATATCCATAGTAATATTTGGATGTTGAGAAATATAACACCACTCCCATTCTTTGTTAGGATTTTTTTTAATGTAATCCATTGTTATATTTGGGTTTTGAGAAACCCCCCACCACCATTTCCAAGGTTTGTCTGGATTTTTTTCAATGATATCTATTGTGATATTTGGATTTAAAGAAATATATTTCCAATCCCAAGGTTTATCTGGGTTTTTTTTAATGTAATCCATTGTTATATTTGGGTTTTGAGAAACCCCCCACCACCATTTCCAAGGTTTGTCTGGATTTTTTTCAATGATTTCCATTGTTATGTTTGGATTTTTAGAAATAGCATACCAGTTCCAATGTTTGTCTGGATTTTTTTCAATCATCTCCATTGTTAGAGATGGATTTAAAGAAATAGAATTCCAATTCCAATGTTTATCCGGATTCTTTTCAATCATATTCAATGTTATGTTTGGATTTTGAGAAACACCCGACCAATCCCAAGGTTTGTCCGGATTGTTTTCAATCATATCCATAGATATATTTGGATTGAGAGAAATACAATACCAATTCAATGGGATATGAGGATTTTTTTTAATAAAATTAATAATTACATTATCAAACTCATTTTTGAATACGCGACGCAGATTAGCATAGTGGATCATCTGCATTTTGTTCATTTTCGTTGCGCTCATTTTCGTTATCTGCGTATTGACTGATAATATATTTGAAAATTATTTCAATTTTTAAAAATTAGATAAAAAATGAATAATTTTCGATTTAATGAAAAAAAAACTTACCTTTATACCTGTGCCTGATAAACATCTTGTACCTGATAAACATCTTGTACCTGATAAACATCTTGTACCTGATAAACATCTTGTACCTGATAAACATCTATGGACTTCGACTGGACGCTACCTATAATTTATTCTTCAATATAGTTTGAGTTTATATTCTCGTAATAAAACTTCATATGTAAATTTCGACAATAAGCATAAATAGGAACATATTTTCCTCTGGCATAGTACTGCTGAATTCTAAACGCTGCTAAATGTTCTCTATATTTTTTCGCCATAAACATTTCTTTGTCTTTTGTAAATAGATTGCAAGAAATACCACTCCAATTCCAAGGTTTATCTGGATTTTTTTCAACCATATCCATTGTAATATTTGGATTTTTAGAAATCCAATACCAATCCCAAGGTTTATCTGGGTTATTTTCAATGATATCCATAGTTATATTTCGGTTTTCAGAAATCCAACACCAATTCCAATGTTTATCCGGATTCTTTTGAATCATATCCATTGTAATATTTGGATTGAAAGAAATATGATTCCAATCCCATTCTTTATCCGGATTTTTTTCAATTATATCCATTGTAATATTTGGGTTTTGAGAAATCCAATGCCAATTCCAAGGTTTGTCTGGATGTTTTTCAATTATTTCCATTGTAATATTTGGATTTTCAGAAATCCAATGCCATTTCCAAGGTTTGTCTGGATTTTTTTCAATCATTTCCATTGTAATATTTGGATTTTCAGAAATTCTACACCAATCCCAAGGTTTATCGGGTTTCATTTCAATCATTTCCATCGTTATATTTGGATTTAAAGAAATAGAATTCCAATTCCAATGTTTATCCGGATTCTTTTCAATCATCTCCATTGTAATATTTGGATTTAAAGAAATACAATTCCAATTCCATTCCTTGTCTGGATTTTTTTCAATGATATCCATTCTAATATTTGGATTTAAAGAAATGCCTCTCCAATCCCAAGGTTTGTCTGGATTATTTTCAATCATCTCCATGGAGATATTTGGATTTAAAGAAATATCATACCAATTCCAAGGTTTATTAATAAAATTATTAATAAAATTAATAATTACCTTATCAAATTCATCGTTGAATATGCGACGCAGATTAGCGTAGCGATCCATCTCCATTTTGTTCATCTGCATTTTGCTTATGTTCGTTATCGTTATGTGGGTATTGACTTGTAATATATTTGAAAAGTATTTCAATTTATGGAAAATATATGAAAAAACTTACCTCTGCCTTTACAAACCTCTCTCTCTCTCTCTCTCTCTCTCTCTGACAAACTGCATAATTTATTCTTCAACATAACTTGAGTTCTCGCAATAAAATTTCATATGTAATCTTCGACAATAAGCATAAATAGGAACATATTTTCCTCTGGCATAGTACTGCTGGATTCTAAACGCTGCTATATGTTCTTTATATTTGTTCTCCATAAACATTTCTTTGTCTTTTGTAAATAGATTGCAAGAAATACGATACCAATCCCAAGGTTTATCGAGGTTTTTTTGAATGATTTCCATTGTTATATTTGGATTATAGGAAATCAAACACCAATCCCAAGGTTTATCCAGATTGCTTTCAATGATATCCATAGTTATATTTGGGTTTTTAGAAATCCAATTCCATAACCAGTCTTTGTCGGGATTTTTTTTAATGATATCCATTGTAATATTTTGATTGAGACAAATACATGACCAATTCCAAGGGTTTTCTGGGTTTTTTTCAATGACATCCATGGTTATATTTGGATTGAGAGAAATACATGACCAATTCCAAGGTTTGTCTGGATGTTTTTCAATGATATCCATAGTAATATTTGGATGTTTAGAAATATAACACCAATCCCATTCTTTGTTAGGATTTTTTTTAATGTAATCCATTGTTAAGTTTGGGTTTTGAGAAACCCCAGGAACCATTCCCAAGGTTTGTCTGGGTTTTTTTCAATGATATCTATTGTAATATTTGAGTTTAAAGAAATATATTTCCAATACCAAGGTTTATCGGGGTTTTTTTCAACCATATCCAATGTTATATTTTGATTGAATGCAATACTATGCCACATCCAATTTTTATCCGGATGTTTTTCAATATTATCCATTGTTATATTTGGATTTTTAGAAATCGCATACCAGTTCCAATGTTTGTCTGGGTTATTTTCAATCATCTCCATTGTTAGAGATGGATTTAAAGAAATATAATGCCAACTCCAAGGTTTGTCTGGATTTTTTTGAATCATATCAATTGTTATGTTCGGGTTTTGAGAAACACCAGACCAATCCCAAGGGTTGTCCGGATTGTTTTCAATCATCTCCATGGATATATTTGGATTGAGAGAAATACAATACCAATTCAATTGGATATGAGGATTTTTTTTAATAAAATTAATAATTACCTTATCAAACTCATCGGCGAATATGCGACGCATATTAGCGTAGTACTTCATTTTCGTTTTGCTCATTTTCGTTTCGTTTCGTTTGTGTTAGTTATGTGGGTATTGACTTGTAATATATTTAAAAGGTATTCAATTTTTTACAAAATGAATAAATGAATAATTTTCGATTCAGTGAAAAAAACTTACCTTGACAAACCTTCGCGTGTAGTTGACAAACCTGTGCCGTTACAAATCGGTGTCTTTACAAACCTCTGATTGACAACCTGTATAATTTATTCTTCAACATAACTTGAGTTCTCGCAATAAAATTTCATATGTAATTTTCGACAATAAGCATAAATAGGAACATATTTTCCTCTGGCATAGTACTGCTGGATTCTAAACGCTGCTATATGTTCTTTATATTTGTTCTCCATAAACATTTCTTTGTCCTTTGTAAATAGATTGCAAGAAATAGCATGCCAATTCCAAGGTTTATCCGGATTGCTTTCAATGATATCCATAGTAATATTTGGATTTTCAGAAATCCAATTCCAATCCCAAGGTTTATCCGGATCATTTTCAATGATATCCATTGTGATATTTGGATTTAAAGAAATCAAACGCCAATCCCAATGTATATCAGGATTATTTTCAATGATATCCATAGTTAGATTTGGATTTTGAGAAATCCAGTTCCAATTCCAAGGTTTGTCTGGATGATTTTGAATCATATTCAATGTTAAGTTTGGATTGAAAGAAATACGAGACCAATCCCAAGGTTTATCAGGATGTGTTTCAATCATCTCCATTGTTATATTTGGACTTACAGAAATACGAGACCAATCCCAATCTTTGTCTGGATTCTTTTCAATCATCTCCATTGTTAGGTTTGGGTTTACAGACATACAACACCACCAATCCCATTCCTTGTCTGGATGATTTTCGATCATCTTTATTGTTAGGTTTGGATTTTTAGAAATACCATTCCAATCCCATGGTTTGTCCGGATTATTTTCAATGATTTCCATTGTGATATTTTGGTTTTGAGAAATCAAATACCACTCCCATTCCTTGTCTGGATTTTTTTCAATCATTTCCATTGTTAGGTTTGGATTTGTAGAAATACCTAACCAATTCCAAGGGTTCTCTGGGGTTTGATCAATCATCTTCATTGTTATTTTTGGATTCATCGAAATACCTAACCAATCCCATTCTTTGTCTGGATTTTTCTCAATGATATTCAATGTTAATTTGGGATTACGAGAAAACGCCCGCCAATTCCAAGGTTTATTTGTAATAAAATTAGTAATTACCTTATCAAAATCATGGTTGAATGCGTCGCGCATATTAGCGTATCTGGTCATTTTCGTTTTGCTCATTTTCGTTTTGCTCATTCTCGTTTTGCTCATTGTCGTTATGTGGGTATTGACTTGTAATGTATTTGAAAAGTATTTCAATTTTATGGAAAATATATGAAAAAAAACTTACCTTTACAAACCTGTACCTTTATAACCCTGTATAATTCATTCTTCAACATAACTTGAGTTCTCGCAATAAAATTTCATATGTAATCTTCGACAATAAGCATAAATAGGAACATATTTTCCTCTGGCATAGCACTGCTGGATTCTAAACGCTGCTATATGTTCTTTATATTTTTCCGCCATAAACATTTCTTTGTCTTTTGTAAATAGATTGCAAGAAATACTATACCAATCCCAATGGTAATTTATGTTTTTTTGAATGATATCTATTGTTATATTTGGATTTTGAGAAATCCATTTCCAATCCCAAGGTTTATCCGGATTGCTTTCAATGATATCCATAGTTATGTTTGGATTTAAAGAAATCAAACGCCAATTCCAAGATTTATCAGGATTATTTTCAATGATAGCCATAGTTAGGTTTGGATTTTGAGAAATCCATTTCCAATCCCAAGGTTTGTCTGGATTTTTTTGAATCATATTCAATGTTAAGTTTGGATTGAAAGAAATACGAGACCAATTCCAAGGTTTGTCAGGATGTGTTTCAATCATCTCCATTGTTATATTTGGGTTTA
>Ga0105054_10008471_pt1 | contig 13589 bp, 10 predicted proteins | sample BON02_FD_78091 | JGI IMG/M metagenome (GOLD analysis project Ga0105054, IMG submission 78091) | Freshwater microbial communities from Lake Bonney liftoff mats and glacier meltwater in Antarctica - BON-02 (megahit assembly) | ecosystem: Environmental > Aquatic > Freshwater > Ice > Glacier...
GATTCCGCCGGATCGAGGTCGGGGCGGTCGGCCAGGATCTCCGAGAATGAACGGATCGAGGTCATGGGTGTGCGCAGCTCGTGGCTGACCCGGCTCAGGAAATCATCCTTCATGTGATCGAGCTGGGTCAGCTTGTCGTTGGCCTGGCGCAGTACCTCGGCGGTCTTGGCCAGTTCGCGCGACTTGCGCTCGAGCTCACGGCTGGTGCGGATCGCCTGCTGGGTCTCGTCGAGGATCTCGATCACGGCATCCAGGCTGATCGACTCACCCTTGACGATGCGCGAGACTAGGGTGCGGGCCGAGGCCGCGCCGACGCTGCTGGCAAGCTGGCGCTCGACATGGGCGATCAGGGTGGGGTTGGGCTCGGGCGGCTCCTCGCCGTCGCCGTGTTCGCGGGCATAGTCGCGGAAGATGCGGAAGGCCCGCTCGGGCCCCAGGATTCTCTGGGTCAGGCGGAAGAGATCCTCGGTGCGCGCCGAGCCGGTAAGGACACCGTCGACCTGCCGTTCGCCGCGCTGGAAGGCGTTGACGAAGAGGGCGCTCTGCAGGCTTTCCAGCGGCGCCTGCTCCGACAGCAGCGAAACCACGATGTAGACCGTCAGGTTGACCGTCATCGACCAGAAGACGCCATGAACCAGCGGGTCCCAACCGGCAAAACCCAGCAGCGCGTCGGGTTTGAGCAGGGCGATGCCCCAGGGGCCCTGGGCGACCATCCCGGTAAATGCCCAGCCGGCATCGGCAAAACTCGGCACCAGCAGGGTGTAGGCCCAGACCAGGAAGCCGGCGAACAGGCCGGTCAGCGCCCCCTTGTGGGTGGCGCGCTGCCAGAAGATGCCGCCGACCAGCGCCGGCAGGAACTGCGCAGCGCCGGCAAAGGAGATCAGGCCGATCGAGGCCAGCGGGTTGGTCGAGGCGGTCACCCGGTAATAGACAAACCCCAGGGTCAGGATGGCGACGATGCTGCAGCGCCGGATAGTCAGCAGGGTGGTCGAGAAGTCGCCCGCCCGCGGCCCGGAAAACGACGGGATGCGCAGCAGCAGGGGGGTCACCAGGTGGTTGGAGATCATGATCGACAGCGCGATGCTGGCCACGATCACCATAGAGGTCGCCGCCGAAAGGCCGCCGATGAAGGCCAGCAGCGCCAGGGTCTCGTGGCCCTCCGAAAGCGGCACCGTCAGGACAAAGAGATCCGGGTTGGCGGTGGCTGGCAGCACCGTGAGACCGGCGATGGCGATGGGAATGACAAAAATGCTGATCAGCAGCAGATAGAGCGGAAACAGCCAGGACGCGGTCGCCAGATGGCGTTCGTCGGCGTTTTCGACCACGGCGACCTGGAACTGGCGCGGCAGGCAGATGATCGCCGCACCGGCCAGGAACAGGGTCGTCACCCAGCGGCCTTCGAATCCCTCGGCAAAACCGAACAGGGGCTCGACCCGCGGGTTCTGGGCCGCGCGCGTGAACATGTCCTGCAGGCCGTCGCCCAGGCCCCAGACGCAGAACACCGCGATCGCCCCCAGGCTCAGCAGCTTGACGATGGATTCAAAGGCGATGGCGGCAACGATGCCGGGGTGGCGCTCGTCCGCACCCAGGTTGCGCGTGCCGAACATCACGACGAAGGCCGCCATGCAGACCGCGACCCAGAAGCCGGTATCGGCAAACAGGCCGCGTTCGGGCGAAAGCACCGGCACGTCGAAGGGCGCGCCCAGCGCGTCGAACCCGGCCGCGACCGCCTTCAGCTGCAGGGCGATGTAGGGCGTGATGCCGACCAGCGCCATGATCGTCACCAGGGCCGAGATCGAAGCGCTCTTGCCGTAACGCGCCGAGATGAAATCGGCGATGGAGGTGATGCGCTGGGCCTTGGAGATGCGCACCAGCTTGCGCAGCAGCAGCCACCAGCCCATCAGCACGATGGTCGGGCCAAGGTAGATCGTCAGGTACTCAAGACCGTTGCGTGCGGCCGAACCGACCGCACCAAAGAAGGTCCAGGAGGTGCAATAGACCGCCAGCGAGAGGGTATAGACGACCGGCGAGTTGACGAAGCGTGCCGCGCCCCGGCGCGCCCGGCGTTCGGTGACGAAGGCGAGAAGGAACAGGCCGCCCAGATAAAGGCCGGCGACCAGAACGACAAAACCAGAGGAAAGCACGCCTCAGCGCTCCGCGCCAGGCGGGCGGTCCCCGGCGGCCGCGCTCTCCGCATCGGCTTCGCGCGCCAGGCGGCGCGCCAGCAGCCCGGTCAGCACGATACCGACCAGCCACAGGGCGAAGATGTAGATATGGAGCAGGGGAAGGCTGAACAGGAATCCCTGCTGATCGAACAGGCGGACATAGGGTGGCAGGAACAGCAGCACCGCACCCAGCGGCAGCACGATGGCGGCATCGCGCGCGCGGCGTCCCGAAAGCAGCTTCATGGCCCTGAGGTTCCGACCGCGCTGTCGGTCGGGGGATGTCCGAGCAGGCGGGCGACGCGGGCCATCAGGTCGGCATTGGAAAACGGCTTGGTGACGAAGTCGTCGGCGCCCAGGTCGAGCATGCGGCGGCGGTCTTCCTCCTGGCCCTTGGCGGTCAGCGCCAGCACGGGCAGGCCGGCCAGTTCGGGCGTGGCGCGCATCTTACGCAGCACGTCGAAGCCGTTCATCGTCGGGATCATGATGTCGAGGATGAACAGGTCCGGGCGCGCGCGCGCCATCTGTTCCAGGGCCGCGGCGCCGTCATCGACCGCCGCCACCTGGTAACCGGCGTGCGTCAGCAGGAAGGTGAGCGACTCCACGATGAAGCTCTCGTCTTCGGCAATCAGAACCGTCTGCGCCATGGCACCATCCCCCTTGAGTGCCTCTCCCTTGCGCCATTCGGCGTCTTGTTGCCGGCATCATCCTCCGCCGGGGCTGCGATGACCAGCCCCGGCGCCGCGTGCGGGCGCGAGCAGGGAGGCATGGGCGCGCTGCGGGCAGGCCGGGCGCACGCAGGAGCGGCAGCCAAAACCGACCGGTGTGGTGCTCGAGCGGCCGCCGCCCGCGTGGGCGTCGCCATAGACCGTGCGCTCCATGTAAACCGCGTCGCAGCCCAGCATCACGGCATAGGCCGGCGCGATACCGCCGTGTTCGGGCGTGCCCTTGAGCAGGCGGCGGGCGACAAAGAGATAACGTTCGCCATCGGGAAACTCGGCAAGCTGGGTGATGGTGCGCTCCGGGCTGGCAAAGGCGCCGTAGAGCGCCCAGAGCGGACAGGCGCTGCCGAAGCGGGGCATGCGCAGGCCGGGAATGCTGAACGGTTTGGAGAGATTGCCGGCGCCGTCGCTGCGCAGATAGGCAAAGGGGATGCCCTCCGCGCCGGGCCGCCGCAACGTCACCAGACGGTGGGCGGTCTGCTCGAAGCTGGCCTCGAAACGCAGGGCCAGGCGTTCGATGTCGTAGCGCAGGGATTCTGCGGATTCGCGGAAGGGACTGTAGGGAAGCAGCAGGGCGCCGGCGGCGTAGCTGGCCAGGGCCCGGCGCGCCAGGGCGCGCGCCTCCGGTGAGGTCAGGCGTTCATCGACCAGATGTTCGTCGATCAGTTCGGCAAGCTCGCGTTCGGCCAGGCGCCGCGCCAGGCGGAAGCGCTGGGTGGCGCGCGGCAGGCCCTCCTCGAGCGGCACCGGCATGGCATGCTCGCGCAGCCGCTGGTGGATCGCGCCGGCGAGATCGCTGCCGGTCAGATCCTGGCGCAGGCGGTCGGCGGCCAGCTCCAGGTCGGCGAAGTGGTTGCCGTGGAAGATGATGAAATCATCGACCTCCTCGGCCGGCGAACCGGTATGGGCGGCATCGCCCGAGCCGCCCAGCAGCGCGATCATCTCGCGCGCGGTGCTGCCCAGGTTGGCGCTCTGCGATGCGATGATGCCGCAGAAACGGTTGCGCTCGTGCTCGGGCAGGTCGGGGTGCTGCTCCAGGATTTCAGCAAAGGAGCGCACCGCCGTGACACCGGTCAGCAGGGCATGGCTGAGTTCGACCAGCGCGGGGTCCTGGCTCACCCGGTCGGAAAGCGCCACGCTGGTCTCGCGCGCCTCCCTCCAGGCCCGGTGCAGGCGCACGAAGGCCTGCGCCCATTGCGGCTGGCGGCCGACCAGGTCGAGCGCTCCGGCCTCGTCGATCTCGCTCCCTGATGCGGCGGACTGGCGCGTGATGTCGAGCAGTTCGCCGGCCAGCCGTGCGTCGTCGCTGCCGCTGAGGTGGCTGCTGTCGCTTTCGAGCGCCGTTGCAATGCGCCGCAGCAAGGCGCCGCCGATCTGGCGTTTGTCGTGTTCGATGAGGTTGAGGTAGGAGGCCGAAATGCCTGCCAACCGGGCCAGATGCTTCTGTGTCAGGGCCATTTCGCGTCGCCGTGCGACGATGCGTTGGCCGATGGGAAGACGGGCCATGGCGGCTCCTCCATGCTGCGATGCAACATGATAGTTAACTAATTTACAGCGCAGCGCATTAATTTCCGCCGATCTTCACGAAATTTGCAAATCGATGCAATGAAACGTTGTGGCACCCCCGCTGTTTTCCCGAAGATGGCGCAAAGGCGACCTCGAAGAAGTCGCAACCCGATTTTCGGATCAGCCCAGGAGAGAATTCAATGAAACTGGTGGACAACAAAACCTCGCGGCGCACGCTGCTCAAGAGCGGTACGGCACTGGCTGCCGCCTCGATCGCGGCGCCTTCGCTGTTCGTGCGCAAGGCGGGCGCAGCGGTCACCGTCGTCAACGATCCCGGTGACTCGCCGACGGTCACTTTCGGCTTCAACGTGCCCCAGACCGGCGCCTATGCCGACGAAGGCGCCGACGAGCTCCGCGCCTACCAGCTTGCCGTCAAGCACATCAACGGTGAGGGCGACGGCGGCATGCTCAACACCATGTCGCCCAAGTCGCTGACCGGCGCGGGCATCCTGGGCAAGAAGGTCGAATACGTCACCGGCGACACCCAGACCAAGTCCGACGCGGCGCGGGCATCGGCCAAGCGCATGATCGAGAAGGACGGCGCCATCATGATCTCGGGCGGCTCGTCCTCGGGCGTTGCCGTTGCGGTGCAGTCGCTGGCCCAGGAAATGGGCGTCATCTTCATGTGCGGCCTGACCCACTCCAACGACACCACCGGCAAGGACAAGCGGCGCTACGGCTTCCGCCACTTCTTCAACGCCTACATGTCGGGCGAGGCGCTGGCCCCGGTGCTGGCCGAGGAATACGGCAAGGACCGCAAGGCCTACCATCTCACGGCCGACTACACCTGGGGCTGGACCCAGGAGGAGTCGATCAAGAACGCGACCGAGGCCCTGGGCTGGGAGACCGTCGAGGCGGTCCGCACGCCGCTGGGCGCCGGCGACTTCTCGCAGTATCTGACCCCGGTGCTGAATTCGGGCGCCGATGTCCTGATCCTGAACCATTACGGCAAGGACATGGTCAATTCGCTGACCCAGGCCGTGCAGTTCGGCATGCGCGACATGCAGGTCAACGGCAAGCAGTTCGAGATCGTCGTGCCGCTGTTCTCGCGCCTGATGGCGCAGGGTGCCGGCGATGCGATCAAGGGCATCCTGGGCACGACCAACTGGCATTGGTCGCTGACCGATGCGGGTTCGCAGGCCTTCGTGAAGTCCTTCGGCCAGGAGTATGGCTTCCCGCCGTCGCAGGCCGCCCACACCTGCTACGTCCAGGCGCTGCTCTATGCCAATGCCTGCGAACAGGCCGGCACCTTCTATCCTCCCGACGTGATCCGGGCCCTGGAAGGTTTCGAGTTCGATGGCATGGGCAACGGCCCGACGCTCTACCGCGCTGCCGACCATCAGTGCTTCAAGGACGTGCTGGTCGTGCGCGGCAAGGAGAACCCGACGAGCCAGTTCGATCTGCTCGAGATCGTCCAGATCGTGCCGCGCGCCCAGGTCGAGTACGACCCCGCGATCTTCGGCGGTGAGCTCGGCCCGTACGAGGTCTAGTTCACGTTGTGTTAGGACTGTCGGCGGTCTGGTGAAACATCCGGGCCGCCGACAGTGCCGTTTGACGGCAGAGGGGTGCTGGCCGGAACGATGGACGCGATCTTCATTCAATTGCTCAACGGGCTCGACAAGGGCGGCGCCTACGCGCTGATCGCCCTGGGTCTGACGCTGGTGTTCGGCACGCTGGGGGTGGTCAACTTCGCCCACGGCGCGCTGTTCATGCTTGGCGCTTTCTGCGCCGTGGCGATGCACCAGTTGCTCAACATTTCGGAAAAGGTGAAGGACGAGAGCATCACCTTCTTCGAGGCCTTCAAGGAGCAGCCCTATCTGGAGATCTGGTTCGGCGACACCGGCACGGCGATCCTCGACTACGCGGTACCGATTTCGATCCTGCTTGCCATACCCGTGATGCTGGTCATCGGCCTGGTCATGGAACGCGGCCTGATCCGCCACTTCTACCGGCGCAGCCACGCCGAGCAGATTCTGGTCACATTCGGCCTGGCGATCGTTCTGCAGGAAGTCATCAAGGTCCTGTTCGGGGCCAATCCCCTGCCCATGTCGGCACCCGAGATCGTCTCGGGCAGCGCCCCGGTGGGTAGCTGGGTCGGGCTCGGTTCCGGGCTGGTCTATCCCTGGTGGCGCCTGATCTACCTGTTATTCTCGCTTGTCGTGATCGGTGGGGTCTTTGCCTTCCTGCGTTTCACGACCTACGGCATGGTCGTGCGCGCAGGCATGTACGACCGCGAGACGGTCGGCCTTCTGGGCATCAACATCGAGCGGCGTTTCACCATCGTCTTCGGCCTGGCCGCGGTCGTGGCCGGCCTGGCCGGCGTCATGTACACGCCCATCGTGCCGCCCGACTATCACCTGGGCATGGAGTTCCTGGTGCTGTCCTTCGTAGTGGTCGTGGTCGGCGGCATGGGTTCGCTGCCCGGTGCGGTGCTGGCCGGTTTCCTGCTCGGCGTGCTGCAGTCCTTCGCCTCGATGAACGAGGTCACGCAACTCTTCCCCGGCATCGACCAGATCATCATCTACCTGGTTGCTGTCGTCGTCCTGCTGGTGCGTCCCCGCGGCCTGCTCGGTCGCAAGGGCCTGATGGAAACCTGACATGGAGACATCAAGCCCACGCCGCGACCTCATCATGCTGGCGATCTTCATCGCCGCCGTGCTCACCATGCCGCTGTGGACCGCGCCGATCGGGGCCAACTATCCCGATCTGCTGCAGAAGTTCGCGATCTTCGGCATCTTCGCCATCGGCTACAACCTGCTCTTCGGCCTCACCGGTTATCTCTCCTTCGGCCATGCGGTGTTCCTGGGGGTGGGCTCCTACGCCGCGGTCTGGTCGTTCAAGCTGTTCTCGATGAACGTGCTGCCCGCGGTCGTCATGGGCGTGCTGTTTGCCGGTCTGTTCGCGGCCGTGATCGGCTATCTCAGCCTGCGCCGCTCGGGCATCTACTTTGCCATCCTGACGCTGGCCTTCGCCCAGATGTGCTACAATCTGGCCTATTCGGTGCTGACGCCCATCACCAATGGCGAGACCGGCCTGCAGCTTGCCCGCGCCGATCCCCGCATCCTCGACCGCATGTTCTTCGAGGCCGATGTCGGCCTGCCGCTGACCAATCTCTTCGGCATGGAGATGCAGGGTTATTCCGGTTTCTACTTCTGCGCCGTGCTGCTGATCCTGGCGTTTTTCCTGTCGATGCGCATCTTCCGCTCGCCCTTCGGCCTGAAGCTGCGCGCGATCAAGTCCAACCAGGTGCGCATGAGCTACACCGGCTTCCACACGCGCCCCTACATGATGACCGTGTTCATCATCTCGGGCATGTACGCCGGCCTTGCCGGTTCGCTGCTGGCGGTGACCGATCCGCTGGCCGGGGCCGAGCGCATGCAGTGGACCGCCTCGGGCGAGGTCGTGCTGATGACCATCCTGGGCGGGGCGGGCACGCTGATCGGTCCGCTGCTGGGCGCCGGCATCATCAAGTATTTCGAGAACATCTTCTCCTCGTTCAACGACTCCCTGCTGCACAACGCCTTCTCGTTCCTGCCGGACGGTGTTCAGGATGTCGTCGTCGGTATCGTCAGCCTGTTTGTCGGCGAGGGCTGGCAGCTCACCCTGGGCATCGCCTTCATGCTGGTGGTGATCTTCCTGCCGGGCGGGCTGATGGAGGGGTTCCGGCGGATCGGGGCGCTGATCGCACGCCGGCGCGGACGCGGTCCAGCCGAGGAGGTCGAGCGGCCATGAGCAACACGATCCTCAAGGTTACCAACGTCGACAAGACCTTCGGCGGCCTGCGCGCGCTCTCCAACGTCAACCTGCATGTCGAGCAGGGCGTCACCCATGCGGTGATCGGGCCCAACGGCGCGGGCAAGTCGACCCTGCTCAACGTCTGCGTCGGGCGCATCACGCCCGACAACGGCTCGGTCGTCTTCAAGGACGAGATCCTGACCGGCAAGGAGCCGCACCGGATCAACCAGCTTGGTGTCGCCCGCGTCTTCCAGACGCCCGAGATCTTCCCCGAACTCACCCTGCTGCAGAACGTCATGATCCCGGCGCTGGCCAAGCGGGAAGGGGCCTTTCGCTTCAACCCGTTCCGCAGCCTGCTTTCCCAGCACGAAATCCGCGACGAGGCATGCCACACGCTCGAGGACGTCGGCCTGGCCGATCATCTGGCGATGCTGGCCGGCACCCTATCGCGCGGCGACAAGCGGCGGCTGGAACTGGCCATGTGTCTGGTCCAGCACCCCGGCCTGCTGCTGCTCGACGAACCCACCGCAGGCATGTCGCGCCACGACACCAACCGCACCATCGACCTGCTGCAGCGCATCAAGGAGCGCGGCATGACCAAGGTCATCATCGAACACGACATGCATGTCGTCTTCAGCCTGGCCGACCGCATCACCGTGCTCGCTCAGGGCACGGTCATCTGTGAGGGCACGCCCGACGAGGTGCGCGGCGATCCGCGCGTCCAGGAAGCCTATCTCGGGGGAGCGCACCTGTGAGCACCGGCATGGAAACCGCCGCGGCCGCCGAACACACGCGCGCCCAGGGCATCGGCCAGAAGGGCGATCAGCAGAAGTTCTTCTCCTGCCGTGATCTGCATGCCTATTACGGCGAGAGCTACATCGTGCAGGGCGTCAGCTTCGATGTACACGAGGGCGAGATCGTCGCCCTGCTCGGGCGCAACGGCGCGGGCAAGACCACGACTCTGCGGACCATCGCGCGGGCTCCGTCGCCGGATCTGCGGCGCGGCGAGATCTGGCTCGACGGCACCGCCCTGCACCCGCTGGTGTCGCATCAGGCAGCGCGCCAGGGCATCTCCCTGGTGCCCGAGGACCGGCGCATCATCGGCGGCCTGACCGTGGAGGAAAACCTCCAGCTCGCCCAGATCGCCGAGCCGATCGGCTGGCCCCTGGAGCGTATCTACGACCATTTCCCGCGTCTGGCCGAACGGCGCAAGCAGGAGGCGGTCACCATGTCGGGCGGCGAGCAGCAGATGCTGGCGGTCGCCCGGGCGCTGGCGCGCGACATCAAGCTGCTGCTGCTCGATGAACCTTATGAGGGCCTGGCGCCGATCATCGTCCAGGAGATCGAGCGCATCCTGCAGCAGGTCAAGGCGCTGGGCATCACCACGGTGATCGTCGAGCAGAACGCCATCGCCGCGCTCCATCTGGCCGACCGCGCCATCATTCTCGACATGGGCCAGGTCGTCTTCGAAGGCCAAGCCAATGAAGTTCTCGAGAACGCCCAGATCCGCCAAGTATATCTCGCGGTCTGAGCCGCCGGGGCCTGCCGGGTCCGATATTTTCGTGATGGCCATCATGTAAGTGCGAATGCCTCGCATTTTCCGCTTGGTGATCTGCCGACCGCTTCCTATATTCCACTGCGTCCAGGGGCGATGGACATGTGGAATGATGGACGTTTATGGCCCAAGCCTCATTGCGACAGCGGGACGCCGATCCGGCGGCCCGAGCCCCATCCCGAAAAAAGCGACGCTCCCCCTGGCCCAGGCGCCTGCTGGTCCTGGTTGTCCTTGCGGCGATCGGTGCGGCCGCCTGGTTCACCTGGCGCGGCGGTGAAGGCGCTGGCCCGGTCTATCTGACGGTCCTGCCTGAACGCGGGGCGATCGAAGACACGATCATGGCGCTGGGCACCCTGCAGCCCCGCGATTATGTCGACGTCGGTACCCAGGTCTCGGGCCAGCTTGACCGCCTCCACGTCCGCATCGGCGATGATGTCGCGCAGGGCGACCTGCTCGCCGAGATCGACCCGACGATCTACGAATCACAGGTCGAGGCGAGCCAGGCCGAACTCGTCAACCTGGAGGCCCAGGCCGCCGAGCAGCGCGCCCGCCTGGTGCTGGCACGCCAGCAGCTCGACCGCGAGACGCAGCTCATGGCGGAGGATGCGACCAGCCAGGACGCCCTCCAGAACGCCCAGGCCGAGGCCGATGTCGCGGCCGCCCAGCTCGAGGCGATCGCCGCACAGATCAAGCTCAGCCAGTCCAACCTGCGCGGCGACGAGGCCAATCTGGGCTACACCAAGATCTATGCGCCAATGGCCGGCACGGTGGTCTCCGAGGAATCGCGCCAGGGCCAGACGCTCAACGCCAACCAGTCGGCCCCGATCATCCTGCGCATTGCCGACCTATCGACCATGACGGTGTGGACGCAGGTCTCGGAAGCCGATGTCGGGCGCCTGTCGGTCGGCATGGATGTCTATTTCACCACCCTGGGCCGGCCCGACACCCGCTGGTACGGCACCCTGGCCGAAGTCCGCCCGACACCGGAGGTCGAGAACAACGTCGTTCTCTACAATGCGCTGTTCGACGTCGCCAACGCCGACGGCGCCCTGATGACCGAGATGACCGCACAGGTCTTTTTCGTGCGTGCGGCTGTCGAGGACGCCCTGATCGTACCGGTCAGTGCGCTGACCGGTGGTCCGGACGGAGCATGGTCTCTCAGGGTCCTGCGCGCCGATGGTTCGGTCGAACAGCGTGTCGTGGAGGTCGGCGTCACCAACCGGGTCTCCGCGCAGGTGCTTTCGGGGCTCGACGAAGGCGAAGCGGTGATCATCGGCGTTTCCGGCGGCGCGGCGACCGAAGACGGTTCGGGTCGCTTCAGCATGCCGAGGCTGGGATGAGCCGGCCGCCGCTGATCGAGCTGCGCGATTGTTTCAAGACCTACCGCAACGGCGCGCTCGAGGTCGAGGTGCTGCACGGCGTTTCGCTGGCGATTGCCGAGGGTGAGTTTGTCGCCATTGTCGGCGCCTCGGGTTCGGGCAAGTCGACGCTGATGAACCTGATCGGCTGCCTCGACCGGCCGACGGCAGGGCACTATCTGCTCGACGGCATCGATGTTGCCGAACTGGAGCCCGACGAGGTCGCGGCACTGCGGCGCGACACCCTGGGCTTCGTCTTCCAGAGCTATAACCTGATCGCCACGGCCAGCGCGCTCGAAAACGTCGAAGTGCCCGCGATCTATTCCGGCATGTCGCCGGAGGCGCGCCGGGCGCGGGCCGAGGAACTGCTGGAGATGCTCGGTCTGGGTGATCGCCTGGATCACCGGCCCAACCAGCTTTCGGGCGGCCAGCAACAACGTGTCGCCATTGCGCGCGCGCTGATCAACGGCGCCCGCGTGGTTCTGGCCGACGAGCCCACGGGTTCGCTCGACAGCCGCACCGGCGCCGAAGTGATGACCCTGCTGCGCGACCTGCACGCGCAGGGTCACACGGTGATCCTGATCACCCACGAACGCGACCTGGCGCAACAGGCCGACCGCCTGGTCGAGATCCGCGACGGCCTCATCGTCGATGACACCGGTCCCATGGAGGTCCCGGACCGTGCTGCGCTGCCATCCCTTGCTCCCGCCGAGGCCGCGCTTCCCGCGGCAACCCTGCGGCTGGCGCAGGAGGCCGTACGTATCGCCATGCGCTCGCTGCGGGCCAATCTCTTCCGCACCGCGCTCACCCTGCTGGGCATCGTCATCGGCACGGGTTCGGTCGTCACCATGCTGGCGGTCGGGGCGGGCGCCCAGCAATCGGTGCTGGAGCAGATCTCCAGCATGGGCACCAACCTGCTGCTGGTGCGGCCCGGAGCACCGGGCCAGCGCGGCGCCTCGGCCGATGCCGCGACCCTGACGGTCCAGGATGCCGAAGCAATCGCGGAGCTGGCCAACATCACGGCCGTTGCCCCGGAAATCGGCGGGTCGGGCACCCTGCGCTTCGGCAACACCGACCACCGGACCTCGGTCACCGGCACGACGCCGGAACTGGCGCTCGTGCGGGACCGGGCGGTCGAGGAGGGCAGTTTCCTCACCAATACCGATGTCGAGACCTATGCTCCGGTCGTGGTCCTGGGCCGCACCGTGGTCGACGAGCTTTATACCGACGGCAGCGATCCGGTCGGCAGCTTCGTGCTCATCAACAACGTCATGTTCCAGGTCGTGGGTGTGCTGGCAGAGAAGGGGGCGGCTCCCTTCGGCGGCGACATGGACGATGTCGCCTATGTTCCGCTCACCACCAGCCAGCTCCGTGTCTCGGGCCAGCATTACCTCAGTTCGGTCACCGTACAGATTGCGGACCTCGCGCTGGTCGACGAGACCGAGGCGGCCATCCACGACCTGATCCTGCAGCGCCATCGCACCGAGGATTTCCGCATCCACAACATGGCTTCGCTGATGGAGACGGCCACCGCAACCCAGGGGACGCTGACCATCCTGCTCGGCTCGATCGCTGCGATTTCCCTGCTGGTCGGCGGCATCGGCGTCATGAACATCATGCTGGTCAACGTCACCGAACGGACCCGCGAGATCGGTATCCGCATGGCGACCGGCGCCCGCCGCAGCGACATCCTGACGCAGTTCATGCTCGAAGCACTGGCGGTTTCGGCCTTTGGCGGAGCGTTGGGTGTTGCGGCGGGGCTGGGCACAGCCGCCTTCCTGAAATCGATCGGCATCCCGATCACCTATGAGATCGCGCCGGTCCTGCTGGCCTTCGGCTGCGCCTTCCTCACCGGCCTGGTCTTTGGTTTTCTGCCGGCGCGCAAGGCTGCGGGACTCGATCCCGTGACCGCATTGCAGTCGGAGTAGGAGCCATGACCCGACAGCTCGCACCATGGCTTGGCGCCGTTCTTCTGCTCGGCGCCTGCAGCCAGATTCCCGACGGCGCCGTGCCCCCGGCCGAGGTTCCGAGCGCATGGCAGGAGGCCGTAGAGGGCGATGCCGACACGACCTGGCCCGCCCCCGACTGGTGGCGCGCCTTTGGTTCGTCCGAACTCGATCGCCTGATTGTTTCGGCGCAGGCAAACAACACCGACATCGCCCAGGCCATGGCGCGCATTGTCCAGGCCGATGCCCAGGCGCGCGCCGCCGGCGCGGGCCTGCTGCCTTCGGTCGATGCCGATGGCGGAGCCGCGCGCCAGTGGCAGGACAGCGGCTCGGGAACCCAGGGCGGCAACAACTTCAATGCCGGCCTCACCGCGCGTTACGAACTCGATCTGTTCGGCGGCAACCGTGCGTCGGCCCTGGCGGCACAGGCCAATGCCGAAGCCAGCCGCTACAGCCGCGACGTCACCGCGCTGGCAGTTACCTCCGATGTCGCCACGGTCTATTTCCAGATCCTGGAGGCGCGCGAGCGCCTGGAGGTGGCGCGC
>Ga0105054_10008478_pt1 | contig 13585 bp, 4 predicted proteins | sample BON02_FD_78091 | JGI IMG/M metagenome (GOLD analysis project Ga0105054, IMG submission 78091) | Freshwater microbial communities from Lake Bonney liftoff mats and glacier meltwater in Antarctica - BON-02 (megahit assembly) | ecosystem: Environmental > Aquatic > Freshwater > Ice > Glacier...
AGAAAGGGGGGGGAGAGGCGGGGGGGGGGAAAAAAAACGCGGGGGGGGGGGGGGGGGGGGGGGGGGGGGGGGGGGGGCAAGGCAGGGTGCGGGTAGGTGGGGTGAGGGAAGAGCGGCACGCGAAGTGAGTGCAGGGCTGCTACGAACCTAGCAGGAAAGGGGAGGGAGACGAGGGGCGTGCGCGTGAGGGGCGGCAACCCCGGAATCGGGGGCCGGAAAACGCAGTCGACGCCTGTCGCGCTCGCTTTTTTTTGCGAGGGAGCGCGGTGGGGAGAAAGAGAGAGGGAGAGGGAGAGAGGGAGAGGGAGAGAGGGAGACAGGCCGACTGGGGATTGAGGGAGGGGAGCCTTGTCTAGCACAGTGACGTGTCGAAGGGGGGGCCGGTCTCGCGCGCGCCCGTCAAATGTTAGAGAGTCACACGACAAGGGGCGCGTGACGAGCGGCAAGATGAGCGACGGACCATACAAAGGGGGGGGGGGGGGGGGGGGGGGGGGGGGGGGGGGGGGGGGGGGGGGTTTTGGGGGGGGCGGGGGGGGAGGGGTGGAGGCGGGGCAAGCCTTTGTCGGATGGCAGCGACGCGAAGTAGGCAACGCGCGGTGAGGGGAAAATGCAGGGGTGTGGGATAGCTGGCAGGAGCCGGGCGGCGGAGGGCGCTGCGAGGCGGGCGCTGCGAGGCGGGCGGCCAACGACAAACCCGCTCCTGTCTCGCCGGCCGCCGTCTCTCAAAAAAGAAGCGCGCGCTTCTCGAGCAGCGGTGGCGGTGGTGGTGGAGTGTGTGTGTTGTCGGTGCAGTATCAGTATCCGGCGGTCGCGTGCAGAGGGACCGGCGTGTCTCCAATCCGCGCGCTTGGGATGGTATGTCGTGTTGTCTTGGGGGGAGCGAAACGACGCGGGAAGGGACGGCGCAGCGTTTCTCTGGGGCACGGAACGGACCTGTGGGGACGGGGGGGGTAAAGTGGACGAGGGATAAAGCACGGCTCGAGTGTGAGGGAGGCTGGCTCAGGAGATCACTCGCGCAGGAAGCAGTACTCGCCCCACATCCCTGGGAGGGGGGCGGTGGGCGGCGAGGCGCCGGAAAAGCCGGCGGCCGACGCGACCAGCGAGCCAAAGAGGTCTTGCTGCCGCCGCTGCTGCTGCTGCGGCTGCGGCTGCTGCAGGAAGCCAAACGGCGCCGGCGCCTGCTGCTGCTGCTGCTGCTGCTGCTGCGGCTGCGGCTGCTGTTGCTGCTGTTGCTGCGTCAGCATCTGCTGCAGGTGAAGCGGCTGCAGCTGCATCTGCCGCTGGTGCAGCTGGTACAGCTGGTGCAGCTGGTGCGGCGGCGGCAGCGGCGCCGAGTGCGGCGGAAGCAGCTGCGCGTGCGACGCCGACGCCGACACCGACCCCGACGCCAACGACGCGCTGCGCGCCGAGGCCGACGAGGACAGGGCGGCCGCCGACTCGCGGAACGCCCGCGCCTGCGCGATCGAGGTCACCATCGGCACGAACGCGAACGGCGCGAGCGTCTGCCGCTGCTGCTGCTGCATCCGCGCCTCCTGCTGATGCTGCGGGTGGTGGTGCGGGTGCTGCTGCTGCTGCTGCGGCTGCTGCGGCTGGGGCGCCGCCAGGGCGCTCAGGCGCGCCGCCAGCTCCGACAGCAGCGCCGAGTGCGCCGCGGCCGCGTTGCGCGCCGACTCGCCGGCCAGGTCGAGCGCGACGCCGACGGTCGGCGGCAAGGCGGCCGCGAGCGCGAGCACCGGGGACGAGCCGCCGCTGCCGGTGGCGGCGGCGGCGGCGACGGCGGCGGCGGCGGCAGCGGGCCCGACGCGGCTGCTGGCGGCGCCGGCGACGCGCGCCAGGTGCGCAAACCCCAGCTGCGGAGCGCGCGCGGCGGCCGCGCACACGACGGCGTCCAGGGCAGCCTGCATGACCTGCCGGCGCGTCACGCTGAGCAGCAGGACCGAAGCCGCGTGCCCGGCGCCCGCGCCGTGCTGCAGCTGGCCGAGCGCCGCCGCCGCCGCCGCCTCGGCCGCGCTCAGCAGCGCACCGAGCGCCTGGGCCGCGTGGCCCATCGCCATGGCGTCGAGCGCGTCGGCGCGGCGCGCCAGGGCCTCGGCGATGGCCGTGGCGGGGCCCGCAAGGGCGCCCAGGGCGCTGCCGTCGCCGCCCCCGAGGCCGTCGGCGTCGGCGCCGCCGCATCCGCCCGCGCCGCCGCCGCCGCCGGCGAGGCAGCAGCGCGTGCCCCCCCAGAGGGCGTTGGCCAGCTGCGACGGAGACATGCGCTCGCAGGCGGCGGCGACGTCCGAGAGGGCGCGGCGCGCGAACGCGGCGACGTCGCGCCCCGGCTGGAGCCCGGCGCCGCCGTGCATGGCGCCGCACGCGAACAGCAGGTTGGCGGTGCCGTGCGCGTCGGCCGCCGAGCCGCGGCCGGGCGACGCGTGGCCGCTGCCGCCGCCGCCGCCGCTATTGCCGCCGCGGCCCGCGCGCGTGTGGCGCCACAGCAGCGCGTCCAGGAGCTGCCGGCGCCGGTGCAGCTGCATGGGGCTCAGGGGCGCCAGGGGCGGGGGCGTGCCCGGCTGCGGCGGCGGCACCTCCCCCCCGCCCAGGGCCGGCGCCAGCGCGGCCGCTGTCGCCGCCGCCTCTGCCGCCGCCTCTGTCGCGTCGGCGTCGAGCGCGAGCGCAAACGCCGCGTTGCTGACGCCCTGCGGCTGCAGGGTGGACACGCGCGGAAGGATGGCGGCGGCGAGCTCGTCGAAGACGGCGGCGAGGGCCGACAGGGTGCGCTCATCGGCCGAGGGGTCGACGTGGCGGGGCGGGGCGGGGGCGCCGCCGCCGCCACCGTCGTCAAAGCCGTGGCTGCCGCCGCTGCTGCAGCCGGCATTGTTGCCGCTGCTGCCGCCGCCGCCGTCGCCGCCGCTGTTGTACGCCCCGCCTCCTCCTCCCCCACCTCCCCCCCCGCGCTCCGCGGAGCCCGAGAGCGGCCCAGACCCCGCGAAGCACGACCGCAGCTTGGCGAGCGCCCACACCGCGTTGGCCAGCTCCTGCTCCTTGAGCTGCGGCAGCAGCTCCAGCGCGCGCGCGCCGGCCGCCAGCGCCGCGCCGGCCGCGCCGGGCCCGCGAAAGCCGAGCGACGCGAGCGCCCAGAGCGCGTTGGCCACCTCCTGCCCGTTGAACTCGCGCGCGCGCCCGTTGTTGGCGATCTGGTGCGCGGCGGCCGCCAGCAGCGCCTCGTCCCGGTGGTGCAGGTAAACGAGCGACCATAGCAGGTTGGCCACGTGCTGCGCGGAAAACTCGCCGAGGCGCGGCGCGGCGGCCGCCGCCAGCCGCGCGGGCAGCGCCAGCGCGGGCGGGCCCGCGTACCGCAGCTTGCCCAGGCACCACGCGGCGTTGGCGAGGCCGCGCGCGTCGAACGTGGCGAGGCGCCCGGGCGTCATCAGGGCGGCGAGGGCGTCGACCGCGGCGCGCGCGTCGGCAGCCTCAAGCTCGGCGGCGGCGGCAGCGGCGGCCGCGGCCGAGGAGGGGTGGTTGCCGTCCTCGGACGCCGACGCAGAGCCGGCGGGTGCGGAGGGCGCGGGGGCGGGGGCGGGGGCGTCGCCCGGGCCGCCGCCGCCGCCGCCGAGCCCGGCCGTCGAGCAGCCGCCGCCGCCGCCGCCGCCGCCGCCGCCGCCGCCGCCGCCGTGGTAGTGGCTGTGCGCGGCGGCGGCGCGGTGCAGCGGGTATTGCTGGCCGTGCTGGGGCGCGGCGCCGGCGAACGAGCCGGGCGACCGCGGCGCGGAGGCAGCTCCCGCCGCCGCCGCGCCGGCCGCGCCGCCGCCAGCGCCGCCGCCGCCGCCGTGGCCGCCCGCCGCGACGGCCGCCAGCGCCGCTGGCGACAGCAGCTTTGGCACGAGCGACAGCGCCGACGACAGGTTGAAAAAGTCAAAGCCAGCGCCGCGCTCGCGCACGAGCGCGCCCAGCTCGGCGACCGTGCCCGAGGCCATGATGCGCTTGTTGAGCGCGACCGAGGGCGCGAGGCGGTGGTGCGGCTGGTGCGGGTGCTGCTGGTGCTGCAGGCCGCCGCCGCCGCCGCCGCCGCCCTGCGGCGGGCTCTGCGACGAGCGGCGGCGCGCGGCGGCGGGCGGCGGCCCTGGGCCGCCGCGGTGCGCGCGCGGCGCCCGCGGGCCGTCGGACTGGTGCGGCTGGCCTAGATTTGGGGGAGCAAAGGGGGGTTGCGGCCCCTCGGCAAAGCCCGCCAGGGGGGACGGTTGCTGCGGCGGCGGCGGCTGCTGGTGCTGGTCCTGCCGCTGCTGCTGCTGGTGCCGCTGGTGCTGGCGCGGCTGCTGCTGCAGCAAGGAGGCGAGCACCTGCTCCTGGTACTGCTGCAGCGCGTGCAGGTCCACCGGCGGGAGCTGCTGCACCACCTGGGGATACTGGTGCTGGTGCTGCTGCTGCTGCGGGGCCGGGGCGCCCGGCGCCCACCCCGCCGCCGCCACCGCAGCCGCAAGCGCGGCCGCCAGGCCGGCGTCGGCCGGCGGCTGCTGCTGTTGCGACTGCTGCTGCGGCTGCTGCTGCTGCTGCTGAATCGGCTGCTGCTCCTGCTGCCACTGCTGCCACGGCGGGTAGTCCGCCATGGTGGCGGCCTGGGGGGGGGTGGGGTTGCGTGTGGCGCGTGTGGCGCGCGCGTGCCTGCTTGTTGTCGTTGGCTTGGAGGGGGGGGGGAGGGCTCTTGAGCGGCGCGCTAAAAACTACCCTGACGTCGGGGTGTCATCAGGGCGACGACGGCCACGACGACATGAAACGGCCGGCACAACACCCGCGCGCGCCCCGGGAGGCGGGCTTTGTGCGCGCGCGCACGACGAATCGCACCGGAACCTGCAGCAGATCGATGATCCGTACCTTGCGCTCAGGGGTTGGGGGGCAAACGGGCCAGGCGGGCGGCGGGGACGACCCGAAACAATTTGCGTCGTACGGAAGGCCTGACTTTTGTGTTTATACCCTGTGCGCCCGCGCCGCGGAATGTGTGTGTGCTATGTCTAAGGAGTGAGTGATTCGTTGTTGTCGTTCGTGCGCGGGCTGGGGGCGAGGAGGCGGAAGAGATAAATGGGGCAGTTTTTGTGGGGCACCCTTTCGGGGGCGACGCCCCAAGCCTTCCCGGATGCGTCAACCCGCGGCTGGCGGCGCCGGGGCGCTCGCGCGGGAGACCAACTTTTCGACTCTCGATCCCCCCGCGCCCGCGCGCGCCCCCTGGCGCTTTGATCTTTTTTTGATTCATCAGGCGCGCGATCGATCGAGCGCGCGCCGCTGTCTGTCGGCGCTTGAGGCAAACCGGCAAACGTTCGTCGGCCCCAAAAAAGAACATTTTTACGGAACGCCTCAACGTCCCGTAAAACCCTGACTCTCTCGGCCCGCCCGGCCCCCCGACCACTATGCAATCCACCGGGATGATCACCTTGCCGAGGCAGGCGCGAGCGCGGGGGCCGGCAGCGCCTCCCGGCCGCAGGCGGACGCCCGGACCGACAGCAGCCAAGCAGCCGCCGCCGCCGCCGCCGCTCGGCGCCGCCGCCGACACTAGCGCTCCCGCCGCCGCCGCCGCTCGCCGCCGCCGCCGCCGCTGCCGCGCCGCAACCACCACAGTCGCAGCATCGGCCGCAGCAGCACCAGCCGTGCCCCCCCTGACCCTCGTCGGCGGCGGCCCGATCCCGCTCGTCCTCTCCCCGCCGCTCCTACTCGCCCCCATGGCCGGCCTCAGCTCGAGCCCGCTGCGCCGCCTGTGCGTCGAGCAGGGCGCCGCGCTGGCGACGAGCGAGCTGCTGGTCGCCGCCTGCCTGGCGCGCCGCGAGCCGGCCACGCTGCGCCTGGCCGCGTGGCCCGCCGACGAGCCGCGCCCCCGCTCGGCGCAGATCTACGGGGTGCGGCCCGCCGACCTCGAGGCGGCGGCCGCGCTGCTGGTGAGCGGCGAGCTCGACGGAGGGGGGGGGGACGACGGCGCCGACGCCAACGCTGGCGGCGCCGACGCCGGCGCCGCCGCCGCCCGTTCTTCCGCCTCAACGGATTTCCCCCCTCCTCCTCCTCCTCCTTCGCCGTTCGGGCGGCTGCGCCACATCGACGTCAACTTTGGGTGCCCCGTGCGCAAGATCACGTCGCGCGGCGGCGGCGCCGCGCTGCCTGCGCGCCCGCGCCTGTTTGCGTCGCTCGTGCGCGCGGCCGTGCGCGGCGCGGCCGGGTGCGCGGCCGTCACCGTCAAGCTGCGCATCGGCGTGGCGTCCGGCACGGCCGCGGCAGACACGTGCCTCGAGGCCGGCGCGATCGCGGCGGCCGAGGGCGCGGCCGCCGTCACGCTGCACTGCCGGCGGGCGGAGCAGGGCTACGCGCCGCCGTGCGACTGGGGCGCGGCCGCGCGGCTGGTCGAGCGGCTTTCACTTGGCGCCGGCGGCGGCAGCGGGCGCGACGCGGTGCCCGTCATATTGAACGGCGACGTGTGCACGGGGCGCCAGGCGCTGCGGGCGCTGCGCGAGACGGGGGCGGGCGGCGTCATGGTCGGGCGCGCGGCGCTCGGGAGGCCGTGGGCGTTCCGCGGCATGGCGCGGGCGATGGCGGGGGCGGCGGCGTCGGGCGGCGGGGAGGAGGAGGAGGAGGAGGAGGAGGAGGAGCATGAGCCGACGCTTGGCGAGGCCCTGGCCGTGGCGCTGCGGCACGCGCAGCTGTGGGCGGAGCACGAGCGGTGGTTGGACGGAAGAGCGGGGGTCATGGGTTTTGCGGCGCTGCCGGGCCCTGGCCGCCGGCGACAGGGGTCGCGAGGCGACGGCGGCGGCCGCCCGGACGACGACGCCGAGGCGCGCGCCCTGCTCAAGATGCGCCGCATGTGGCCGCTGTACACCCTGGGGTACGACGCCGGCGCGCGCGACGCCCTGCTGCCCGCGCTCGCGAGGTGTGAGAGCGTCGCCGCCGCGCACGCGGTGGTGGGCGCGGCGGCGGCGGCGGCCGGGGCGCGGGGGCTTCCCGCGTTTGGCTCGAGGCCCGCCGCGTGGGCCGCCACCGCCGGGCGCTTGAAAACAGGTCCGCACGGCGCCGTGCAGCGCGTTGCTTTGCCCGACCAATGGCTGGCGGCCGAGCACATTTTCGAGGAGCGGGCGCCCGACGGCTGTCTCGACGGGGCCGCCGAGGGGTGAAGGGGAGGGACGCCGTGCGGCGGCCGCCCGCCAGCACCGGCCGCCTTCGAATCGGTCGCGCTTCAGGTCTTTTGCGGGCGGAGAGCGCTGGTCGCTCGCACTGACAACCTCCACATCATAGAACAAACACACTCAACGACCGCATTGATCGACCGAGCACCCAAGGAGGTGGGCCCCCACGCACGAAAGCACTGCCCACGCCCCGCGGTGGCGCGCGCGGCCAGCAACATGCAGCGGCGCGCAGCGATGCGGTACCGCAGTACGAATGGGGAGAGAAGACTCACCGCATCATCGTCTGCTGCGTTTTTTTGTTTCCTTGTTGTTTTTTACGCAATTTCGCACGTACACGCACTAGGAAGGACAGCGAAGCGAGCGAGCGCGAGAGAGAGGAAGGGTGCCGACAAACGAGAAAAAAAAAGCGACGGCGGCGGCGGTGCCAGGCGAAAAGGAGAAGAGGCGGCCGGGGGAGATTATTGTCGTGCAAAAGGGCCCTCCGCCAATCAGCCGCTCCTCTTAGAACACACACACACCACGACAGCCATCGCCAACACAAACCCACCCCCGCGCGTCTTTCCATCCCCCTCTCTCTCTGGGGGATCTCTTTCTCCGCGCTCCAGGCACGGAAAATGTCGCTCTTTGGCAACTTGTTCGGCGGAGCCGACACAGGCGCTGTCGATCCTCCGACGGCCACGGGCCTGTTTGCTCCCGCGGCGGCTGCTGATCGCGAAAGGAAGAGCAACGGAGGAAGGTCGAAGGACGCGCCGCCTCCATTGGCGGGTGCCGCCGCGACCCGGAAGCGCAAGAGCTCGGACAAGAAGGCCGACGACGGAGCGGAGGCAGACGGCGCCAGCAAGGTGGGGGCGCAGCCAGCGCGCAAGGCGCGCAAGACCGCGGCTCCCGCCGCCGTCGCCGCGCCGACGCAGACGCCGACGGCGGCCGTCCCTCGCCGCGCCGCCGGCGCCAAGCGGCCCCGGGCCGCCGCCGCCGCCGCCGCCGCCTCTTCCGCCTCGAGCGACGAGGACGACGACTCGAAGGCGGCCGACGCCGACAGCAGCGACGGGGAAGTCGCCGACGTCGAGGACGCGCCGAGCAACGACGACAACACCACAAACGCCGCCGCCGCCGCTCCCGACGCAAAAAAGACGGCGGCGGCGGCAGCGGCGGCGGCGAAGCCAAAGCAGAAAAAGATCGCCACCCCAGAGGAGGAGGCCGACAAGCTGGCGCGCACGGTCTTCGTGGGCAACGTGCCGGCCACGGCCACGCCCAAGGACCTCAAGCGCCTGTTCCGCCAGTTTGGCGCGGTCGAGTCGACGCGCGTGCGCTCCGTGCCCCTGGCGCTGCCCGAGCCCGGCGGCGACGAGGGCGGCGGCGGCGGCGACAGCGACGAGGGCGACGACGGCGGCGGCGGCAAGGGCGGCAACAGCACCAAGCACATGCAGCGGCGGCGCAAGGACCGCGCCAAAATGGGCGACGACGCGGCCGACGACAATGGCGCCGGCAGAGGCGGGGCCGACGACGGCAAAGGCGGCGGCAAGACCAAGAAGGCGGGGGCTCAGATGCCGCGACGCGCCGCCGTGCTCACGGGCGCGGTGTCGACCGACCGCGGCGGCGCGAGCGCGTACGTCGTGTTCGCCGAGCGCGCGTCCGTGCCCAAGGCGGTGGCGGCCAACATGTCGCTCCTGCTGGGGGGTCGGCACCTGCGCGTGGACCGCGCCGCGGCGCCCAGGGCCCGCGACCGCGGGGGCAAGGTCGAGACGTTTGCCGGCGGCGGCGGTGGCGGCGCGGGCGGCGGCGGCGCGGGCGGCGGCGACGGCGGCGGGACCTACGACCCCACGCGCACGGTCTTCGTCGGCAACCTCCCCTACGACGTCGATGAGGAGGACCTCATCCGCCTGTTCTCCGCCCGGTGCGCCGAGGCCGCCCCGGCGCCCGCCTCCTCCGAGCCGCCGCTCGAGGCCGTGCGGTGCGTGCGCGACGCGGCGACGCGGCGCGGAAAGGGCTTCGCGCTGGTGCTGCTGCGGTCGCGGGCGCTGCTGGCGGCGGCCCTGTCGCTGGACGGGGCGGGGCTGGGGGGCCGGGCGCTGCGAGTGGTGCGCGCGAGCGGCAAGTCGGCGGCCGCGAGCAAGCAGAGGCACGAGGGCGGCGGCGGCGGGGGCGAGTGCTGGAGGGCGGGCGGCGGCCGCGGCGGGGGGGGCGGCGGCGCGCTGGGCCGCGGCGCGAGGGGCGGGCTGGGCGGGGGCGGGCGCGGCGGGCGCGGCGGGCGCGGCGGCTTTGGCAGCGAGCGCGGGGGCCGTGGCTCGCTGTCGTCGCCTGGCGGCGGCAAGCAGCCCAGCTGGCAGGGCCTGCGCACCAAGGGCGCCGGCAAGGTCGTCGCGGCGGCGCCGGCGCCGCGCACCGTCGGCGCCGCTGGCTTTGGCGGCCGCGGCGGCGGCGGGCGCGGCGGCCCCGGCTCTGGCCGCGGCCGCGCTGGCGGCCCGGGCGGTGGCGGCCGTGGCGGCTCCCGCGGCGGCCGCGGCGGCCGCAGCTAGGGCGCTCCTCGCTTGTTTGAACCTCGGGGCCGTTCCTTGCGTGTGAATCTCGGCGCGCCTTGTAAAATCCTACGTGGAGCCACACCACAGATATTGTTTGTGTCGGGGGGGCCCCAGGGGGCGGTTGCGGCGCTCGTCCGGCAAGCGGCGGCCGCCGGCCGAACCGAGCCGCGTCTCGTCGCGCTCGCTCCCCCTCACAACTCACTCCCGCCTCCTACCACCACTACACAACACAGAGAGAGTCTCCGCCCCCCCGCACATCATCACCACCACAGAGAGAGAGACAGAGCGAGAGAACGAAACAGACCGCCCCCCCGCCACCATCCTCGTCGTTCAAGAGCCACTCGCGAAAACGGCCGTCGCCACCTGTATGTCCGCGCCCGACGGCGTCGCCGCGGCCGCGGCGGCGCGCCCGCGGAGCGCCTGGACGCCTGAGGTGCGTGCATTGCCAGTACGCGCGGGCACGTCGCCGGATTGGACGTCCTCGGCGTGGTCGCCGCGCAAAGGAGAGAGATGGGAGGAGGAGGGGGGCTTCGGTTGAGGACTCGTCGATCGATCGATTGTGTGTGTGCTCCTCCGCGCGCGCCCCAAGCCCGGCGCCCGGGCCGTGCGCCATCCGGGCGAGACGCGCCGCGACATTTGACACCGCGCCGTCGGTCGGCCCGGGCGCGGGAGGGGGCGAGGAGGGGGCGGTTGCGGGCGAGGCCGATCCGCTGCCACCGCTCCTGTTTCTCAGTGCCCCCCACAGAGGAGGCGACCCAAAGGCGACAGAGCTCCCCCCCTCCTCTCCCGCCCGTCTGTTTCCCCCTCCCGCTCGCGCTGGGGGAGTGGGCGCGCCTGCCCCGGCCGCCGCCCGTCGTCGCCGCGGCGCGTGCCCGCAGAGCCACCGCGATTGCGTGTCGGAAGGGCGACCTCGGGTTACCCCCCCCGTCGCCTGGCGGCCGCCACCCGCCGAGCAACCGCCGCCGCCGCCCCGTCGCCGGCCCGCCCGCGAACGCTCCAACAAACACCCCCAATTCCACGACCCTCCAAAAAACACAAACAAAACAGGAGGACACCCTCCTGGTCGAGCTCGTCGCCCGCTACGGCGCCCAGAACTGGACCCTCATCGCTGCCTCGCTGGGCGGCGGGCGCAACGGCAAGTCGTGCCGCCTCCGCTGGTGCAACCAGCTTTGCCCCGGCGTCCGCAAGGACCCCTTCTGCGAGCGCGAGCGCGCGGTCATCCTCGAGAAGCACGCCGAGTACGGCAACCGGTGGGCGGCGATCGCCAAGCACCTCCCCGGGCGCACGGACAACGCGGTGAAGAACTTCTACAACGGCACGCTGCGCAGGCATGTGGACGCGGCGACGCAGCAGCAGCAGGGCGCGGCGGCCGCGGCGGCGGCCGGGGCCGGGGCCGGAGGCGGCGGCGGCGGCGTGGCGGCGTCGGCCGGCCGGCGCAGCTCGCACGGCGCGTCCACGGACGACAAGGACGACGAGGACGACGAGGACGACGAGGACGCGGACGGCCTCGCGGGCCTGACGCCCGCGGCGGTCGCGCGGACGCCCGGCAGCAGGGCGAGCGGCGCCGGCGGCGGCAATAGCGGCGGCGGCAACAGCGGCGGCGGCGGCAGCGGCATCAGCGGCAGCGGGCAGCCGCCCAATCACGCCCCCTCGCCCACGGCCGCGCTCGACGCGGTGGCCCGCGCCGCCGCCGCCGCCTCCGCGGCGGCCTGGCGCGCCCCCGGCACCAAGCGCGCGCGCACGTCGTACCACGGCAGCGGTGGCGTCGCCGGCGTCAGCGTCGGCGCCGGCGCCGGCGCCGGCGACGGCGGCCGCCCCTCGTCCTCTTTGGCCGCAGCGGCCGCCGCCGCCATGCTCCAGCGCCGCCAGTCCGCGCCGGGAGGGCCCATGCTGGGCGGCGGCTTCGGCAGCCTCGGCGGCGGCGGCGGGCCCTTTGCCAGCGCGCTCGCCGGCCTGGCCGCCACCGTGGCCGCCGCCGCCGCCGCCGCCGCCGCCGCGCAGGGCGACGCCGCCCCCGCGGCCTCCGTCTCGCGCGTCCGTCGGGTGTCGATCGACGCCTCGGCGCTGATGCAGGCGCTCGCGGTTGGCGGCGCGGGGCCCGACGGCGCCGTTCCGTCGTCGCCCAGCGCGGCGTGCGCGGCGGCCACGCTCGCGGGCTTCCACCCGCCGCCGCCGCCGCCGCCGCCGCGCGCCGCCGCGCCGCCGCCGCCGCCGCTGCTCTTCTCGGCCGCCTCGACGCCCTCGCCCCAGCAGGGCGGCCGCGCGCGTGCGACGGGCGGCCCGTCCGCGCCTTCTCTTTCTAACTTCGCCGCCGCCGCCGCCGTCGCCGCCGCCGCGCGGGCGCCCAACCTGGCGCAGCAGCTGGCGGCGCTCGTTCCCTTGGCCGCCGACGGCGCGCCCGCCCCGGCGCCGGCGCTCGCCGCCGCCGAGGCCGCCCTCGCCCCCGCCCTCGGGAGCGAGCGCGCCGCGCGCCTCTCGCGCGAGCTGCAGGTGCTGCAGGCGCTGCACGCCGCCGTGCAGGCCGAGGTGGCCGCCGCCGTGCGGGCGGCGCCCTCGGCCGCGGGGCCCCTGCTGCTGTTCTGCGGCCAGGCGCCCGAATGCTCCCCGCTGCTGCTGCCGCTCCTGAGCGCGAGCGCGAGCGCGCCGGCGCCTGCGACGGCGCCCGCCGCCTGGGGCTCTGCGCCGCCGCCGCCGCCGCCACCGCCGCCGCCGCCGCCGCCCTTGCAGGGCTCGATGGCGCTGCAGGCGGCGCTGGCGGCGGTGGTCGCGGCCGCGGCGCAGGCGCTGTACGGCGGCGGCGGCGGCGGCGGCGGCGAGGGGCCGGCGGCCGGCGGGGCTGCTCCTGCAGCTGCTGCCGCTGCTTCCGCTGCTGCTGCGGCGGCGGCCGCCGCAACCGCTGCGCGCCAACATCAGCAGCAGCAGCAGCAGCAAGCCGCGCTGCCGGCGCTCACGTCGCAGCGGACGCCGCGACCCCTGGTGCCGCAGCTGTCGACGCAGTCTCAGCCGGCGGCGGCGGCGGCGGCGGCCGGAGCAGTGGGGACGACGCCGGCCGAGGCGCTGGCCGCCGCCGCTGCCGCCGCCGCCTCTGCTCCCGAGGCCCCCATGCTGCGGTCGCTGCTGTCTCTGGCGGCCGCGAGTGTGGCCGCGAGCGCGCCAGCCGACGGCACGCAGCAGCCATGGCAGCAGCAGCAGCAGCAATGGCAGCAGCATCAGCCCCAAAACGGCAAGGCCCTGCTGCCGCCCCCTCATTGGGGCGTCTCGGCCCCGCTCGCCCTGACGGCGACGGCCGCCGGCAGCCCCGAGCGCGGCGCGGCCCAGCCGCCCCCGCCCTCCTCTCTGACTCCTCCGGGCGCCAAGGGCTCTCCGCACAGCTCCGACACCTCGTGCGGGGCACCTGCCGCCCCGGCGACCTGCGCCGGCAGCGCCGGGCCGCCGCGCAGCGGCGGCGCCGAGGACGACGAGGCCGCTTGCGGCGGCGCCGCCGCTGTCGCCGAGGGCGACGGGCGCCCGGGCGCCGCGCGCGCCGCCCTGGCGCTCCTCGCGGCCGGGGACGCGTCGGCCGCGGCCGAGGCCTTCTCGCGCCTGCCGCCCGCGGCGCAGGCCGCGCTCACGGCGTCGATGCGCGCCGCCATGGCCGGCAGCGGCGGCGACTCTGGCGGCGGCGGCGCCTCTGCCGCTGCTGCCGGCGCTGGCGGCCCCGAGCCTATGACTCACTGAGGAGGCGGCGGCCGGGGGGCCCCGCCGTCCCTTGTCGCCCCTGCGGCCCGCTTTCCCTCTCGCCGACCCTCCTTTCTTGCTGACTCGACGGCGCGGGCGTTCCTCCGCCTCCCCCCCCCCCCCCACGCCCCCCCCCTCCACCCGCCCCCCCCCCCCCCCCCCCCACCCCCGACCCACCCACCCCCCCCCCCCCCCCCCCCCCCCCCCCCACCC
>Ga0105054_10008480_pt1 | contig 13585 bp, 10 predicted proteins | sample BON02_FD_78091 | JGI IMG/M metagenome (GOLD analysis project Ga0105054, IMG submission 78091) | Freshwater microbial communities from Lake Bonney liftoff mats and glacier meltwater in Antarctica - BON-02 (megahit assembly) | ecosystem: Environmental > Aquatic > Freshwater > Ice > Glacier...
AGAAATGCAATTGAAAATCGGCTTTAACCGTAGTACGGAAGGACTACAGCGGTGAAAATGAGATGCAGCGCACAACCAACCACAGTATGAGTGCACAGTATGAGTAGCAAGCCTTGCCGTCCCTTACTACAAATCAACGGCTTGTCCATTGGCTATCGCAATCAATGGGGAACAACCATCCAAGTTTTGCGCGCCATCGATTTAGCGGTTAATCAGGGTGAAACGATTGGCCTCGTAGGCGAAAGCGGTAGCGGTAAGAGTACGTTGGCCCTGGCGATCATGGGGTATCTACGTCGTGGCAGTCGGTTGCTGGACGGTCGCGTAGACTTTGCCGGGATGGCGCTCTTCCAGCAAACTGCCCAACAGTTGGCTACCCTGCGCGGCAGTCGGATTGCCCTGATCCCGCAAAATGCTGGTCAGTCGCTCACCCCCACCATGCGCATCGGCAACCAAATTGATGAAGTGCTGATGCTGCATACAACCCTGTCGTCACATGAACGATCCCAACGGGTGCAGCAACTGCTTGACCAGGTGCGCCTACCTGATCCTGCGAAGCTCGCCCAGCGCTATCCCCACGAACTTTCTGGCGGTCAGCAACAGCGGGTAGCGATTGCCATGGCATTGGCCGGTGAACCGGAACTATTGGTACTGGACGAGCCGACGACGGGGTTGGATGTAACGACGCAGTCACACATCCTGGCGCTCTTACACGACCTGGTGCGCGCCAGCCAAACGGCGATGATCTATGTCAGCCATGATTTGGAGGTGATTGCCTACGTTTGTGAGCGGGTGGCCGTGATGTATGCCGGCGAAGTTGTGGAAGCCGGACCCGTTAGGGATGTGTTGCGCCAGCCCAAACATCCCTACACGTGCGGGCTGCTGGCTGCCATGCCGCGGGTGCAGGACGCGGTGTTGCCGCAAGGGTTGCTGGGCGCGCCGCCCAGGCTTGATTCGGTTACTGTCGGCTGCGCCTTCGCAGCGCGTTGCGCCTGGGCCGACCAGCGTTGCCGGGAAAGCAGCCCAGCACTCGAACAGGTGGCGATAACTGTGGCCAACCACCAAGTACGCTGTCATCATTGGCAAACCCTTGCTCCCTATCTGCCGCCCCTGTTGCCGTTGCCAGCGGCGACTGCCCCGACACCAGTCGAAACAACCGCTCTGCTACGGCTGCAAGATATAGAAATTACCTATCACAAAGCGGGATTGGCGAGGCGTTGGTTTGCGCACACCGACCCACCGCCGGCTACGGTGAGCGACATTTCATTGCAAGTAGAAAAAGGCGAGACGTTGGCCCTCGTCGGCGAATCGGGTAGCGGCAAATCGACCCTCATCCGGGCAATTGCCGGGCTACTGACCCCGCGTAGGGGTGCGATCCACTTTGCTGGCTTACCCTTGGCCCCTCAGGTCGCTGACCGCCCGGCGAACGTGCGTCGCCGCATCCAGTGGATCTTTCAAAACCCCGACGCCTCGCTCAACCCGCGCCACAGCGTGCTGGAACTGCTGGCACAACCGTTGCGCCTCTACTGGGGGCTGGATGAGACTGCCCTGCGTGCACGCGCCAGTGAACTGCTGGCCGGTGTACGCCTGGGCGAGCACTATCTTACCCGCTACCCCGCTCAGCTTTCCGGCGGTGAGAAGCAGCGGGTGGCGATAGCGCGTGCCTTTGCCGCCCAGCCTGATCTGATTTTATGTGACGAGGTGACCTCATCCCTCGATGTTTCCGTGCAGGCGGCGGTGCTGGTTTTATTGCGCGATCTGCAAAGCCAGCAACAGACGACCTATATCTTTGTTTCCCATGATCTGGCGCTGGTGCGGGTGGTGTCTGATCAAGTAGCGGTGCTTTACCAGGGGCGTCTGTGCGAGGTAGGGCCAACCCCCGCGATCTTTGCGCCACCCTTTCACCCATACACAGCAACCCTGCTCAACGCCGCGCTCAAGCCAGAAGCAGGCATCTTGCCGCCGATGAGCGATGAAGTTGTGCTAGAACCAGCACCCTCGGTGCGTGGCTGTCCGTTTCAGCACCGGTGTTCGCTGCATCTTGGCGCAATCTGCAATACAGAGTCACCGCCGTGGCAGGTTGCGCCAACAGCAGAAGATATAGGGCACCGTATTCGCTGCCATATTCCTTGGCAGCAATTGGCCGCACAGCAGCAAAGACAAGCGTGAATCCATCTGCGTGAATAAGAATCAGAAGGACTTCAATTGATACTGAATAGATTCGAAGGTCTATTGCCTAAGTCGTGGTTGCAGTTGCCGTCGTTGCGACGCAAAAGGCGTTCACTGGTGGTCGCCCTCAGCAGCAGCTACACCCCAAAATCGGCGGAAGCGCAAGCGATTGACCGTGCGCTTGGCGTAGCAACTACGGCGGTTGGCATTGTCGCTGTCAGCCATTTGATTTTCCCACCCTTGCAGTGGGCTGCACTCCCTTTATTTTTGTACAACTTTAAAAGGGTCTTTGTACGCGCCTATCGCGACATTTTCATTGATCACCGCCTGACGGGGGCGGTGCCAGCTGCGCTCATGTTGGGTGGGTTGGTGCTGGCTGGCTACCTGTCACTGGGGGTGGTCATGCTTCTGCTGATTGTTGTCTCGGACAAGTTGTATCTGCTGACGCGCAGTCGCTCAGAAAACAAGATCATCAGCCTGCTGGGCCAACAGCCAAAGGAAGTCGCGGTTTTGATTGATGGGCAAGAGGTGATGATTCCTTTTGAACAAGTCGAGGCCGGTGCGCATGTAGTTATCTACGCTGGTGAGATGATCCCGGTGGACGGTGTGGTCATCGACGGTGAAGCCGCGGTGAACCAGCAAGCATTGACCGGTGAAGCCCAACCGGTGGAGAAGATGGCCGGCGCAGAGGTGATGGCCGCCACGACCCTGATCACAGGAAAATTACTGGTGCGCGTCGAGCGACCTGGCAGTGAATCGGTTGCGGCGCAGATTACCGATGTGCTGAACCGAACGGCCAGTTACCAGACCACCATCGAATCGTGGTCGATTATAATCGTCGACAAGGCTGTGCCTTTTCGGCTGCTCTTGAGTGCGCTGGCGCTACCCGTTGCCGGTGTGCCGGGCGCGCTGGCTGTGCTAATGGCCAGTTGGGGCAATGCCATGCGCGGGCTAGGTCCATTGACTATCCTCAACTTTCTGAATATCGCCTCGAATACCCAGATTTTGATTAAGGATGGGCGTTCGCTCGAACTGCTGCCTAAGGTCAATGCGGTTGTCTTTGACAAGACAGGCACATTGACGCTGGAACAGCCGCATGTTGCCGTCATCCATGTGGTCGCTGGCTTTCAGACGGAGCAGATCGTTGCCTATGCGGCTTCGGCAGAGTACAAACAGAGCCATCCCATTGCCCGTGCTATCATTGCCTACGCCAAGACACAACACGTCGCCCTAAGCGTGCCCGACGAGACCCACGCCGCACTTGGCTTTGGCATTCGCACGCAGATTGCCGGTGTTCCCGTTTTGATGGGCAGTGAGCGCTTTATGGAGCTTGAGCAAGTGGCAATTCCAGATGAATTGCAACCTGTGCGTAGCGCAGCCAATCGACAAGGACGCTCGTTGGTCTATGTTGCTGTCCAGGGTCAGTTGGCCGGTGCTGTCGAGTTACATAGCACAGTACGCGACGAAGTGCCAGCCATTATCCAAGAGCTACGCCGACGGAAAATTACCACCTACATCATCTCTGGCGATCATGAAGCCCCCACCCGCACGTTGGCGCAAGCCATCGGCGTAGACCACTATTATGCGGAAACGCTGCCGGCTGACAAAGCACGCATTGTGGACGAACTACAGGCCGCCGGCCACTCAGTCTGTTTTGTCGGCGATGGCATCAACGACAGCATCGCCCTGCGCAAAGCCCATGTCTCCATCTCGCTGCGCGGTGCCACCACCATTGCCACCGACGCGGCCCAGATTGTGATGATGGATGAATCGCTGACTCAACTCCCCCATCTATTCAATTTAGGCCGCGAGTTCGACCGCAATATGAAGGTAAACTACGCCTTTGCCATTGCCCCCAGCCTCGTCTTGGTGAGCGGTGTTTTTCTGCATACCATCACTATTGCAGGAGCCGTTTTCCTGGGGATGAGTTCTATGTATTTGGGCATGCTCAACACCTTTGTGCCGTTGTTGAAGTATCGCGTCAAGCCAAAATTTATTATCGATCAGGAGTTGCCGCCGACCCAATGATAAAACGATAAAATGATCCGGTTTGTCAGTCTTATTTTCAGCAGCTAAACTTTGTCTCAGCTAAACCAGGAGAAACTAGGATGTCGCAACTTCGCAATCAAACACAACACAAGCGACTTTCGCGTCGCACGCTGCTCAAAGGCAGTTTGGCAGCCGGCACACTCGTTGGCATGTATGGTCTAGTCGGCTGTGCCCCCGTACAGCCAGCCAGCCAATCTGGCGCTGCCGTAGGTGGGACCACAGACCAAGCGGCCAGCGCGAGTCCGGCCACTATCCGCATTGCCCACAATTTGTTGCTCCAGGGCAAGGAATCACTGGATCCGCAGGTGCGCGCTTCCTTCCGGGCCATCAATGATCTGCTGTATGATCGGCTGACCCGCTACAGCGGTGCCGGCTTAATTGGGCAATTGGCAACGAGCTGGGAATCTAATGAAACTGCCACAGAATGGACCTTTACGCTGCGCGAAGGAGTTACCTTCCACGATGGGACGCTCTTCACAGCGCAGGATGTGGTCTACAGTTATCAGCGCGTCGGCAATCCAGAGTTACGCTCTTCGCTGGCGCTCTTCACCGGTGTCATTGACTTGGAGAAGATCGAGGCGGTTGACGATTTGACGGTTCGTTTCCCACTCAAGAAACCCTATGCCGATTTCCCGCTGGTCGGCCCGGCTGGGATTCCGATCATTGCCAATGGCAGTGCCGAGAGCATTCTGACGACTGGGAATGGCACAGGAGCTTTCAAGCTGGAAGCCTTTGCACCGGAAGGCACGACTGTGCTAGTTGCCAACGACAGTTACTGGGGCGAGCAAGCCAAATTGGCGCGCATGGAACTTATGCCAATTGCCGATGGCGATGCGCGCGTCAATGCCCTGTTGGCCGGTCAGATCGACTTTGCCAATGTGATCAGCCGCACCCAAGCTACGCTGATTGAAGCAAACCCCAACTATGTCTTTGAAGTTGCTACTGGCCCACTGAGTTTTAGTTATTACCTGGTGATGAACACTAACACGGCACCCTTCGACGATGTGCGTGTACGGAAAGCCATGAAACTGGTGGTGGATCGCAAGTTTATGTTGCAGACCACTGTCCAAGGTGACGGTTTGATTGCCTACGACCATCTGATCTATCCTGGCGATCCGTTGGCGCTCAAAGAGGAGCCGCCCTTCGATGTGGAAAAGGCCAAAGCGCTGCTGGCGGAAGCCGGCTATGCCGATGGTCTGGAGGTCACGCTGTACACTTCTTCTGGCCGTGATCTCTTTTTGCCGATTGCCGTCACCTATAAAGAGATGGCCGCAGCCGCCGGCATCAATGTGACCATTAAGGATCACCCGATCGACAGCTATTTTAGCGAAATATACAAACAGAAGCCATTCTTCCTCAGCTTCGGCGCATCGCCCGCCGCCCCAATAACGCTCGACATGGCCTACCGCCCCGATGGCCCCTTTAATGAGAGCGGCTGGAACAATAAAGAAGCAATTCGACTGTTAGATGAAGCCTTTGCCCAACTGGATGAGGATAAACGTAAGAGCCTCTATCAAGATGTACAGCGTTTAGCCCAGCAAGAAGGCGGCGAGATCGTCCCCTTCTTCGCCGGTGTGGGGCGCGCCTACCACAAGTTTGTCAAAGGTCTTGACTCGCGCAATCCCTTTGTTGACTGGGCACAAGTCTACATCGATGCGAACGCTTAATTGATAAATAAGCTGTGACGCCCATGCTCGCCGAATGACAGGTAGGCATGGGTGCCATTTTTGCCTACATTGTCTAGGTATGCTCGCAATATTTTGGAGTAGAATCTCTGGAACAGCTATGATTCAACTGATTTTACGCCGCCTGGTCGGTGCCGTCATTACATTATGGTTTATCTCGCTTTTGGTCTTCACGCTTACCGAGATCTTGCCGGGTGATGTGGCCACCGCGCTCTTGGGGCGCGAAGCTACACCGACGGAGCTTACCTCGTTACGTGCAGAACTGGGGCTAGAGCGTCCAGCCTACGTGCGCTATGGTGAATGGTTGTCCGGTGCGCTGCGCGGCGATCTGGGTCTGTCATTGGCGCGCGAGACGCCAATTCTACCTTTGGTCCTAATCCGTCTGCGCAACACGGCGTTATTGGCAGCAGTGACGGTGCTCTTTAGCGTACCGTTGGCGCTGGCATTGGGCATGCTAGCCGGTCTGCTGCGCGACCGCCTGCCCGATCTGCTCATCTCCGTATTCACGCTGATTGGTATGAGCCTGCCCGACTATGTGGTTGGTGTCCTGCTCATCTTGGGGATCAGCGTGCGCCTAGCCTGGCTGCCAGCCGTGACGCTGGTGGCACCAGACGCCCCACTTTGGCAATTCCTACCCAATGTGATCCTGCCAGCGCTCACCATGACGGTTGGCCTCGTTGCCTATCTGGTGCGCTTGCTGCGCACCAACATCATCGATGTGATGACCAGCGACTATGTGCAGATGGCGACGCTCAAAGGTGTGCCCTATCGCCGGATTGTGCTGCACCATGCCTTGCCCAATGCACTGCTGCCGGCGCTCAACGCCATTACCCTGTTGATTGCCGGCTTGCTGGGTGGCGCGGTGATTGCCGAAACGCTCTTTAATTACCCCGGTCTGGGCCGACTCATGATCACCGCTGTCTCGGAACGTGATCTGCCCTTGGTGCAGGCATTGGCACTAGTGGGGGCGGCAATTTATATTAGCGTCAATCTCGCCACCGACTTGCTTACCTTACGCTTGAACCCGCGCTTGCGCACCCAACAGAACCTATGACAACCACTGCTTCCCTTACTTCTGCTGGACCACCGTCGCCGACGAATGAGCAGAGACGCCCACGACGAGCCGCAACCCCACTCGGGATTTGGCGCACTTTATTGCGGTCGCCAACCACGCGGGTCGGGGTCGTGATTCTCAGCATTCATCTGCTGGTTGCGCTCATCTCACCGTGGATTGCGCCCTACTCAGCCACGGCGCTTGATCCTGCCAATCTCTATGGCGCGCCCTCGTGGGGGCATCCTTTTGGCGCCGATCAATATGGCCGCGACGTCTTGACGCGGGTGATGCTGGGGGGACGGTTGGCGTTGATGATTTCGCTCAGTGCATCGCTGCTGGCCGTGCTGGTGGGCGGCTTACTCGGTATCTGGTTGGGGTACGTGGGTGGACTGCTTGACGAAGTCGTCATGCGTCTGGTCGATGCCACCCTTGCCCTGCCGGGATTACTCCTGTTGCTGACGATCATCACGGTCTTTGGCGGTGGCTGGAGGGTGATTCTCGGTTCGCTGGGGTTGCTTTATGTACAGAGGATCATACGGATTGTGCGTGCTGCGACCCTGGATGTTGTGCCGCGTGATTTTATCACGGCGGCGCGCGCCCGTGGCGAGCGCGCCACCACCATTGTCTGGCGCGAGTTGCTGCCTAACGTGCGCGATCTCTTATTGGTGGAATTTGCTATACGCGCCTCCTGGTCGGTGGTGGCGGTAAGTGGGTTGGCCTTTCTCGGCTTTGGCGTCCCCCCCACCACGCCCGACTGGGGCCTGATGATCGCCGAAAATCGCCAGGCACTGGCTTATGCACCCTGGTGTACGCTCTACCCTGTGCTAGCAATCAGTTCATTGGTGATTGGCTTCAATTTGGCCATCGATGGGGTCGCCAAGGCATTGGGGCTAGACCGGATGCATGGGGCACCGCAATGAATGCGGACTGACATAACGCAAAAGAGCACTATGCCATGCAGCAGTTGCAACAGGCGGACTATGTACCCTGGAGTTTCTACAACTACACCAAGCGCGGCGGTCATGTCCATGTCCATGCGCCGAGTATATTTCGTGGGGATGATTGCGCCGCCTTTGGTCGGCATGGCGACTGGCTCTACCAAAACACGAATGTGGATCTATCGCCAAGATTTATTTGAATCAGAGACCATTCGTCAGATCAGCAAAAATTTTCAGAGTTTGTTAGACGCTGTATGCGCCGACCCAACTTGTGTGATCAGCGATGTAGTCTCGCCAAACTTGAATAAATTTACCCTATAAGCCAATTCACATCTCATTTAGGCGCACTATATCGCGTAAAATTTTAGAAGTATCAAGGGGAGAGCATGAAGTACTTGAATACCTATTACGCCCTGCTCCGTCAAGCCGCTGTCGATAGGGTGATGGCATGAGTGTTAATCAATTGCACCTTTTAGAATGTGATGCTCAGTTGGATCAGGCGATTCAGTTTGTGGCAGCGCGCTCGCCACACTGGGCGTCACCGCGTACTATCTTCTTGACCGGCACCACAGGGTTCCTCGGCACTTATTTTCTAGAAGAACTGCTGCGCACGACTAATGCACAGATTTGTTGCCTACTGCGTAGCGCACAGTTGGAAGAGGAACATCAACATCTTCAATAACGACTGCAGGCTTATGATCTCTGGCAGGCGTCTTATGGACCCCGCCTTATACCCGTTCTGGGTGAAGTTAGAAAATCAGGGCAGATTGGCGGCACTCCAGCTAATTCGCCGCCATCGGTTGCTGGAAGTTTTCCTGATGCAGATCATGAAATTTAGCTGGGATCAAGTTGATGCAGAGTCCCATCGACTCGAACATGCGATCAGCATGGGTTTTGTCGATCGCATGGATGCGCTTTGCGGCTATCCGACCCATTGCCCACACGGCGATCCGATCCCAACCAAAGAGGGGTACATGCCCCATGAGGAACTTGTGCCGCTCAGCGAATTGCAGCCTGATCAAGGCGGCTATTTGTGGCGAATTGCGACCGACGATGCCCACATTCTGCGCTATTTGGGCCAGAGAAATCTGATTCCAGGTCAGAAAATAAGACAACTAGAGTGCATAGAAAAGAGGAACTGGCACGTGGGCGTGCCAGCCCGGCCGCACCCGGGGGTTGCCCGAGCGTGCTTTCTCCTCAATTGTATGACTTTTAAATGGTTTGTTCCATTTTCATCGTATCATCAAAATTTAAGGAGACTCAGTCAATGAAACGCAGTAAACTTCAATGGATGATGGGTGTTCTGCTCATGCTCTCCGTCGTACTCTCGGCTTGTATCATGCCAGCCGGTGACGCAGCCACGGGTGAAGCACCAGGAACTGATGCGGCTACCACCGGTGCCATTGGTGACCGCGATCCCAAGACGCTCGTTATTCTCTACTGGCAGGCGCCATCGATCCCCAATCCCCTGCTCTCCGGCGGAGGCAAGGATCAGGATGTCTCTGCGCTCCTGCATGAGCCGCTGGCCAATATCACGCCGGAAGGGGAATTGGTGCCGGCGCTAGCCGTCGAGATTCCCACATTGGAAAACGGCGGCATCGCCGAGGATCTGACTAGCATCACCTGGCAGCTGCGCGAAGGCGTCAAGTGGTCGGACGGCACGCCGTTGACGGCTGCGGATGCAGTCTTTAACTGGCAGTATTGTACAAACCCCGACACCGGCTGTACTAGCCTCGCGCGCTATGACGGTGTAACCTCTGTGGAGGCCGTGGATGACCTGACCGTAAAGATCACATTTGAGGGTCCGACTCCCTATCCCTATCTGCCGTTCGTAACCAATTATGGCGGCGCGCTCATTCAGAAAGCCCAATTCCAGGATTGCATCGGCGCCGCTGCGCAGACTTGCAATGAGCAGAATCTGGCCCCCCACGGCACGGGCCCTTATATGATCGAGGAGTTCAAGGTCAACGATGTCGCGACCTTTGTGCGCAACCCACACTGGCGCGGTGAGGCGGCTTTCTTCGACCGTGTAGTCTTTAAGGGGGGCGGTGACGCGGCGGCGGCGGCACGTGCCTTGTTTGAAACCGGCGAAGTCGACTATGCCTGGAACTTGCTGGTCGAGCCACAGATTCTGGCCGAGATGGAAGCCACCGGTAACGGTGTGCTCATGGCCAACCTGGCCACCAATGTCGAACGGATCGTGGTCAATCAGGCCAATCCCGATCCCGCGCTGGATGAGATGCGCTCCGAGTGGGACAATGGCAACAACCCACACCCGTTCCTGACCTTCAAACCAATTCCACAGGCGATGTCCATGGCGATCGACCGCAAAGTGATCGCGGAGCAACTTTTCGGGTCGGCTGCCGCGCCTACCTGCAACCTCATTCCCAACCCGCCGAACTATGTTTCTACCGCCAATGACGGTTGTCTGGTCCAGGATATCGCCGGTGCCATTGCCTTGTTAGAGCAGAACGGCGTAGTCGATACCGACGGTGACGGCATTCGCGAGTATCAAGGGACGCCGCTGAAGGTGCTCTATCAAACCTCTACCAACGGTGTGCGCCAGAAGATCCAGGCGCTCGTTCAGCAGTGGTGGCTGGAGATCGGCATCGAGACCGAGTTGAAAAATGTAGACGCCGGAGTCTACTTTGGCGGTGATCCCAGCAGCCCGGACACCATGCAGAAGTTCTACGCCGATCTGGAGATGTACAACAACGGTGCCGAAGTAGATCCGCAATCCTATCTTGCCCAAATGCAGTGTGAATTCATTGCCAGCAAGGAAAACAATTGGTCCGGCGCCAACCACTGGCGCGGTTGTAGCGAGGAATTTGATGCCCTCTTTGCCGTGCTGACCACCACGCCGGTCGGGCCCGAACGGGATGAGATCGTCAAGCAATTGAACGACATCATTGTGCAGGAATATTACCATATCCCGCTAGTCCATCGGGGCAGCGTCTCGGCCAGGACGAACAGCCTGCAAGGTGTGCGCATGAACGGCGGCTGGGATTCCCAGATGTGGAACATCGAGGAGTGGTCACGCGAGTAGTTGAACGCGCGGCGCACTCCTCGCTTCCACACGGCAAAGTAGGCGATTCATTGTGGTTGTACTAAATTGTGAAGTTTCCTGCTTGGCTTCGGTTGTGCGCAGTTTTATAGGTCTATGGCGAAACCGCCTTGTGCGGGTGGCAATTCCGACGCTGGTTGTAGTCAGCTTTGTAATTTTTAAGGAGTATCAATGTTTTCACTACTTTCTATGGCCGGCGCCGGCGGAATTCTGGGTGCGGGCGTTGCCTTCGGTAAGAAACGCAAGCCGACTACTTTAATTGATACGTTGGTCGACAAACAGCTTGCATACGATAACAACCAAAAACAGAGTAGATCGCAAGACATTAAACAAGAGATCATCACTCAGCTTGGGGTAGTCGATGAACATTACCAGCGGTTTGTGCAAGTCTATATCGACCCGCTATTGGGAAAAACACGTCACACCCAATTACAGGATATGCTGCGGGAAGAATCGTTTGCCTTGACCCGGGATGAACGGGCGGCCAACCGCCGTTTTGGTACCGGTCTGCTTGCCTTAGGGCTCGCGCTCATGGGTCAGTGGGTCTTTGCACCGCTGATGCCACTGGCGATTGCCGTCGGCATCTTGGCGTCGAGCGCCAAGTATCCCTATGCCTATTGCCAGTGGAAGGAAACAAAGCGCCTGGGCGCCATTCATCTCCTCTGTGTCTACAGCCTCTATCTGTGGTTGGGTGGCTACGCCGCGGCTGGTGCAGTGGGGTCGGTCCTGTTTGGCCTGATGCTAAAGGTCAAAGCAATTAGCGAAAATCAGTCGCGCAACAATTTGGTCAACCTGTTTCAACTTCAGCCCGCTAAGGTCTGGGTGCGCAGCAATGGCAACGAGATCGAAATTCCCTTTGAACAGCTACAGATCGGCGACACTTTAGTTTTACATGCGGGGCAGATTGTGCCTGTGGACGGCACGATTATTACGGGTGTGGCCACGGTGGATCAACATATGTTAACCGGCGAAGCGCAGCCGGTCGAAAAGAAAGCGAGAGATGGAGTGCTCGCCTCCACGTTGGTCATCTCCGGCCAGGTTGATGTCGCTGTTGAAAAGACAAGCGCCGAGACGACAGCGGGGCAGATTGTCGCGATCCTCAATCGGACAGCGCAGGATAGTAAGCCCACGGCCGCCAAAGGGGTAGCCACGGCCGACCATTTAGTCATGCCGACGTTGGCGCTGAGTCTCATGAGCTTGCCCTTTATTGGTCCAGCGGGTGCGATTAGTGTCATTGGCGCCAATTCCATGTATACAAGCTATCTATCTGGTTCGCTGGCGATGTTGAATTTTCTCAATCTGGCGGCCAGCAGTGGCATTCTGGTTAAAGATGCCAGCGCATTGGAACAATTAAGCAATGTGGACACGATTGTCTTTGACAAGACCGGCACCCTAACGTTGGAGAGGCCCACTATTGCGCAAATTCATACCCTAAATGGTATGTCCGCAGAACAAGTATTGTTCTTTGCTGCCGCGGCCGAAGCACGCCAAACGCATCCGATTGCCCGCGCCATTCTGGATGCGGCAGCCGAGCTTGATATGCAGCTACCCGCCATTGATCAAGCACATTATGAAGTAGGGTACGGGCTCAAGGTGCGGCTGGTGTCGAATGGTTTAGAGTCTTCTCCGGATGAGGAGCCCACTGGGCATAACCCTTTGTCTTGTCATCCCCTCATTCGCGTGGGTAGTGGACGTTTTATGACGATGGAAGGGATTCCTTTACCGGCACAGATCCATACGCTGACAGAAGCGTGTCAGGCGCAAGGCCACTCGCTGGTAATGGTGGCGGTAGATGACGAACTGGTGGGCTGTATTGAATTGCAGCCCACAGTGCGACCAGAAGCGCAACAGATCATTCAGGGCTTGCGGGCGCGTGGCCTGGACCTCTACATTATCTCTGGTGATCAGGAAGCCCCGACCCGTAAACTGGCCCAAGATTTGGGGATGACGGGTTATTTTGCAAACACCCTACCCGAAGCCAAGGCCGATCTGGTTGCTCAGTTGCAAGCGGAAGCACGCCAAGTTTGCTTTATCGGCGACGGCATCAACGATGCGATTGCCATGCGTCAAGCACAAACATCCATCTCGTTGCGTGGGGCGACCACCGTCGCAACCGACACGGCACAGATCATCCTCATGGAAGGCAATCTCAACCAGTTGCTCCAGATCTTCCAGCTTGCCGAGGAATTCAAGCGTAACAGCAAACACAATATCCGCTTCACCACGGGGGTTAGCCTGGTGGCGGTGACGGGTATTCTGTTCGCCGGCTTTACGTTTGCCGCTACAGAAATTTTCTATTCGCTCTCTTTGTTTGGTGGCTTGGGCATTGCGATGAAACCACTGCTGGATCATCGAAAACAAGAGAAAGGAAAAGAGGCGTTAACGGCCTAAGGTCGCTTACTTTTGGGGTAAGCGGTTGTCACAATCCTATGTGCGGCTCGACACGGTGCGGGCTGCGCCCAATGGGCACCCGCGGCTGGCGGAACTGGCTTACCGGTATGGGGGCGACTAGTACACTTGGGCGGAAATAACCATACTATTCTCCGGTGAATCAGTAGGACAGTGAGACAGTACAAACACTGTTCTACTGTCCTACTGATTCACTGTCTTACTTACGCCCAAGTGTACT
>Ga0105054_10008482_pt1 | contig 13584 bp, 12 predicted proteins | sample BON02_FD_78091 | JGI IMG/M metagenome (GOLD analysis project Ga0105054, IMG submission 78091) | Freshwater microbial communities from Lake Bonney liftoff mats and glacier meltwater in Antarctica - BON-02 (megahit assembly) | ecosystem: Environmental > Aquatic > Freshwater > Ice > Glacier...
GCCCACACCCAAAAACTATGTTTTAGGGCCAGATGATAATTTAAAAATTGATATTACAGGATATGCCTATCAGCATTATGATGTTATTGTTTCAGCCGAAGGAACTATTAAACTAGAAAGCTTGACGCCTATTTCTGTCAGTGGCCTAAGCATAGAAGAAGCAAAGGTAAAGATTGTAAACAGTTTGAAACTTTTATTCGGTGGGCTAAGAAATGGTTCCTTAAATGCCGATGTAACCTTAGGTGATGTGAGAAGCATTAAGGTGACCGTAATAGGCGAAGTGGAAAATCCGGGCACCTATACGGTGTCTTCATTGGCTACTGTATTTAATGCACTCTATTTGGCAGGTGGTCCAGGGGTAAAGGGCTCTTTTAGAACGATTAAATTGCTAAGAAACAATCAAGAGAAAGCAAACATAGATCTGTATTCCTTTCTTAAAAAGGGAGTTTTGGATAACAATAAAATTTTGGAAGACCAAGATGTAATTTTTATTCCAATGGCCGAGACTAAAGTCGAAATGGGAGGTGAAGTGAGAAGAGTGGGCATTTATGAACTGAAGGCAAATGAAAACCTAAAAGATGCCATAGATTATGCAGGTGGTTTTGGTGAACATGCATACGAAGACAAAATAAACATTACCAGAAGTACAGGAAAGGAAAAGAAACTTTTAACCATTGATGGTAGTCAAAGTGAGTTATATGCTTTACGAAACGGCGACCAAATCATGATAGGAGCCATACTAGACCGGTACGAAAACAAGGTGGAAATAAGTGGGGCAGTTTTTAGGCCTGGCAAATTTGCTATAGATAATCAAACAAAAACCATTAAAGATTTGATAAATATAGCCGAAGGATTAAGGGAAGATGCTTTTCTTACTCGGGCTTTATTGGTGAGAGAAAGAGAAAACTTGGATCCTGAAATAAAAGCTTTAAATCTAAAAGCGATTATGGATGGAACAGAAGAAAATATTATTCTAAAAAGGAATGATCACCTGATCATAAAGTCTATAACAGAACTTAGAGAGCTACGAACAGTAGAAATTCAAGGCTCTGTAAACCAGCCGGGGGAGTTTGAATTTGCGGAAGACATGAGCGTGAACGATTTAATTCTTTTAGCTGGAGGAATGAGTGAAGGGGCTACGACGAAACGTATCGAGATTGCTAAAAGACTTTATAATGACGAAAGTTCAGATGAAACGGTTCAAGTCATAAACTTTGAAACAGATAAAGATTTAGGTGCTATTGAAAACATCAATTTAAGCCCATTCGATAAAGTATTTGTTAGAGATCTTCCCAATTACGAAGTACAAAAACTGGTCAATATTTCGGGCGAAGTAAATTATCCCGGAACCTATACCATCTTAAAAAGAGAAGAGCGGATTTCTGATCTGATTGAAAGGGCAGGTGGACTTAGAAAAGAAGCCTATACACTAGGAGCTCGTTTTTACAGAGAGGGGAATTTAGTTGCCTTAGATTTAAGTAAGGCTTTAAATAACAATAAAAACTTAGGGAATTTGATTTTATCCGAGGGAGATAGTCTAATTCTTCCTAAAGTTCAAGAAGTGGTAAAATTGAGAGGACAAGTGCTCAACCCTACGATTGTGGCCTTTCAGCCGAATCTTAATTTTCAAGACTATTTAGCACAAGCTGGAGGCTCCACAGATTCTGCTTATGTTAAGAAAACCTATGTGCGGTATGCGAATGGCTTAACAGATAGAACACATTCATTTTTAGGAATTAAGATGTACCCCGAAGTGCAAAGAGGAATGGAAGTGATAGTGCCTACTCGTGTTAAATATAGGTGGACACCCGCTGAGCGTATAGCAGTGAGTTCTGCCTTTGTATCCATTGCCACTATTATGGTGACTATTATTAGATTATTATAAAATGGAAGAGAAAGAATTAACCATTGATTTTGCTGCACTTTGGAAGGTAGTAAAAAAAGGAAAATGGTTTATTGCATTGATGGGCATATTGTTTGCAATACTTGCCGCTGTTATTGTATTTAAACAACCCAATGAATACACTTCTACGGCTAGTGTAATGCCTGAACTTGAATCAACAGATGCAGGCGGCTTGAGTAAATTCGCTGGACTTGCCAGTTTAGCTGGGGTTGATTTATCGTCTATGTCATCTTCAGATGCAATAAGGCCAGATTTGTATCCAAGTGTTATAAATAACATGTCGTTTTTTCTGTTCCTCTTAGAGCAGGATGTAAAAACCTCAGAACAAAACAATGAGAATTTCTTAGAATTTTATGTCCGAACGTATGACTTAGAAATGGATACGGTCACTTCCGAAAAGGGCTTCATAAGTGGTTTGAGAGAATTTTTGGGTATTGCTTCTAAAGTAGTTGTTCAACAAGATACGTCCGGTGACTTTATTTATCTGCCCGAATACAAGGGTGAAATCATTGAAGAACTTAGGGAAAAAATTGTGGCTAACATGGATAAAAAAACAGGCATTATAGGTGTATCTGTTGAATTGCCAGACCCCGTCACTGCTGCCTACGTGGCCAAAATAAGTATGGACTACCTTACTTCTTTTGTAACCGATTACCGAACGGAGAAATCACGGCAAGACTTAAACTTTTTGGCTCAGCAGTTAGGGGCCGCAAAAGGAAAGTATTATACCACGCAATCTAAGAAAGCCCAATACAGCGACCAGTTTCAGTCACCAACCATCAGATTACAAGCCGCCGATATACAACGAGAACGTATTGAAGCCGATTATCGTGTTTCGTCTTCGTTTTACACGGAATTAATGAAGCAATATGAATCTGCAAAAATGGATTTACAAAAACAAACTCCCGTTTTTAAAACCTTAGAACAGCCCGTTATTCCGTATGAGAAAAGTGGGCCGAGGAGAAGTATTGCTTTAGTTTTCTTTACTATTATTGGATCTTGTATTGGGCTTTTAATACTAATGCTAAGGGGAGGTACTTTTTCAAAAGTAGTTTATGTAAAATAGGGCTATGAAATGCAGCATCATCATTCGTACTTATAATGAAGAGAAATACTTGACAAAGGTTCTTAATGGTATTCAACGTCAAGTTTTTACGGATGATGTAGAAATAATAATAGTTGATTCGGGTTCGACAGACGACACCTTGAAAATTGGCAAAACGTACGGTTGTAAAATAGTCCAGATAAACAAAGAAGATTTTTCATTCGGCCGTTCATTAAATTATGGTTGTACTGTGGCAGCAGGAGAATTATTAATATTTATCTCGGCTCATTGCATACCAACAGACCAGTTTTGGCTTTCGGAACTCGTAAAGCCATTTAGTAAAAGCAATATTGTGTTATCTTATGGGTGTCAAATTGGTATAGAAACTTCAAAATTTAGCGAGAAGCAACTACTAAAAAAACATTTTCCTTCGAAAGAATCTATTCCACAAAAGGGTTTTTTCTGCAACAATGCAAACTCTTGCATTCGGAAAGACAAATGGTTAATAAAAAAGTTCAATGAGGAATTAACAGGCTTAGAAGACATGGACTGGTCAAAGTTTTGGTTTTCAAAAGGGTATGAAATAGCCTACGCTGCGAATTCAAGTGTTTTCCATATTCACAACGAATCGTGGCAGCAAGTACGTAGGAGGTACGAAAGGGAAGCTTTTGCATTAAAAGATATAATGCCCGAAGTGCAAGTTTCAGTATTCGATATGATAAGATATATAATTATAGCGGTGTATCTTGACTCTAAAACAGCCTTCAAAGAAAAGAAACTCTTCCTTTGTTTTAAACAAATATGCTATTTTCGGGTCAATCAATATTTAGGAACATATAAAGGCAATCATTTGCATATACAATTGTCAAAAGAAAAAAAAGAACAGTATTTTTATCCAAATTAAATTGTATGCATAAATTAGTTGCCCTTTTACCCATGAAAGCTAATAGTGAACGAGTAAAGGGTAAAAACTTTAAGATATTCAAATCTAAACCACTTTATCGATGGGTTTTAGATAAACTTTTGGCAATTGATGAGATAGAAAAGATAATAATTAATACCGACGCTTCGGATATACTAAAAGTTAACGGTCTGCCTGAATCAGATAAAATTATTTTACGACAAAGAAAACCTCAGCTTTGCGGTGACTTCGTATCAATGAATAAAATTATCGAAGATGATATAACTGCCATTCAAGCGGAAGACTATTTAATGACCCATACAACAAACCCCTTAATCAGTTTAGAAACATTCTCAAATGCTATAAGCCAATATAGTAAATTAGATAAAAACGTATTTGACAGCCTTTTTACTGTGAATAGATACCAATCGAGATTCTATAATTCAGAAGCACGACCGTTGAATCATGATCCAAATAACTTGATTCGAACTCAGGATTTACCCCCCTTATTTGAGGAAAACTCCTGTTTTTATATATTTTCTAGACAAAGTTTCAAATCAACAAACGCCCGGATTGGTAGCAAACCTAAATTATACCCTACTCCTTTTTTCGAGTCTGTAGATATTGACGATGCCACAAATTGGTCTATAGCCGAGTTGTATTATAATTACCTAAATAAATCTATATGAAATACAAAGTTTTAATATCAGCACCCTATTTACAACCTTTTATTGAAAGGTTTAAACCGTTCTTTGAAGCAAACGAAATTGAAATAGTTGTTCCAATAGTCAACGAACGCCTAGAAGAGGATGATTTAATTAAATATGCACATGATGTTGATGGCATTATTGCCGGAGATGATCGCGTAACAGAGAAAGTATTAAACCTTACGCCTAAACTCAAGGTAATATCTAAATGGGGTACTGGTATTGACTCCTTAAATAAACCCCTTTGTGATAAGCGAGGTGTTATTATTAGAAATACACCCAATGCTTTTACCATTCCAGTATCGGATACGGTCCTTGGTTACATTTTGAACTTTTCAAGAAATCTGTCATTCATGACCGAAGCGATGCGACAGGGAGAGTGGAAAAAAATACCAGGTAAAGCACTTCATGAATCTTCATTAGGGGTAATTGGCGTAGGCAATGTCGGAGAATCGGTGTTAAGAAAGGCAAGAGCCTTTGGTATGACACTGTATGCTACTGACATAAAAAAAATACCAAGTGATTTGGTCGTTGAATTAGTTATCAAGGAGGTTTCTTTGAAGGAATTGTTGAACAAAAGTGACTTCATTAGTATAAACTGCGACTTAAACGAAACAAGCCATCACCTGATTAATGAAAAAACATTGGCAATGATGAAAGCAAATGCGGTAGTTATAAATACGGCACGCGGACCCATTGTACATGAAGAGGCACTTGTAAGTGCTCTAAAGCAAGGTAAAATTGGAGGGGCTGCCTTAGACGTTTTTGAAGAAGAACCATTACCACATTCAAGCCCACTGCTGAAAATGAAAAATGTAATGATAGCTCCTCACAACTCCAATAGTAGCCCATTCGCTTGGGAGTTCATTCATACAAATACAATAAATAACCTTATGGAGTCTTTAGGTATTGAAGCACGGTTATGAAAAAATCAGTTTTAATAACGGGCGTATTAGGCGGAATAGGAAAAGAATTGGCCATTGCCTTTAAAGAAGCAGGATTTTATGTGTACGGTCTTGACATTAAACAATCAGATAGTTGTGATGCAGACACATTTATTCAATTCGACTTAAATAGATTTGCGGACGGGGGAGACTATTATAAGGAATGGAAAGACTTCTTTTTAAGAAAAATAAATTCGCTTAATGTACTCATTAATAATGCGGCCGTTCAGCGATTAGGAAATGTAAGAACATTGGAACTTGATGATTGGAAAGAAACTTTAAATGTGAACTTAACTGGCCCCTTATTGCTTACGCAGCTTTTCTTACCTCTTCTTGAGAAAGAGGCTGGAAGCGTAATAAATATCGGGAGTATTCATCAGCAACTTACTAAACCAAATTTTGTTTGCTACGCTACCTCAAAAAGTGCCCTAATTGGTCTCACAAAAGCCATGGCAGTTGATTTACAAGGCAAGGTAAGGGTAAATGCAATTAGCCCTGCTGCAATAGAAACAGATATGCTAAGGGCTGGATTCAACAATGACGAAAGTGCATTAGACGAACTGCGAAAGATTCATCCGGTACAGCGGATTGGATACCCAAAGGACGTGGCCAAAATGGCTCTTTTCTTGGCGTCTGAGAACTCAGGGTTTATTCATGGAGCAAACCTGTCTCTTGATGGAGGGATAAGCTCGGTACTTAAAGATTTATGACATTCAAGATTTTAAAAAGTATTCCTATTTTTTTGGTTTGGTTGTTAATTCTAGAGTTAGGATTAAGGGTATTTTTGCACGTGATAATGAAACTTCCAATTACAGCTCCTCATGAACTACTGAAGGAGGGTATTTATCCCGAAGTAGGTTTTGTTGAATCTAATTATAAATATGGAAAGGAGAATTTCAATATATTATTATTAGGGGGTTCCGTTATTAATCCCAAATGGTCAGATCTAGAAAAAACTTTAGGTAAAAATGTGCAGCTACATACAAATTTGAATGTCAATGTTTATAATTTATCGATGCCTGGGCACAATAGTTTAGACAATCTAATAAAGTACGAAACCCTGCAAGAATTTAATTTTGATGTGGTGGTCTATTACGAGAATATAAACGAAACGAGAGTGAATAACATTGATTCAGCACATTTTAAAGACGATTATTCACATATTGGCTGGTACAGAAATATTTATTTGATTAAAAAACATCCCGAGCTTAAATTTACCGTAATCCCCTTTTTTTTAAATTATGTTGTCGATAGAATCAATATGAAAGTCAACAGAAACAAATACATTTTTGATCAAAAGCCAACACTTAAAAATTTTGACAAAGTATCTCCAACAAATTCTGCAAAGACTTTTAGAATTAACCTCTCTAGTATTAACGAAATAGCTAAACAAAAAAAAGAAAATTTGTTACTTTGCACTTATGCATATTACGTACCCGCTAATGTTACACTCACGGGATTTAACGAAGATAAAAAGTATTACTCAGAATGTAAGTTAAGCAGTCCTGTCACCAATTTGGGAAATGTAAATAATACGTTGAAATCCCTAAAGCTACAAAATGATGTAATTAGAATGGTAGCAAAACAAGAACCAAATGTTATTCTGTATGACTTTTTGTCGGACATTCAAGTTGGAAAACTACAATTTTGCGATATATGTCACATGACCCCTGTTGGGAACAAATTGTTGTCAAATGGAATTTCTAATAAAATAATAAATCAAGTGCTTTTAAAACGTGTTTTAGACCCCTCATAGTGACTATTGTTTTAAACGTAGCTGTCTAAAGAAAAGCTAAAATATTTAAATTAAAATTTCGAAAATGATATTTGACAATATAGGTAACCTCAAAATATATTTTAAAGACAATTGGGCTGATAAAGCCTTGATGTTCTATGAGAGACTTACTAACGACACAAAAAATGGGATTTATCAAATTGACGGAGATCATATTTTCTGTAAAGTATTAGATTATAAAACAAAAATGGATAGCTGGGTCACCGAGTCTCACCAAAAGTATATAGATATACAAATTCCCTTAGAAGGTCAGGAAATTATAGAGGTGTATAATGGTAATAATGAACTTGAAATAATAAAATCGTATAATGAGAGCACTGATTGCACCTTTTACAAATACCCGGCAATAACACCTGCTTGCACCCAATTATTGACAGCAGGTTTCATGGGTATATATTTCCGTCAAGATATTCATACCACTCAAATAGCCGTTAATAACGAAATAAGTTATATCAAAAAAGCAGTTTTTAAAGTCTCGCACGAATTAATACTCAATTAATGAAACAATTACTAAAAACGATTTTTAACCAACTACCCTTTTCGTTAAGATATATCATCAAAAAGAACATATTTCAAAGGATTGATGAGGTAGAGATTGTACATGAAATTCTTAAAAGCAAAAAAGGATTGATGATTGATGTGGGAGCTCATTTTGGCTCCTCACTTGATTCATTTATGAATGATGGTTGGGAAGTTCACGCATTTGAACCAGACTCTAAGAATAGGCAAAAATTACTTGAACGAATAAAAGGTAAATCGAACGTTAGTCTTTCTACTGAGGCAGTAACAAACCAAAGTGGTTTAGAACTATCATTTTATACTAGTGAAATCTCAACAGGTATTTCGGGTCTTTCGAGTTTTCATGCTTCACATAAAGAAGTAGATAAAGTCAAAACAATCACTCTCAAAGACTATATTAACAAAAGCAAAATAAAAGCAATTGATTTCTTGAAAATTGATACTGAAGGACACGACTTATTTGTTCTACAAGGCTTTGACTGGGAAAATCATATCCATCCCGAAGTAATAGTTTGTGAATTTGAAGACAAAAAATCTTTACCTTTGGGTTACTCTACCAACGACATGATTGCTTTTTTAAAAAGTATGGGTTATCGAATGATCTTATCGGAATGGTATCCAATAATAGAATATGGCAACAACCATAAATGGAAACAATTTCTCTCAATAGAGAAAAAATGCTTTTTGAATGAATCCTCCTGGGGTAATATTATAGCCTTTAAGGGATTATCTAAATCGACAAGTAAATATTTTAATATCTCCAATTGAAGTCTTTTAAAATAATTTGGAAATCTTCTATAATCACCAAATGGTTGAGCTTTTTAACAAAAAAATCGTAATTACACTATGATTATACCTTCAAATGTAAACATTCGCAGCCATCTTGCAATTTGAAGTAAAATTGCATATAAACCTCTTATTATAAAATAGTTATAACATTAATAGCAAATGAAAATGTACATCAACGGAATTCTGAATCTTTCAAAGTTAATTTTGGTTAAATTGTTTAGAATGGATCTAAAATTCACAAATTACTTCTTGGGAAAAAGAAGATTTTATTGCCAAAGTGGAGTTGAAGTATTTAGAACAGTAAACTATGGAAATGAAGAAGCATTCTTAGGCACATTTCTGCATTTTTTACATCCAAATGACATCATATGGGATATTGGTGCTTCTGTTGGGTTAGTTTCAATTTATGCAGCAGAATATGTCGAAAAAGTTATTTCCTTTGAACCAGATGATTTGATATATAACAGACTAGTTAAGAATATACGACTAAACGGACTTCAAGATAAAATAGAACCAAAAAATATTGGAATCAGCAATATGAATGGTACCGTGAATTTAAACTCTGATGGTGTAAATGGAAAATCACCTTCACTCTCTGACCTTCAGAGGCATTCAAGTCATAAATCTATAGATGTTTCTACAATTGATGAAATCGTAATGCAGAAATCTACTCCAATTCCTTCAGTCTTAAAAATAGATATAGAAGGAGCAGAAATTTTGGCACTCAAGGGAGGAGATAAATTTTTGTCATCAGATTTGAAACCAAGGCTTATTTTCATGGAAATTCATCCAGAATTCTTAATCGAGTTTGGGTCAAATGAAAATGAAGTGTTTGAGTTAATAAAAAAATATAATTATAGTATTATTAACTATGTTAAGAGGGAAGGGCAATATCATATGATCGCAAGATTTAATGAATAAAAAAATATTAAATCGTATTGTAACCTCTCCGACAATAACTACTTGGATGAGTTACTTCACTAAATCGATTAACTTGGTAATACTTTTGCCTTTAGTAATTGATTTATTGAATGACAGTGATATCGCAATTTGGTATCTCTTCTCCAATGTTATTGGCCTTCAACTGCTTATAGATTCAGGGTTTAGTGGAAACTTTGTTAGATATATTTCTTTTGCTTTGAATGGCAATAGGAGTATTTTCGATAAAAGTATCAATGAAAATTTAGCAATAGCAGACATTGACTTTTTAAGAACTATTTCTTTCGCAATGACAGAGATATATAGGGTCTTAATTATTGCTTTAGTTTTAATATATTCAACGTTTGGGTTTTACGCATTTAAGTTGCCTATTCAACTAACCACAGATAGTAATTTGGGTTGGATAGTTTGGACCTTTACTCTAATTGCTTTGCCTATATTAATTTATGGAGGAAAATACAGTAATATTCTTCAAGGTCTGAACAAAATCCCCTTACTCAGGTTGTGGGAGACATTTTTCAACCTTTTTTCAAGTGTTTTTTCTATTGTAATCCTTTTAGTTACAAAAAATGTCTATTTCGTGGTTATTTCTCTTTACTGTTGGAGCTTATTGAGCGTATTTCGTAATTATTTTATCGTAAGGAAAATAGATCTAATTAACTCTGGAACTATCGATTTTTCAATTTTAAAAAAAATGAAGCCCAAACTGCTTTTAAATTCATTAAAGAGCGGCACGGGTGTACTCATGGCACAGGGTATTACATATTCAGTAGCGTTTTTTTTTGCAAACAAGTTAGATCCTTCTTCCCTAACCACATATCTAGTTACATCAGGAATTATTATAAATATACGGAATTTTTCTCAAGCTCCTTTTTATAGTAAAATACCTTTCTTCGCAACGCTAACAGCTAATCAGAATATTCAAGAATTGAAAAGGTGCTTAAAAAGAAGTATGTTTCAGGTTTACTTAATATTTTTTACTTCGTCACTTCTCTTATATTTACTATTTTGGGGCTACTTAGAGCGTTACAGCGTTTCATTTATATTAGATAAAAAACTTTGGTTTATTTTGACTTTAGCATTCTTCTTGGAAAGATACGGAGCAATGCATATCCAAATTTATAGTTTGTCGAATCATATTTTATGGCATATTCACAATGGAGTATCGGGAGTAATAACTATTATTTTTGTTATAATCATTTACCAATATGCCCCATTGTATTCATACCCTCTGGCCCTTTTGATTAGTTGCCTGTTATTTTATTCAATTTATGGGCCGTATTATTCTTACAAGTATTTAAACACAAGTTTCTGGAAATTTGAAAAAAAACTCTTTTTCCCATGGCTGATTATTTTGACTAGCATCGCTGTCTATATTCTTATGGTATGATGAAAAATATATTAATCTCGATAGGCATATTTCTTGTCTTATTACTCAATGGAAGTAATTTAACAGATAACATATTAATTAGATTATTACCGTTCGTTTATTATACTACGATAATAATAATTTTCAATAAAAAGTTAGAGTTACCAAATATTAAGAAAATTTATAAGGTTTATGACTTAACTAGTATATTTCTTATTCTTCTCCTTATAATTTCAATATTTAGATCAAAGAATCCAGACTTCAATGTTATCAATAAACTTTCCAAAACATTTTATTTTATTTTATTTTTATTATTTAATTATCAGTTGTTCAGCAATGATTCTAAAAAAAGAAATCTCTTAGTAATATTAAAATATGGAATACTTTATCCTGTGGGGCTTTTCGCAATATTAAACTTATTATTATGGTTTTTTGGGTTTTCATTTGAAAGTAACTTAGAACTCGGCTCCTCAGTGTTATTAGGTCAACTAATAGGTAAAACTATACCTAGAGTAACTTTTCCCTTAGTTAGTGGTTCTGTTAACTTTGGATTACAATTAGGTACTCTACTAATTTCATCTTTCGCCTTATTTAAATATTATTCGAAATTTTACGTCTTTGGGTTTCTGTTTTCTGTAGTACTATTATTAATGAATGACTCCCGTGCAGTAATAATGTCCTGTATCTTAATACTTGCTTTGCAATATTTAAGAAAAGTACAGATGTTTTTATTAAAATTAATACCTTTAATAATACTATTGGGTCCTTTTATTTTAGTTGGTTCGGTGTACGCGATGCAATACTTTGATTTAATATCAATTGTGTCACGATCCTCATCTGATTTAGAGACCGGGAACTCTAGATTTTTAATTTGGCTTGTATCACTAAATGAATTTATGATTCCGAAAATGGAACATTTATTAGGTTATGGTATGTACGGTACTTTTACATCTGGTGCTTCTGTATATTGGGCGAGCAACTTCACCAGTTTTGAAAACCCCTTGCTTACAACAGCTCATAATACATTTTTAAGCACGCTCTATGACATGGGATATATCGGGGTTATATTTCTAATATTAGTTTTGTTGAAAAGTTGTAAGAAATTATATGTCATATACGAAAGTGGCATATATAATCCAATTTTGTCAGCTTGTTCAGGCATTTTATTACTTTACGCCTTTGCTGGAATTACTGATATTACAATTAGTTTATATACTGCTAATAATTGTTACATTTTCTTTTTAATAATTTCTCTTATAAATATTACCTATGATAATTATAGAAAAAGTTTGGACAAAGCTTAGAATATATTTGCAACAATACTTTTCCTCAAATGACTTACCAAACAATATTCTTTTTATTGGAAACAAAGTCGACCAAAAAAAAACTGATAAAATCCTTGCCAGATTTAATTTTTATTTTGGTTTAGAGAGTGTCAAGCCTACTGAAAAATATAATTTAAAATTAATAACTATTTTATGTAGCTATTTATTCAACGTGTCTAATAAATTTTTAGTTGGTTATAGAATTAAAGGCTCACTTTCTCGAATACTACACCATTTCAATTTTTACGACGTGGATTTTGATTTTACACCACATGATGGTTGGAAATGGCACTTTGCATTAACAAAATTATTAAATGAACAAGTAGAGATACAAAATTCAAAAGGTAGATTTTCCAAATGGTTTAATAGCTTAAAGAAATTAGAAAAAGCCTATATTTTTGGGACAGGACCTTCATTGGCAGATGCTTTAAATTATAATTATTTAGATGGTTACAGAATTGTTTGTAACACAATTGTCAAGGATTCTATTCTTTGGAATCATTTAAACCCACACATTGTAGTGGCTGGTGATGCAATTTACCATTTTGGTAAAAATGAGTTTGCTCAAAGCTTCATTTCAGACCTTAAGCTTAGGCTAAATGAATCCCCTAATTGTGTTTTTATTTATCCATACTTATTTCAGGGTTTTGTTAAGCGAGAATTGGCGGATTACGCCAAGCAATTGGTGCCAATTCCCTTTGCAAGGGATGATAATTTCACTAGAGATTTACAAGTTGATTTTCGGATTCCTGGTAAAACTGGGAATGTTTTAAATATTCTTCTCTTACCTTTAGGTGCTTTTCTGGCAAAGCATATTGTTTTACGTGGCTTTGATGGAAGAGACCCAAAAGATGTATTGTTTTGGAAAAATTCTAATATGCACACCTACGAGGAAAAGTTAGGCACAATTATTCAAGACCATCCAAGGTTTTTTGAATACCATTTGCCCACAAATGAGCCGCTCAGTTATGTAAATAAGGTACATGGTAAACGTTTAGATTCTTTACTTTTAAAAGCCGAGAAAAAGGGATGGAAGTTTGAAATGGCTCATAAAAGTTGGACACCTACCTTACAAAAACGATACAAAAGTTCAAATTCATAAGACTGCTTTAATTACGGGAAAATCAGGCCATAATGGGTCAGATCTCTCGAAATGGCTGATATACTTCGGTTACTGGGTAATAGGGCAACCAGAATCTACAACTAGCATTCAATTTCTAAATTGGTAACTATTCAGGTCTATCGTATGAATCTACAAAAATATGTATTATTTAAATTTCGTGATGCTTTATCGACATTTGTCTTTGTTGAAACTCCCTCAGTTTTGAAAATCAGTTGTTTTGTTTAA
>Ga0105054_10008488_pt1 | contig 13579 bp, 15 predicted proteins | sample BON02_FD_78091 | JGI IMG/M metagenome (GOLD analysis project Ga0105054, IMG submission 78091) | Freshwater microbial communities from Lake Bonney liftoff mats and glacier meltwater in Antarctica - BON-02 (megahit assembly) | ecosystem: Environmental > Aquatic > Freshwater > Ice > Glacier...
CGTCAGAGAACCTTCTTGTGGCTTGCCGTCGCTTTGGCCGGGTTTTGCACCCGTGGCGACTTGCTCGGCGTGAGCAGCACCGTTCGCACTCTGGGCCTGGCTGAGCGCTGCTACGGCTGTCTGCTGGACTTCTTTCACTCGCCCGCGGTCGATCTCGATTGCCTCACGCGCCTATGGGCACGCCACTCCTTGAAGCTGTTTTCGGTGCACCGCGTCGGCGCTCGGGCGGTGCTGCTGGGCGACGGCATCAAGATTGCCAAGAGCGGACGCAAGATGCCAGCCGTCAAGCTTTTGCATCAGGAGTCCGACAACAACACCAAACCCACCTACATCATGGGTCACAGCGTGCAGGTGATCTCCATGCTCGTGGGTGCCGGCGCTTCGTTCTTTGCCGTGCCGCTGGGCGGACGGATCCACGAAGGTGTCAAATTCACCAACCGAGACAAGCGTACGCTGCCAACCAAATTCGGTGACCTGCTTGAGTGCCTGGACATCGGTGAGCCATTTACGCTGCTGGCTGATGCCTACTACGCCTGCGGACATTTGGCACAGCGACTGCTGCTGCGTGGCTGCCATTTACTTTCGCGTGCGCGACGCAATGCGGTGGCCTATCTACCCCCACCAGCCACACACGGCAAACGTGGGCGCGGTCGTCCACGCGTGTTTGGCGAGAAGGTCAAACTTTGGACTCTATTTGATTGTCAGGGGGAGGATTGGCAAACTGCCGATAGTCCCGTCTATGGCGAGCGGGGCGTGCAGATTCGCTTTGTGCGCCGCAAACTCCTTTGGCGCCCACTGGGCCGACTCGTGCACTACGTGCTGGTTGACCACCCAAACCGTGGTCGCCTGATCCTGATCACCACCGACCTGGCGATTGCGCCCATCGAGGTCATTCGCCTATATGGCCTGCGCTTCAAGATTGAGTTGTCGTTCAAGCAGGCTCTGCGGGTGCTCGGTGTCTATGCCTATCACTTCTGGATGCGTTCGATGGACAAGATCAAGCGCACCGAGGGCACGCAGCACCTGCACCACAAAAGCCAGACCTATCGTGATGCAGTACGCCGCAAGGTTGGCGCCTATCACCGCCACATCCAACTCGGCCTCATCGCCCAGGGCCTCCTTCAGTATCTGGCTGTCACCTATCCACAATTGGTCTGGAACTCCTTTGGCTCCTGGTTGCGCACCGTACGACCTGGTATTCCCCCCTCAGAGTTCGTCACCTCCATCGCACTAGCCAATTCACTGCCGCAATTTCTTGCACATCGTCAATCGGAGTCAATATTCAAGAAATTCCTGCGCAAAAACCTAGCCCCAGGGAGATCTGAGGCGTGGCGGCTCACCGGATAGGGGAGAACTCCGGACTCTCAAGTTAATCACTAGCAGCGTTCAAATCAAGTTTCCAACCATCTGAGGTGAAAAATTGTTTAAAATGAACTGCTGACCGGGAAATGCGCTTGGTGAAGGTTTCGATCATTCACTGATTTCCAAGAAGCCTACTTTTCACGATCAAACCACCAAAAAGCCAATGGTCTTGCTTATTTCTATGGCAGTTTTTGGCAAAAGTAGTTCTGCAAGAGGCTCAGTAGCCAAAACTCGGGGGGCGACAGACATGAGCACGCGACATTTCTATCGGGCAATGCCACTGGCCATAGCGATCATTGCCACCGCGTCGCTCACAGCGATGCCGGCGTCGGCGGTCGATTGGAAGGGCTACCACTACACCAACGTCAACACCCAGCCGTCCTACCAGGCTCTAGAGAGGATCGCCGCCGACGTAGAGAAGGCATCCGGCGGAAAGGTCACGTTCAAGCTGAACGTCGGGGGCTCGCTGCCGATCCCGGCAACGAGCATCACCCAGGCGGTGGGCGACGGCCTACTGCAATTCGCCGCCGACGGGTTCTATACCAGCAGCATCCCGGTCGGCGGCATCGCCTTTTTGCCGACGCTGCTGGCGACCCCGGCGGAGTTCGACGCCGCGTATGGGGCGCTCGAGCCCTTCCTGGCCGAAGCCTATGCTAAGCGCGGGGTCAAGCTGCTCGGGCACTACCGCTACCCACTGCAGACTGTGTTCGCGAACGTCCCGATCACCTCGCTAGCCGATATCGCCGGCAAGAAGGCGCGCGTGACCTCGGCAGAGCAGGCGGAGTTTGTAAAACGATTGGGTGGGACACCGGTGACGATCGGCTCGCCCGAGGTGGCGACGGCGCTGCAGCGCGGTACCATCAACGGGATCTTCACGGCGAGTTCGGGCGGCGCGCGCGGCTATCGCGAGATGCTGACACACAACTACCGCTTCGGGCCGAACTTCCACCTGAGCCTGATCATCGCCAACGCGGAGGCGTTCGGTAAGCTGCCGCCCGATGTGCAGAAGGAGCTGGTGGAATCGACCCGCAAGCACGGTGCCTGGGTCACGGCGACCTATGTCGAGCAGGAGTTGCAGTTCAAAGAGGAGTACAAGAAGCTGGGCATGGTCATCACCGAGGCGAGCAAGGACGATGCCGGCAAGGCGGTGACATTGATGGCCGGCTATTGGGACGAATGGGCCAAGGCCAAAGGGCCGGTGGCCGAGCAGGCACTCGCCAAGGTGCGCCAAGCGGTCCAAGCGGTCAAGAAATAGCGCCCGGGAGTCCCGGGCGATGCACTCTACCCCGCTAGGCAAAAGCACCCTTGAACAGCTCGGCGGTGCGGTGATCGCGTTCGGACTGCGCATCGCCGAGCTGGCCACGCTCGGCATAATGGCGCTGATCGTGGCCGACGTGGTGATGCGCAACCTGTTCAACCGGTCCCTGCTGGTGGTCGACGAACTGACCGGTTACCTGTTGGTGATCATGACGTTCTTCGGCGCTGCCTACAGCCTGCGCAGTGGAGCGATGCTGCGCATCGAGTTTATCCTGGTGTCCCTGCCGGCGCGAATTCGGGCGCTGTTCGACGTGCTCTTCGACGTCCTGGCACTGGGCGTGACCGTCGTGGTGTTCTGGCAGGTGGCGCGCTTCACCTGGAGCACGCTCGACCGCGGCATGGTCGCCCCGACCCTCTTGGAGACCCCGCTGTGGCTGCCGCAGGTGATGATGCCGCTCGGTTGCCTGGTGCTGATCACTGGCATACTGCTTGATCTCGCCGGCAGCGTCGGCCGCCTGCTTTGGCCCGATTCCGTGCTCACGCAGAACGTGGGCAAGTCCAACCTGGAGAAGGTGCAGTGAACTGGGCGGGACAATTCGCGATCTTCACCGGCATCCTCGTCGTCCTGCTCCTTGGCGGTATGTGGGTGCCGTTCGCGATGGGCGTCGCCAGCCTGATCGCGATCTACTTCATCGACGGTATGGACGGCATGCGCGCGCTTGGCATTGTGAGTTGGGGCAGCGTCAACAGCTTCACGCTGACCGCCGTGCCGATGTTCATCCTGATGGCCGAGATCCTGCAACAGAGCGGGGTGAGCCACCGCTTCTACCGCGGCCTGACGGTGATCGCCGCTCGCTTGCCCGGCGGCCTGCTGCAGACTAACGTGGTGGGCTGCGCCATGTTTGCCGCGATCAGCGGATCGAGCGTGGCCACCGCCGCGGCGATCGGCACGGTGGCGCTGCCGCAGCTCGAGGCGCGGCGCTATTCGCGGTCTATGGCGGCGGGGTCGCTGGTCGCCGGCGGCACACTCGGCATCCTGATCCCGCCGAGCATTGCCATGATCATCTACGGCACGTTCACCGAAACTTCGATTGCCAAGCTGTTCATGGCTGGCTTGATTCCCGGCTTATTGCTCGCCTTCCTGTTCATGGTGTATATCGGCGTCGTGACTTATTTCCGTCCGGAGTTCGCGCCGCGCGATGCGGTGGTCGCCTCGGTTGCCGAGCGCATCAAGGGGCTAGTCGAGTTGTTGCCGTTAATCATCCTGATGTTTGTAGTGCTGGGCAGCATCTATAGCGGGATCGCGACGCCGACCGAGGCTGCCGCCGTGGGCTCGGCCTTCGCCGTAGTGATCGCGCTGATCTGGGGCCGCCTCCGGCTGGCCGAGTTCCATGCCGCGCTGGTCAACACCGTGCGCGTGAGCTGCACCATCATGTTGATCGTGTTGATGGCGTACATCTTTTCCTACGCGGTGGAGAACGCGGGGATTGGCACTAATCTGACGAAATCGTTAGTCGGGCTGGGCCTAAACAAGTGGATATTCTTCCTGTCGATGGTGGTGATGTACCTCTTCCTGGGCTGCCTGATCGACAGCGTCGGCATGATCGTGCTGACCGTGCCGCTGTTGTTCGGCTCGATCGTCGGCTACGGCTTCGATCCGATCTGGTTCGGGGTGATTCTGGTTCTGCTGGTGGAGCTGGGACAGATCACGCCGCCCTTCGGCATTAACCTGTTCGTAATCCAGAGCATCTCGAAATGGCCATTAGGCGACGTGGTCCGCGGCTCGGCGCCATACGTGGCCATCATCCTGGGCTACGTTGCCCTGCTGAGCGCATTTCCGCAGATCGTGCTATGGCTCCCGCAGCAGATGTTCCAATGAGGGTAGCGCCGACAAGTAAGGAGCCGACATGACGACCGGGAAGCTTGTATCCTTCGACAAATGGGTCGACCCGATCGCCGAGGAGATCCTGAAGAAGGAGCCGTGGATCGAGCTGTTGCGGCTGAAGATCGACGACCCGCCAGATAAGGTGCTGAAAGCGCCGAGCCTGGCCCTCAGCAGCGGGCGTCTGGCCGGCGCTGGGCTTGACGCGCGAGACGCCAAGCCTGCGGTGCGCGACCATCCGCTATTCAAGCTCGACGACGGCGTGGTGACACCGCACAACGCCGGCGTCATCAAGCAGGCCTACCGCGCGCTAGCCGAGGGCGCCGCGCGGCAGTGGATCACCATCTTGGGCGGCGGCAAGCCGCCTCGGCTGCAGAATGCCGAGGTTTGGCCACGCTACGAGGAGCGCTATCGCCGCATCTGCGGCGAGGCGCTCGCGGTCTGACGGGAGGACCAAAATGCGCAGCGGTTACATCATCATCGATTCCGACCGCCATCTGCTAGAGCCGCCCACGCTTTGGATTGATCGGATGGACAATAAGTACCGCGACCGCGCGCCGCACATCGTCGGCGAGTTCAGCGCCACGGTGCTGGTCGACGGCAGCACCAACAATGGCGGCACGAAATGGAACGGCATGACTCGCGAACAGCTGCTCGCCGCGCGCCGCTCGGGCTCGCTCTTGCCCGGGTTCGGCAACGATATCCACTGGCGATCCACTTACTACGACGCGATCTGCAACGATTTCGACTCCGCCTCCTATGTGCGTGACATGGACCGCTCGGGCGTCGACGTCGCGGTGTGCTTCGGCAGCGCGCAGCTCTATTTCAACTGGCGCGACAAGCTCGACGCGGAGTTTGCCGCCGCTACCTGCCGCGCCTATAACGACTGGCTGCACGAGTATTGCAGCATCGCGCCGTACCGCGTGTTCGGGATCGCCTCGGTGCCGATGCAGGACGTCAAGCTGGCTGTGCAAGAGGCGACGCGTGCGGTCAAGGATCTGGGCCTGGTCGGTTTCTACCTCCGACCCAATCCGCTGCTCGGCCGGCAGTGGCACGACAAGGAGTACGACTACTTCTATTCGGCAGTGGAGGAGCTGGGCAAGCCGATCTGCTTTCACGAGGGCGCTAGCACCAACATGCCGCAGGCGCGCCTGCCCTACGGCAAGACATTCTATTCGCGCCATGCGATGTCGCACCCGTTCGAGAACATGCTGGCCAGCCTTTCGATGTGCGCGTTGGGTGTGTTCGAGCGCCATCCAAAGCTCAATGCGTTCTTCGCGGAATGCACCTGTGGCTGGATTCCGCCCTGGGTCGACTGGATGGACGACCTGATCGAGAACCCGGCCTTCAACCAGGGCGTCAAGCTGAAGGAGAAGCCGAGCGTCTACTACAAGCGCCAGGGCATGGTGTCTTGCGAGTCGGGCGACGAGACCCTGCCCAGCACCGAAGCCCTGATCGGCCAGGACAACATGCTGTGGGCCAGCGACTATCCGCATCCCGACGAGACCATGAAGTTCCCTGAGACGGTGATGCCGATGGTCACCGACGAGCACATCTCGCGAGACTTCATCCGCAAGATCCTGTGGGACAACCCGAACCAGTTCTTCGGCCTGGGGCTAAATGCGAGCGCGTACCAGAACAAGGAGGCCGCAGAATGAAGCGCAACGGCACGACCTACCGCGTGATCGACACCGAGCGGCACGTGATCGAACCGCGCGATATCTGGGACAAGTACCTGGACAAGGCGGCGCAGAAGGAAGTGCGCTGGGCGGCCCCCGAGGGACTAGCGCTCGAGGTTGCCGGCAAGGCAATGACCGACGACGCTGCGCTGCTGGCGGCCGTGGCGCCAGGCGAAGCCTTCGCCGACGCGCGCAAGGCCGGGTTCTCGACCGGGGCAACGCTCGCCGACATGGACCGCGAAGGCGTTGACGTCGCCGTGCTGTTCCCCACTGCGGGGCTCTATGCCATCTGGGGCGACCATATCGCCGCCGACCTGTCGAGCGCAATCTGCACCGCCTACAACAACTGGCTCGCCGATTTCTGTCGGCGCGATCCGGCAAGGCTCAAGGGCATCGCGTTGGTGCCCTTGCATGATATACCGGCGGCAATCGCCGAGGCCAAGCGCGCCATCGGAACTCTGGGCATGGCCGGCATCCTGATGCGGCCCAACCCCCTGCTCAAACGCCAGCTCAACGACCAAGCCTATGCGCCACTCTATTCGGCCATGGAGCAGCTAGGCAAGCCGGTCTGTGTGCATTCCAGCCCCGGTTCGATCCTGCCGGAGATCGGCGTCAAGGACATCACCGGGCTAGAATGGCCGCAGGGTGTCAAGCGCTTCGATGGGCTGTTCGAGCGCACTGCAATCTCGTACCCGCTCGAGGTGATGGGGGCGCTGATCTCGCTTGCCGGCGAGGCGCCGATGATGGCGTTCCCCAGCCTCAAGACGCATTTCGCTAGCGCCGGCGCTGGCTGGCTGTTCTTCTGGATCGAGCGCATGGACGACGAATGGTTCCATCGCGGTAACGACGCCGTGACCAAACTGAAGCCGGGCCATTATTTCGAGCGACAGGGCTTGGTCGCTGCGCGGGCGCACGAGCGCATGATCCCGTTCCTGATGGGGGAGTTCGGTGAGAACGTGGCTTGGGGCAGCGCCTATCCCCAGCCGCTGATGAAGGGATTCCCCGACGAGCTTGACGCCCTGGTCGGTAACGCCAGACTATCGAGTGAGGACAAGCGCCGGATTCTGTGGGACAATCCTTCGCGCACCTTCGGCATAGGCTGATAGAGAGGACCCAGACATGACGAATCCGTTCAAGGAGAAGCTGAAGCGCGGCGAAGTGGTCACGGTGATCAACCCGGACTACCCCTCGCCCGCGCTGGTTGAGTTCATCGCTGGGCTAGGCTTCGACGGGATCTTTGTCGATTGTGAGCACGGCATGGCGACAATCGAACGCGTGCAGGAGATGTGCCGCGCTGCGCGCGCGGCGGGTGTGCAGTCGATCGTGCGGCCGGACAGCGACCAAGGCTGGCAAATAACACGCTATCTCGACGCCGGCGCCGGCGGGGTGATGGTTCCGCATATCGACACGCCCGACGACGCGCGCGCCATTGTCGAGACGGTGCGCTATGCACGCTATAGCGACTATGCCGACAAGGTGATCGTGGCGATGATCGAGTCGAAGACCGCGATCGAGAATCTCTCGTCGATTCTGAAGGTGGAGGGCATCGACGTGTTCTTCGTCGGGCCCGGCGATTTGTCGGCGACGATGGGACGACCGGGCGACCTGCATCACCCGGAGATTCAGGCTCTGGTGAAGTCAACGATCGGCAAGATCAAGGCGGCAGGCAAGGCGGCAGGCACGCTGGTCAAGCGCGACACAGCGGCGGATTTCGTCGCCGCCGGGTGCCAGTATTTGTACGAGCACGCCAACAGCTTCATGGCGACCGGCGCGCGTGACTTTAAGGCGCAACTCGGCGCAAAGGACGGAGTGGTTTAAAACCGGGTAACACTTTTCATTGAATCCCGATTCGCCCAGCGGTAGCGCCGCTTGCAGCCCACCGCCACTACGGCGTAAACGCATTCCCTTTTCCATGACGGGAGTGTCAGGTGACGAACCCTTTGTGCGTTTCAGCCAGCCAGCCAGCCAGTGTGACATCTTGGGTCAATCCCCCCCCAGTGCGGTGAGCAGTTTGAGAGCACCACCGTGCAATGCTGTGTCGTAGGGTTTGCGATCGGTCTAGGCGCGGGCGGGACGGCCCTTTTGTTCTCGATTGCATGATTAATTGTGAGCTTCGCGCGGAATCGCTCGAACAAGCCGTCCGCACTCAGCTTGCAGCACGATTGCGTCGTGTGGTTGAACTTCCCGGCTCAAAGGCTCAAGCGCATCAAGTTTGGCGTGAGCAGCGAACCGATGGATGCCGCGCCGAATGCGCTGTTTTACGAAGGCGTGGATGCCGACTGGCCGTCATCGAGGCGAGCTCATGAAGCAAATCGCTCGGCGTGCTGGTGCTGAAAAGTCTTCTTTGTAGGGGGTACTAAATGCCAGGGGTTGAGAAAAAATCGATGAGCGCATTGGACGCACTTACACGTCGCGTGTCCGGGCAGAAAATGATGGCGCCTGCGCCTGACGAATTGGAGGTGCACACGATGCTATCGGCTGCTGTGCGCGCTCCAGATCATGGTCGCTTAAAACCGTGGCGGTTCACTATCCTGAAGGAGGACCGTCTGACACAGTTCGGCGAACTAACGGCTGATGACTTTCTTCAGCGCAATCGTGACGCGACGCCTGCTCAGCTTGAGCGCGAAAGGGCCAAACCGATGCGGGCTCCCTTAATTATTGTTGTGGCTGCCAAGGTGGATTGCGAATCTTTGATTCCTGCTATCGAGCAAGTCTTGGCAACCGCCGCAGCTGCACAAAACATCATGCTCGCAGCTTTTGCGATGGGCTACGGGTGTGCATGGAAGACTGGCGACGCGGCATATTCGGCAAGGGTCAAGGCTGCCTTCAATCTCACGCCGTCAGACGCAATCGTAGGCTTTCTCTACGTTGGAACTCCAGATAGCGAATTGCCAGTTCCCGCGCCAGCAGACCCGGAGGAGCATGTTACGCAGTTCAACCGAGTTACTCAGTTAAACGTTCGGTGAACACGTATCGCCTCGTGCGGGCCGATTGGCACGTTAACGGCTATCAGAAGGAAATCAGCCAGTGGAGCGCAGCGATCGAGCCGGGGAAACATGGCCGCCTGGACGTGGTGAGCGAGGCGTGGAATAAGGCGGCGCCCGACCACATGGCCAGGGTCGCCGAGCAAATGGCCTGTCTCGAAGGCAAGGCGTTGGTGATCGTCTCCTCCTACGAGGACGCGGCAGCGATGGGTTCCATGATCCCAGGCGCCACCGTGCGTACAAATGAGGAAACGAACAGTCATGCGGCGGCCAGGATGACCGGCAACGTGCTCATCGCGGCCGGTGCGTGGGCCGGGCTGGACACGCCGATCCGGTGGCGGCACGTGGTCATGCCCAAGGCATCTTACGGAGCGCCGACGGTTCTGGACGAGCATGAGGTCAGTCGGTACGTGGAAAGCCGCAATATCGCAGTGCGGCGCTTCCGGCAGGGCCTGGCGCGCGGGCTGCGCACGCCAGACGCGGTCTGCACGTTGCATCTGTTGGATCAGCGATTTTCTCGGGCCGAATTCGTGAACGCATTGCCGAGGCGATTCCCCGCAGCCTACAGGGCCAGATACGGGGTCATCGAACTGCGCATCAAACAGCAAAAGTTCAGGGACGACATGTTCAAGAAATACGGGGGCCGATGTCCTATCAATGGGTGCGATGAATCGTCGGCCCTCGAGGCCGCGCACCTCAGCGAAAAAGGCGGGTGGCGCACCAACAACACCGAAGGCATACTGTTGCGCCGCGACCTGCACGGGATGATGGATGACGGAAAGCTGGAGATAGTGAACGGGGTTGTCGTCGTTCACACCGAGCATGGCAAGGAATTCAACGGGAAGCGGGTCTGGTGTTAGGCCCGCTGGCATGATTCAGCAAGGCCCCACGTCGGGCCGTGGCGCGGCGCTGGGTCGTTGGTAATGGGCGATGACATTGGTCGCGGCTGCTCCGCCTCGCGGGTCCTCTGCCCTCGGGGTGTCAAACCCACCCCAGCGACTGAATGGCGCTCTTGATCTCAGGTCGCATGATCCACCTCTCCAGGCCGTTTGCATCCGGCTTCAGGAACCCAACCCACATCATCTGGTCCTTCGGGCCGATGCCACCAAAGTGATCTGTCAGGTATCGGCCGACCTTGCTGCACGAATAGACCGTATCTCCTCGAACGCGCTGCCCTTTGTCGCGGGTCGCGTATATCCCGCCCCGGGTGCCGACTAACTGGATCAGGTCACCGCGATCCTTGTCGCTCATTTGGACAGAATCCAAACCGGCAACTAGCCTCTTCCGGTTGGCGAGAATGTCACGAAAATCTAGCATGTTGCTCCTTGGATTTAGCGGTGCGGCTATTGGGTCGCGACGCGATGGTACATGGGCGCGATCGGGTCCTCAGTGATAACGTTTGCGCCCGGTATCGATCGGGAATCGTGTTCGCCGGGCAGATTCAATATTTCGAGCCAGCGACCGTGGCGGCCTGATCGGGCCGAGGGATTGCGCGGGTCGACAGTCCCACCGAACCAACTACTGGCCGCAGCTTCCATCGATCAATGATCGCTTCCGTCGGCGTGCCGTCGAGCATGGTGGCCGCCATGAGATAGGTGTCGTCACCGCCGAACGCTGCGCCCAAGTGTTTTACGACCTTGTCGACTAGGCCATGTCCCTGGCCTTCGATCACGACGCAGACGGTGCCGGATTGGAATGTTGACATGTTTTCGTCGCTGGGCCGTGGTCAGCAGCGGAGATGTGAGTTCCCACATGCGACGCCGTTCGAATTGGATCTCAGCATCGCCGTAAAAGCAACGGGCGGCTTGAGGGAGGGCAAATTCACGACGCGAGAACGTTCACGTGGACCTCCAGGCAAAAGCGGGGCGAGAGGTTCAGGGCCTCACCCTCTTGGCGCGAACCTGGGTAACCCGAACACCCGCGCCATCTTCAGCGTCATGCCACTTGCTCTGGGCGTAGGTCGCGTCCTTCTGGTCCAGTACTTTCCACCCCCATTCTGGGAGGGACCCGCGCTTTTCCGTTGTACCCCAAGCTGCTCGGAAGTCGTCTCCATTTGTCACAACCAAAAATCCACATTGGCGCGGTGCAATTCTGCCGCTGCGCGAAGAAATTCCAGTGTTGCAGGGCCTCCTACCGCGAGGAAGTCCCAATCGGACGACGGCTTTTCAGAATTGTTCGCGCGTGATCCGATAAGCGAAATCGCAGTCAACCCTGGTGCACGTTGCCCGACGCGAGCAATGAGTTGCTGAATTTTCTGGAGGCATGTGCATCAACTACCGCTCGGTCGCGGCGACGTTTGGGAATGGGAATTTCCGAGTGTCACAGTGCGCGCAACTCTTGGTGTCGACCCTATGGTCCGATGCCCACTCAAGCAATTCCGCAAGGCTGTCTGAGCACACTTTCCTGGCTGTTGTGTAGCAGCCACCTTTGTCCACTCTAAAGCCGTTTCCGCTCCCACCTTGATGATTGCACCCGCGCGCCCGGTCGTTCTCACGTTTGTCCTGCGCGTAGTGGATCGTGAACATTCCCTTCGGCCGCTCGGGCATATCGAAACCGTCAGCATGCTCTTGGCGCCAGTTTTGAAAGGCGTCGTGGGTTTCGGCATCAGAACCGTGAAAAATGGAAACCATTGCGATCCTTGAGGGTGTATGAAATCGAGATCCAGGATGATAGTGTTTGAGCCGCTTGGTGCCGGTCAGCCCGGCGCACCCGGCGGATCCCTGGTCCACACGATCGGCGCCGTCCTGGCCGGCGCCACCTGAGACCAGAACGCGCAACCCTGCAACGGCTGCGTGGACAACTGCCGATGCCGCAGGCACCACCCGCAGACCCAGGTGCGCCGGCCGTCGATCCGGCTCGGGATCCAACCCCGCCGAAGTGTTCGCACTGGTTGCAGGATTGGCCGGCGGTGTGAGGGTTGTAGGTCATGGCGGCAGTGGCCCAAATGCTGCGGAAGCGGTCTTAGACTGCCGGACACGGAAGCCGTTCAATTGGCCCACCAGCTTCGCGTCAATGAATGAATAGTTGGGTTCATGCGACGATGATCTAAGCACATTGGACGGTAGACGTAACTCAAAGTGGGATATCGCCTAGCCCATCACCTTGTTCCAGTCGATGGCATAGCCTGCGGCCTTCAGTTCGCGCGCCAAGGCTGCCTTCCAAGCGCCGCCATCGTCCAGCGGTTCCCACACGACGCCTGCGAAGTCCGTGGGAATCTCTAAGTCGCCCTTGGCCAAGGTGCATACTCGTTCTCGCCCAAGCCGGGCGATGAAATAGCCCAGTTCAAGCAAAACGTTCTGACGTGCGCGTGGGCGCAGTGAGTCAGCCGCCTTCCCGCCCACATCGTCCGGGGTCAACAGCACAACGGCGAATCCGACCTCTGCGCGCGCTTCAATCTTTTCGATAATTGTGAGGCCTTGATTTGCTTGCTCGCTCAGAATGATGGCCTCGAAACCGATGCGCTCGATGAACCGCGCAACGGTCTGGCGGGCGCCTTCGTCGTGTCCGTGGACGATGAAGATTTTCTGCGAGGGTGCTATAGCTGCACGCGCTGATACCGCAGCCGGCGCTGATTCGGCAGCATCGCCGATTTCGTCGTGCAGCCACTTTATCGCCGATCGCAAAATTTGGACCGCTTCCACCTTACCTTCGGCGACGTTCTGACGCGCCTCGTGGCTGTCGCCGCGTGGTCCGCCGCCAAAGTTCATGCTGACATTGCCATTGTCAAGGCCGGTTGCTTGGGCGTAGCGTCGGTACTCCACCGTTTCGTGGCCAAAGACTGACGTCAGCGTGCCTGCAATAGTTGCCTCCAACGCCGTCTGTTCCGGGCCCCACCGCTTGGTCAGCATGGTTGCATCGAAGTCTTCAATTTCTCCAATCAACCGTTCTAACCGCACGATGCTCTTGCGCATTCGGTCAACGGTCAGGTTCGCCTGCGCGGGTGGTGGTGGTTTGCGTGTCGCCATGTCTGGGTGTATCTGTTTCTACTCCAATGCACATTGTGCGTTACGCGCAGCACGGGGGATCCATGCCATTCGCCTTGGCGCGCATTGCAGTTGCGAGATCGGACGTCAACAACGGCCGCCCCACTGCACGGCAGTCGGTCGCAGCCGGGTCGCTCAAAGTCGGCAAGGGTTGCTCAGCACACATACACAATTGGACCGAGAGCGCCCGTGCCCGCTACCGGCCATGACATACGGCGGCGGGCGGGACACCGTCAACGAGAGAATCGAGGGCGCCCTCGACACGGACTTGTGGGCCGGCGGCGACTCGGTAGGCGGTGGCCACAACCGGTGATTGCTGCGACGGTGGCATCTTGCGTCCGCTCTTGGCAATCTTGATGCCGTCGCCCAGCAGCACCGCCCGAGCGCCGACGCGGTGCACCGAAAACAGCTTCAAGGAGTGGCGTGCCCATA
>Ga0105054_10008490_pt1 | contig 13578 bp, 13 predicted proteins | sample BON02_FD_78091 | JGI IMG/M metagenome (GOLD analysis project Ga0105054, IMG submission 78091) | Freshwater microbial communities from Lake Bonney liftoff mats and glacier meltwater in Antarctica - BON-02 (megahit assembly) | ecosystem: Environmental > Aquatic > Freshwater > Ice > Glacier...
AAATTGCTTTAGCCCATAACATACCTTACGCGGGCAAATCATCCCCACCGGTCGCCGTTTCACTTGCCCGCAATCGCCGTGTGCAGTGCTGCCAACTCTTCCAGCAATTGTTCTCTTTCCCCTGGCCGCAACGCATGATATTTCTGCTCTAACTGTTGGAGCAGGCGCAGAGCCTTGACCGCCACGGCCAACTCTTCGGGGATAACGGCTTTTGCCTGGCGAAGCAGATTGTAGGCCCGCTCCATATCTCCCGCATCACGTGCATAGTCGGCAGCTACTTCCAACTCACCCAATTGCTCCCACACAACTGAAGCCTCCTGTAGGTTCCCATTATAGCTTGTTACCAACGCGCGGAACTTGGCAATTGGTTTATCATCCAGCTTACGTTTACCCTGTTCCACGAGCAGAGCCAGCCGGTTTTCCAGATCCCACAAATGGTCATCGAGGGCAGGATAGGCCGTCAGATCAGCAAACTCTTGGCCGACCAAGGCCCAGCGATAATACAAATCTGTTTGTTGATGCAAGCTGGCGAATGTCTCCTCCAGCCAATGGCGGACGTAGATATAGGCATTCTGATCCAAATTAAGCGGGCGCAGCAAGCCCAGATAGCGTCCGGCAAAAGTTAAGAGAATTTCGAGCTGGCTCGCGGTTAGCCCTTTATGCTGCGGCAATTTTGTATAGCGCTCGGCCAGCAAATGCAACGCCGACGCCCCCACCCCATCCGATTGACGCGCCATTGCCCGGGCGGCCTCAATCAGCAATGTCGCGGCTTGCTGGGCATCTGCTTCGGTATAATCACCATCGATCAGATATCCGGCCCATTGCCAGGCAATGGTGGTCTGCGCCTCGTCTAGTTCGGCAGCCAAGCTGGGCTCGACGAAAATTAGTTCGGCGTGTGAGCGGGCCGCAGAGAGGGTTTGATAGGCTGGTTTGAACTGGTGCTGCTGCAACTGTTCCTGGGCCTGCACCAATTGACGACGCACCTGCACAGCAATCACCTGGCCGATGGCGATGGCTTGATCTTCCACTTGTTCTTCCAATAACGGATCGCCAAAAGCAGTGGCCAATTGGTGCGCGATGCGGTTGCGCGCATAGGCCTGCTGCCATTGATCTTGCTGCAAGAAACTATCCGCTTCCTGGATGTGGCCGTCGATAAATTGCGCCTGCGCATCCCGTTGCAGGGCATGGTCGCCCAATTGCACGGCCAGGTCGTAACCGCGCCGGTTGCGCCGGTAGCCCTGCTCCCAAAGCGCGTTGGCAAAGAGATCATCGACTTCATCTAGATAGCCTTCGATCGCCTCGATCTCAGACATCTCGTCGAGTTGTAAAAGCTCGACCAGATCGGCCCATGCAACGGCCAGCGTGCCAGCCACGTGCGGAATCGATAACTCGGCCAGCACCGGCGCCGTCGCCGGTTCGAGCAAGATCAGCTTGCCAGTGGATCGGCTCAACGCCACGCGCACCTCGTCAAAAAGACGGCGCGCTTCAAATTTGGGGATATTGCCGCCATCGGTCTCATGACACAGGCGCAACGCCCGCTCATAGACAGCATTGAGGCCATAGACCACCACGGTGGCGCGTTCAAGCCCTTTGATCTCGCGCGGGAGGAAAATAATTTCATCACCCCCAGCTTCGATCGCGCCACTCAGGCTTGGCCGCAGACCTTCGGTCAAATCGATTAAGACGCGCCCGGGTCGGCTGGCTAATTCGTCCAGCAAGGCGATCCAGGTTGCGTCCACACCGTTGCCGCCCTCGGCTCGAACGGGCTGCGGTGGACAGAGAAAAATCTGCCCATGCTCGGCAATCGTCTGGTCGGCCGGGGTGAGCAGATCGTCATCGTAGACAAAGGCCTGGCGGCGCGAACTGGGTCGTTGCGAACGGGGCAGATGGCGGTAGAGACTCCAGGTATGATCAATCAATTGGGCCAAATTGCGTGGGGCGCGCCGCTGGTGTTGAAACTCAAACTCATCCGGCCAGATGCCCACTTGTTCGCCCAGCAGATCTTTGGTGATACCCCAGTCGAAGCCGCTAGGTTGCACAATTTGTGATTCATCGCCAGCCACGGTAAAGACAAACCCAGCATTGGGCCGGCGGCGCATACGTTCGCGCACCAATTCACCAAGCAGGGCAATTTGCAACAAGGTCAGATCTTGTACCTCATCAATTACTAAGGCATCCAGATCGGCCAGCCAGGCAGGGCTTTTGCCTTTGCGTAGCCGCTCGATACCCTGGTACGCGGCTCGTTGATCCAGAAAAAAGGAGCGATCTTGAAGCCGATCGGCTAGCCGCCAGGCCAGTTCGGCGTCCGACAAATGGAGCTCACGATCAGCAGCATAGGCGGCCGCACTAAATGTGTCTTGCCGGAACAGGCGTTCATTCAGTTGGCCGGCAGGCAATGCGTAGCCAGGCGGAAAAGTTCTGCCCAGCACATGCGCGCGCAACTCGGTGTAAAGCGTTTGTGGATATTTTTTCCAGGGACCGAGCGTCGCCCCATTTTGTAGATCAAGAAAGGTGGTAAAGTTGCGCAGTTCACTGAACGGCTCGCTAAAAGTGGTAATCCCGGTAATTTCTTGTTCAATCTCATTGAGGGTGCAAATTTTTACCGCCGCGTTAACAGCTTGGCCCTGCACCTGGAGAAAGTCATGCGCCGCCCGTTTTAGCCGATTGGTATAGGTGATGTATAAAACCTGGTGTATCTCTGGGCGTTGGGCCAGATCGCGCACCAGATAGAGCAGAGAAACAGTCTTACCACTGCCGGGCAGACCTTTGATCGTCGCCAGCGTCACCGCTTCGCTGTTCAGCCGTGCGCTGACTTCTTGCTGCTCATCAAAGCGCGGGTCGAGGCTGGCCACGGCCACCTCGGCATAGTCGTCCAACGAGCCGGGGTCGATGGGATCGTCGGTCTCGTCGTGGTGGCGAATGGAGTGAATTAGAATCGTATTGCCAACGTTCTCTTCGACGCCCGTGGTCTGGTCTGGCCATACCACACTGCTTTCGCTGCGCGGAATCCACCACATGTAATAGTGGTTGCCCTGCACAGGTGTGCGGCGCCAGCGATCGCTCAGACCCGTTGTCCCCTTAACACTGGGCGTGCGCCCGCGTATGCCCAGCAGCACCTGCGCCCAAATCGCTTTGCGCTGGATCATCTCCGGCAAGTGTTGTGCCGAACGGTCATAGTGTTTGTGTTTGAAGAGACGGTAAGAAGACATAGGATTTACGATTTTTGATTGACGATTTATACTAACGGGCACCGACGAACCTCGTCAATCGCGCCCAAAGGGCACCCGCAAAAATCGCAACTTGTCATATCGACGAGATCGGTTGCACCGTGCCAGCATGAACTTGGATCAACTGGGCACGCGTGCGGAATTCAGGCGTAAAATCGTTCCAGTCAGTCGTCGTGATAATGGCCTGTTCGACGCCGTTTAAGGCGGCCAGTAATGTGCTACGGCGTTGCACATCCAGTTCACTCATTACGTCGTCCAGCAAAAGCACCGGGGCAACGCCGGTGGTCGCCGTACTCACTTGTAATTCAGCCAATTTGATCGCCAAGGCGGCGGTGCGCTGTTGCCCCCGGCTGCCATACATGCGCAGATCACGCCCGTTGGCTACAAAGCGCAAATCATCGCGATGGGGGCCGTAGAGCGTTAGACCAGCCGCCAGTTCGCGCCCACGCCGGCTCTGCAATTTGCGCTGATAATGCCCCGCAATGGTTGCCACATCGAGCGGGGCAACGATATTGATCGGCAGGTCACCAACAAAGTTTTCGGCCGTCATTTGAGCAAATTCATGTTCAGAAAGGTGACCTGGATTAAAACTGGGCAGATAATGGAGCTGTAAAGTTTCCTCACCCCCGCTCAGTTCCGTATGATATTCGCCAGCGCAACCCTCTAGCTGCAAAAGATAGTTATAGCGCCGTGCAATCACCTGGGCGCCATAGTCTACCAATTGCTGATCCCAAAAACTAAGTTGGGCTTCCGTACTCTCGGCTGTCGGATGGACGTTCTGTTCGCGCAGCCCCTTGAGCAGGCTATTGCGCTGGGCGAGCACTTTGTTATATTTTGCCAGCGCTTGTAGATAACTGCGGTCGATCTGGCACAGCGCAATATCCAGATAGCGGCGGCGCTCGCCGGGGCTACCATCCACTAGTTTAACATCTTCTGGCAAAAAGAGCACAGCGCGCAACAGACCCACCAGATCCATACTACGCTTGGGGACGCCATTTACTTTGATCTGTTTGGTGTAATTGAGCCCGTCCCCACGCGGGGTCAGCAAGATTTCCAGATCCAGTTGACGGTCGGCCACTTGCACACGACCGCTAATGCGACTGTAGGGAATCGGCTCATCTTGGGCCTGCCAGCCCACAGTTTCGCGCTCATTGAGGGCGTGCACTGGTTTGCTGGTCGCCAAAAAATAGACAGCCTCCAACAGGTTCGTTTTGCCCTGGGCGTTCTGGCCTTGCAACACCGTCAGTGGCCCAGCGAACGCCAGATCCAGGTAGCGAAAGTTGCGAAAGTGGGTAAGGGTAAGGTGGGATAAATGCATAGGTCTGGGAGTAGGGAGTAGGGGAGTAGGGGAGTAGGGGGAGTAGGGGAGTAGGGGATCACCCTTACGCCTCTACTCCCCTACTCCCCTACGTCATCTCTTCCCTATGCTATTTCCTCGTCAATTCAGCAATCAATAGATCAATTTCCGTCTCGGCATCCGTGCCGGTTTTCATGGCGTAATCGGCTTCTAAAAGTCGATTCATGATGCCGTCCAGTTCTGGCAAAGAATATTTGCCGGCCTGGGCCATGGCTTTCTTGGCCGAATAGGGCTTCTCGCCAATGCGCCCGGCCACATCGTATTCGCTGCTACTTTGGCCACCCTTGCCGGGCCGCATCGCCTCTTTCACCTTAATCATAACACGGTACTGGCGTGCAATCATCGTCAGCAGGTAAAACGGATTGGCATCGCCGCGGCGCAATTCGTAAAGGGACTGGATGGCGTTGCGCGCATTGCGTTGGCTCAGCGCATCGGTCAAGTCCCAGATCAGCGCTTCACTGGCATCGCTGACCATGAGTTTCACATCATCCGGGGTGATCGCACGCTTGCCGGCATAGGTGGCGAGTTTCTCCAATTCGTTGTCCAACTGGCGCAAGTTTGGCCCTACAAAGTCGGCCAGCATCTGCACGGCACGCCCTTCGATGGCAATTTTGCGCGCTTTGGTTTGCGCCTGAATCCAGGCGGGCAATGTTTTGGCGTCGGGCGTCTCCACCGCCACCGCGCTGATCTGCCGCGCTTTGATCAATGCTTCTAATCCGGCCACTTTGCGTGCTGGTTGTCCATCCTTTTCTGGCAGGCTAAAACCCTTCCAGAGATGGCGTCGTTTGTCTACACTTTTATCGACAAAGACGAGATCGCACGTATCTGGCACATGCGGCACTTCTGCCAGCAAGTGGACGGCTTCCGCATAGGCCGCGCTTTCGGGGCTTTTGCTGGCGCTCATCCGTTTGTCGAGTTGATCCAAATAGCCATTGACCAAAAGCAAGCGCCGCACGGTTAGAAAGGGCATCATGTTGGCCTGCGCCAACAGATCGGCCGCGCTAGTGCGCTCGCCTTCCAGCACATTGGTGTTCAGATCGGCCATCTCGGCGTCGCCCAACGCCGCCTTCCATTCGGCAATCCGTTGAGCAGCGAGATATTCATCACAGTTGAGCAGTAAGTAGATCATAGTAGGATGACAGGATGACAGGATGACAGGATGACATAGTTAGCCCCTCTGTCATCCTGTCATCCCTTCAACACTTCATTCAAACAGAACCCGATACACCCGCACCCGCCCCAGCGTTATCGGCCGGATTTCTGCTACCCAGCGGTCGCCGACGGCGGGCAGCGTTGTGTAGGTTTGCAAACGAAAACCAAGCGGTCGCGCCATGACGAGGGCAGGCAGCGTCAAAATGACCATCTTTGTAAATTTCTCCAACAAGCTGTGTTTGCCCAGCGAAGCGATCAGCGCGGCGAATGAGACCAACAGGCTGGTTGTCGCCAAGTTGGTGCCACAGTTGGGATGGATCGCCAGTTGATGTTCACCCGCCTGCAAGCGCAGCAACGCATCCCCTACCGCACGCCGCACCTGCTCTTCCTGAACGTCACCGTACAGGGTAAAGCCCAGCGGATCGCTGTGACCACTAAAACGCTGGTGCGGAAAATGCGCTGAGAGCATATGAATAGTGGCGTGCTCGATGGCATGGTGTTGACGCGTGCGGCGCAGCAGGTCAGTTAATAGTGTGATCATATGTCTTCTCTTACGTCTATCTTTTGTTACGTCTATCGACCCAACTCACCTGCCGGGACCGCAGGAGAGATGGTGAACCATGAAAAACTGTCATGCAGCCCCGGTCAGGTGCAGCGCCTGGTTCGGCGAGGCACGCCCCATCGTCAGTTACCCCATCACAGGCGCTCGAAGAACGTGACGAGGTTGTTGTCCGGATCCAGAACGCCAAACTCGCGCGTGCCCCACGGCATGTCTTCGAGCTGCCCATTCGGGTGCAGGATGCGAAGCGGCTGGATGACCCGGTACAATTCGTTCACACCCTCGACGCCAATCCGGCAACTGCCCGTGCCGGCGATGAACGACTCGGCCCCGGAGAGGACCGGCGAGGAGCTGTTGCGCGTGCGCCAGTCTTCATCGGTAGCACCCCACAGGTGGATCTCCACCGCATCACGCTGGAGCTTGGCGAAACCCTCTTTCTGAAAGACCAACGTGAAGCCGAGCTTATCGCGATAGAATGCTACACTCCGCTCCATATTGCTAACCGGTAAACTCGGGATGGCGTACAACATCTTCATGGACAACTCCTAAAGGTCGCCAGCAAGCGCACTCAACAGTCTCTTCCTGACACCGAACTTCTCTGATGCTGGCACTTCTTCACCGTGCGCAATCAAACTTTCGATGTACAATTCAATTGCTTCACGCGCCATCGCAATTGCCTCAGTTATATCTGCACCAAAAGTAATGCAACCAGGCAGCAGCGGCACGAGAACCGTGTAGCCACCCTCTGGTTCTTGACGCAATAGAATTCGGTAACTGAGCGCATTCATAAGCTAATTATCCTTCCCTAACAATGCTTTGGCCCGCTGCACAACATGCGCTGGCGTTAGACCAAACTCCTGGTAGACGCGTTTATAGGGCGCGCTGGCCCCGAAGTGATCGATGGCAATAATGGCGCGTTTGCTCGGATCGTTGCCAACCCAGCGCTCCCACCCAAAGCTGACGGCGGCCTCGACTGCGACCTTGGCTACCTCCAACGGCAACACCTGCTGACGGTATTCCTCGCTCTGCTTTGTGAATAGTTCCCAGGATGGTAGGCTCACAACGCGCACCCCAACGCCTTCAGCGGCCAGGGTTTGGGCGGCCTGATAGATAATGTCAACTTCGCTGCCGGTGGCGATGAGGACAAGCGCCAAGCCGTCCGGCGCATGTTCGTAGAAGATATAGCCACCTTGCGCCACGCCACTAACTGCGCCCAGCCCCAAGCCAGCCCGGTCATAGATAGGCAGATTTTGGCGGGTCAGCGCCAAGGCGGTCGGACCACTGGTATTTTTCAGGGCGGCGCGCCACGCTTCGGCCGTCTCATTGGCGTCCGCCGGACGGATCACCGTCATGTTGGGAATCGTGCGCAAGGCAGCCAATTGCTCGACCGGCTGATGGGTAGGACCATCTTCACCCAGGCCGATGCTGTCATGGGTAAAGACATAGATCACACGCAAACCCATCAATGCCGCCAGGCGAATGCTGGGCCGCATATAGTCACTGAAGACTAGGAAGGTGCCGCCGTACGGAATCAGCCCCCCGTGGACGGACATGCCGTTCAAAATGCTGCCCATGGCATGTTCGCGCACGCCAAAGCGAATATTGGGCACAGCGAAGTTATCCGGCGTCAGGAAACCAGCACCGCTGATCGTCGTCTTATTGCTGCCAGCCAGATCCGCACTGCCACCGATGAGATTGGGGATTACTTTGGCGAGCGCATTTAAGACGGCGCCACTGGCATTGCGGGTGGCGTCCGGCTTACCCGTAAAGACGGGCAAGGCAGACTCCCAATCGACGGGCGGTTCGCCGCTTACCATGCGCTGCAACTCGGCGGCTTCGGCGGGATAGGCTTGGCTGTAAGCCTCGAGCAGATCGCTATATTGCGCTTCGAGCGCTTGACCGCGCGCCACGGTTTGCTGGAAAAAGGCTTGCACGTCGTCGGGAATATAAAAACGTGGTTCGGCCGGCCACCCCAGGTTTTGGCGGGTGAGGGCCAATTCTTCCTCACCAAGTGGTTCGCCATGCGCCTTGGCCGTCCCCTGCTTATTTGGGCTGCCATAGCCAATGATCGTGCGACAACCAATGATGCTAGGACGTGGATCAGCGTGAGCCGCCTCAATCGCCGAGGCCACAGTTGGCGTGTCCATGCCATCAATCGACTGCACGTGCCAGCCGTAGGCTTCAAAACGTTTGGCCCAACTTTCCGTATAAGATTCATCGGCAAATGTATCGAGGGTCACGTCGTTATTGTCATAGAGATAGATCAATTTGCCCAAGCGCAAATGGCCGGCCAAACTGGCGGCTTCGCTGGCAACACCCTCCATCAAATCACCATCGCTAACAATTGCATAGGTGTAATGGTCGATCACGTTAAGATTGGGCCGATTAAAACGCTCCGCCAGCCAACGCTCGGCCATTGCCATCCCGACACCGTTGGCAAAGCCTTGGCCCAGGGGTCCTGTGGTCGTCTCTACACCGGGGGTATGACCATATTCCGGATGGCCGGCTGTTTTGCTACCCCATTGGCGAAAGTTGCGCAGTTCATCCAAAGGTAAGTTATAACCCGTAAGATGGAGCAACGCATAAAGCAACATGGAACCATGCCCTGCACTCAGGACAAAGCGGTCACGATTATTCCAGGCTGGGTTGGTAGGGTTATAGCGCAGATAACGGGTCCATAAGACAAAAGCCGCCGGCGCCATACCCATCGGTAGACCAGGGTGGCCCGATTTGGCCTGCTGGACACCATCCGCGGCGAGGAAGCGGATGGTATTGATCGCTTTTGCTTCAAAGGTTGGATCAAGTGTTTCGGTCAATGCCGGAATCGTCATGGGCGGGCCTCGTTCTAAAGCGTAGGGTGAATAGGTTGATAATATATATTTCGTAATCAGCAATGACTGTCATTGTCCATTGTTCACCGTTCGTTGTCAACTTAGACGCAGAAAAAGCGCAGATAGACGAACGATGCGCCGCTATCACCATTCATCAATCTAAACCGCCAATCAATTTTGTTAGATTGCGCATCTTGCAGTAGGATGAGATGTTGAGCTTGCATAAGGAGTTGTACATGACACGAACTAAGTTACCTGCTGAGCCGGCGACCCATACCGCCGCGAAAGTGAGCAATGGCCATACACCGGCCTATTTATTAAGTGGCATGGGTATGCTTTTAGGGCTCGGCGCCAGCCTGGCCACCTATGCTTTTTTGCATGAGCCGCTACATGTTGATTTGGAACATTTGACCATCCACATGCCTACCGCCAAAGGGCGACTACCCGCGGCAGGGTTGCGCATTTTGCATCTCTCGGACACGCATTTCCAAGGCCGTGAATGGCGCGAACAGACGAAGATTAATTGCATTCGTCAGTTGACGGCTGGGTTGGAATACGACCTCTTGATCCACACAGGTGACTTTTGGCACTATGAGCATGGGCTACCCAACGTACTGGCGTTGCTCGACGCGTTACCCAAGCCACGACTGGGCAGCTATGGCGTTTTGGGCAACCATGACTACGCCCATTATGCCATGTCCCCAGCCATTCCGCGCATGTGGCAAACATTCCGCACCGCCGAAGCTACCCGGCGCAATGGTCATCGGCCAACGGTGCTTGTTGATGTGATGAATCGAGCGTTCCAAGTTTGGCGTTTTGGCCGCTATGTCCGTAACACCCCACTCGATGGCCGGCGTGTTGGCCACAATGATCCTTCAAAATTAGTCGCGGCACTTGGCAATTGGGGAATGCAGGTGTTACACAACCAAGCTTGCCACATCAAGTATCAATCAGACGCAGCGGATGGCGTCGATCTCTATCTGGCCGGCGTTGATGATGTGCAAGAAGGTCGCCCTCATTTGGGCGATACATTGACGAATGTGCCAGCCGACGCACCAGTAATTTTGCTCAGCCATAATCCCGACATTCTCCAAAGCCCGCGCATTGATCGGATCGATCTGATTCTCGCTGGTCATACGCACGGCGGACAAATTGTGCTACCCCTATGGGGACCGGCCCACACCCAAACCGCGCAACTCGCACGCGCCAATGTGGCGGGTTATGTGCGGCGCGGCAAAACCCAAGTTTATATCACGCGCGGCATCGGCGAAGGCATTCCCCTTCGTTTTGGCGCCAAGCCCCAGATTACGTTAATTACGGTAAAGGCCTGAATGACGATTGACGATTTTTGATTTACGATTTACGAAGCTACTTATAGACGACGCTTTTTCGTAAATCGTAAATCAAAATCGTCAATTCCCAATCTCTCTATGTTTAGCAAAAATCCACTCTTCCGCTTTCTAAAATGGCGTGCTCGACTTGTCGGCGATCTGTATGGCGATGTGCTAGAGATCGGCGTGGGTGAGGGTGAAAATTTGCCCTATTATCGCAACGCCAGTCAGATCTGGGCGATCGAGCCGGATCCGCAGCGCGCCGCCGTCGCCCGCCAGCACGCCGACCAAATGACGATTCCGGTCACTATCGATATCGCCCCCGCCGAAAAGTTGCCATATGCAGCGGCCAGCTTTGATCACGTGGTTTCTAGTTTGGTTTTCTGTTCGGTCAACGACCAGCAGCAGGCGTTGCGTGAGATCCGCCGCGTCCTCAAGCCGGGCGGCACGCTGCACATGATCGAGCACGTTCAACCAGATAATCCTATGCTGGCCTGGTTGTTTCATGCCATAACACCCTGGTGGCGCACAGTGGCATTTAATTGTCACCTGGATCGACCAACTATTCATGTATTACAGGAAGCAGGTTGGCAAGTGCAAATTCACCGCCGAGTTGCGATGGTGGTGCGGTTGAGCGCTGTTTCAAAGTAGACAAGCCTTGTTGTTTTTGGCTGAATCAATTACAATCAGCCAAGAAAAAATATCAAACATGTTAGTGAGCGTCATATGCCACCGGTTTCTCATCCTTTCAAACGGGGTGGGCTGATCATTCTGATGAATTATAATGATCATGACCCACCTCATGTCCATGTAAAATATCAAAGTGATGTGTGGAACTACCGGACCGAGATCAGAAACAGAAACTGGATGAAGCCAGGGAAAGAACTGCCTTCATCATTAAAAGTGTTGGTAGAAGCATGGATAGAGGCACACGAACAAGAACTGCTAGAGCAATGGGAAAACGCAAGGAACCGGCGTCCTGTTTCAATTGTGGGGTGAACGATGATGAGATGGGAAGAATGGTCTGAACTAGCCAACGATGAAACTCTTTGGCGCGAGCATAGGGAAAGAGGTTTGCTTAAAGCTGAATACCTGCACGATTATATCCTGCGACTTTGGTTTGAAGATGATTTGGATGTTTCCATTTATGAGTTAGATTTTTATCCCCTAGTCATTGAAGAAAACCCTGGTGAAGCACTTTTGCCCTTACGTGACAAAGAGCGCTTTCGGCTTGTTAAAGGCGACTATGCTTTAGTATGGCTCAATCCTGATACCGGTGCATACGATGAAAAGGCAATTGACATTGCCCCAGAATGTATTCGATTTTTCGCAGAAAAGTATGGTAAAAGTGTCATTGCCCGCAGACATCCCTTGGTAAAGTATAGGCAACAGGATGTCGTAGGATAGACCCGAAGGGATAATCGATCGATACAAGGTTGCTTGACGCCAGCGCCCACACTTTGTATACTTAAACACCGTAGCAAAAACCTAAATGGTTTATAGTTAATTTGTTGCGCTATTTTGAATCAAATTTTGCAGCCGAATTTTCACACCGATCCTAAGGAGGACAGACTATGGCTTTTACATTACCACCCCTACCCTATGCAAACGATGCCCTGGAACCGAGCATTGACGCGCGCACGATGGAGATCCACCACGACAAGCACCACAACACCTATGTGACCAACCTGAATGCGGCGCTGGCCGGCACCGAATGGGAAAGCAAGAGCATCGAAGAAATTCTGCGCAACATCGGCCAAGTACCGGCCGACAAGAAGACCGCAGTGCAAAACAATGGTGGTGGCCACCACAACCACACCCTTTTCTGGAACATCATGGGCCCTAACGGCGGCGGCGAGCCGACCGGTGATCTAGCCGATGCTATTACCCAAAAGTTTGGCAGCTTCGCCGCCCTCAAAGAGATGATCAACAAGAATGGCGCTGGCCGTTTTGGCAGTGGTTGGTCTTGGCTGGTGGTCAAGGCAGATGGTAGCTTGGATGCCTACAGCACGGCCAACCAGGACAGCCCGTTGATGCAAGGCGACACACCCATTCTGGGCGTTGACGTTTGGGAGCATGCCTATTACCTGAACTACCAGAATCGCCGCCCAGATTATCTGAGCGCCTGGTGGAACACGGTCAATTGGGATGCCGTGGCCGCCAATTACGCCGCCGCCAAGTAGGACGTTCACAGCGCACACAGAGTTCTGCACAGAGAACACGGAGAAAAGCAAGAGACCCTAACGCATTTATAGTGCGCTAGGGTCTCTCGTTTTAGAGAAGCCGGATTAAACTCTGTGTTCTATAAGTACCGCTGTTGCTGTGTAAGGTGAGTTACTCAAACTATTGTCAACCAATCGTGATAATTTCACCTGGTTGCAACATCGCCAGCCGTGAACGTACCGTTGGCATGAGTGGTAACAAGTCGTCTAGCTTGTTCGTCGCTGCAACGGGCACGATAAGGGCAGAACTAAGGTTGCGTAAATTTTGCTGAAAACTTACATTTTGATCGACCGTTATAAAAACATCAAAAAATTCTGCTTGAATCAACCGCAACAATTCACCATTTTTCTTGCCAGACCAACCCATTTCTGTGACAGTCTTAACAACGTGACCAAGCAACTCCTGTTTCAAGGGACGCGGCACACACTCATCAAGCAGGATACGCATGAGCCACCAACATCGCTTTGGCCAATTCAAGCGTCGCTAATGCTTGCTGGCGTGTTACACTGGGAAAATGATCTAGAAATGTAGCGAGCGGTTCGCCGGCTGCTAGATAGTCAAGCAAGGTTTTCACCGGCACGCGTGTGCCAACAAAAACTGGCGTTCCACCTAAAATATCTGGATCGCTGTGAATTGCATCTAGCACTTTGGGCGTTGCACCATTGCTGATAACCATCTCTCCTCCACCAAATAACCTAGCTTGTTGCGTAAATAGTAACACAAACGAAACGAAAAGTCACCTTTCGTAGTGCTACTGTCGTTGGCGCGGGTCCAGTGCATCGCGCAGCCCATCGCCCATAAAGTTAATGCTGAGAATGGTCAGCGAGATCAGCAGCCCAGGCCAGAGCGATACCCACGGGTTGCTTGTAAAATAATCTTTGCCTTCAAAAAGCAACCG
>Ga0105054_10008491_pt1 | contig 13576 bp, 7 predicted proteins | sample BON02_FD_78091 | JGI IMG/M metagenome (GOLD analysis project Ga0105054, IMG submission 78091) | Freshwater microbial communities from Lake Bonney liftoff mats and glacier meltwater in Antarctica - BON-02 (megahit assembly) | ecosystem: Environmental > Aquatic > Freshwater > Ice > Glacier...
CCTCCTATACTTTCCAGTACAGTCAGCTTGGCGAAGTGCAAAAGAAGCACCGTTTTCTCTTCAAATTCACGGCAGATGTGGCGGGAAACCTCATTGGCGGCATTCAATCTTTGGCCAAGGAGAAAGGCGAAATTGTTGGTCTGCCTTATGCTCAGTATGTCAAGGGCGATATTGATTTCAGACACTATGTACGGATTGGTCGCGAAAGCCAATGGGTCACACGGCTGTTCACAGGTTGGAGTTTTCCTTACGGCAATTCATCCACGTTGCCATACATCAAGCAGTATTTTGCTGGAGGCCCCAATAGCATTCGTGGTTTTCAGGTGAGGTCGTTGGGGCCAGGAAGCTACAATTCAGGCAATTCAGGAAGCGCATTTTTTGATCAATCGGGAGACATTAAGATTGAACTGAACACAGAGTTCCGCCATCCCATCTACAATATTCTGAAAGGGGCTGCCTTCGTTGATATGGGAAACATCTGGCTAGCAAGAAAGAATGAAGCACTTCCGGGAGGCGAGTTCACCAAGGACTGGTACCGACAGATTGCCATGAGTTTCGGATACGGATTGCGATTGGATATTCAGTTCATCGTCATTCGATTTGATTTCGCCACACCTTTCCGTGCTGCTCAGAATACTTCCTCCGAAAAATGGACAGATGCAGTTGGGGTTTGGCGAGGCGCTGGTTTCGGAGAAAATGTGGTGGTCAATTTCTCGATTGGGTATCCTTTCTAGGACTTATTTATTTCCTGAACATCAGCCAATTGGTGAGTCATGCTGTCCTCCTCAGGCGGATTCAGCATCTAATCAGACCCTGAAACAAGTTCAGGGTGACGGTAGTTGTTGCTGTGTAGCTATGATATGGCTGCCTTTTTCTCCGCAGGCGTCAATTCCTGAACCCAAGAATTGTTATAGTCTAGGAATACGCCCGATTTGTCTGCTTCTTCCTTCGTGATGTTCGTGTCAACGTATTGGGCGAGTACTTTGTAAACCTTCGGTTTCAACTCCTTAATAACTAGGAGTGAGGCGTTCATTCCAGATTTTACGGCAACAGGAACACCACCCCCCAGTTCGGCCCAATGTCCACCAAGCCATAGATTTTTGACCGCAGTTCGGTGTCCAGCAATTCCAGCTTGCATGTTGGCTTTTCCAGGTCGTGCGCCCATCAAACTGCCATCTCGGTTGCCCGTGTAGCGCCAATGTGTGATTGGCGTAGCGATGTCACAATACTCAATGTGCGAACGTACATCGTGGCCAATTTTCGCTGAAACGCGATCAATCAGCACATCTGCAAACTCCTGTTTGAATTTCTTGTAAGCCTCGCCCCGAACAAGTTTTCCGTTTGCATCTACCTCCGTTTTCCACTTATCATCCTGATTGAAAGTGGCGTAGCAATAGATTGTCATCGTGCCTTTTCCTTCGGGAGCCAGTGATGAATCTCGGAAAGATGGCGCCAGAATACTGATTCCACATTTGTGCGGATTGCCCGTATTGTGCTCAGTTCGTTTCACATCATCGCGCACAATAAAAAGCATGGCATCATCCAAACCCAGATCTTCAACAGGACAATTAATACCCAACGAAATAGTTACAGCTGAACTATAGAGTTGAGCGCTGTGTAGTTTATCTTTTACTTCCTTAGGAATGGCCGTTTCGGGAAGCATGCGTTCGTACAAAGCTTCCACATCGCAAGCCGCAATGATGTGCTTGGCTTTTACGATGAATTTTTCTCCTTTCCGATTGAGTTGAATGCCAACCGCATGACCATTTTCCAATTCAATTTTCTCAACACGGCATTGATAGTAAACATCGTTGCCCATCTTTTCAATCGCATAAACTAACCACTCAGGAAACACCTGGCTGCCGCCTTTTGGCGGACTTTGATAATCGCCATAATATGCCCAGCCAATGGGCACCAAGGCAGAAAGCAGTTCTTCTTCAGACCCAAAAATCTTCAGCATTTTGGGGTCGTTGAAATAGCGTTTCAATCCTTTCACCGTTCCTTCAGCACCCGTAAATCGAATGTGTTTGAGAAACACCAACGCAAACTTCAATCGCTTCATATTGAAGATGATTTTCTCAAAGAATCCCATCGTTTCTAAGGAGCGAGAGAATCCGGGCAACCCATCAAATGCGGCTCCTAATTGCTTGGCATCCTTGAAAAAGCGTTCAATTCCCTTTTTTTCATGAGGAAAAAGTTGGATGAATTCTGCCTTCAGATCATCAGGTTTGTCTGTTAAGAGATAATCGTAATTATCTCCCTGATACCGTTTGATGTTCGGTTGAGATAAGGCTGTTGGATGATCGGTTCCGATAAAATCGAAAACCCGTGTCACCAATCCTCGCGGACCGCACTGATTGAGCCAATGAATGGCACTATCAAACCTAAAATCCTTTCTGCGGAAACCCGCAAGATAACCTCCTGGGCGTGTATCCATTTCAAAAACGCCCACAGAAAGTCCAGCACGACTGAGCAATGCGGCTGATGTAAGGCCGCTTATTCCAGCACCTATAACGATGACATCATAGGATGGTTTGATGGGTCTCTGACGCTCACTCATTCAGTAGTAGTTGAAGGTCTTCTTTGCTTGGAAGCACGGTTTTGTATTTGCTAGCAAAAATCTGTTCGTTGTCTTCGGGTAAGGTGTATTCAACTACAGCCTCACTTTTATTCTGACAAAGGATTATTCCGATGGTTCGGTTTTCGTCTTTCAGCCGTATTTCCCGATCATAATAGTTCACATACATCTGCATTTGGCCGATGTCCTGATGTTTTAGTTCTCCTATTTTGAGGTCAACCAATACAAAGCATTTTAGAAAGCGATTGTAAAAGACAAGATCAATTTTAAAATGTTTTTCGTCAAATGAGATGTGTTTTTGCCGCGCCACGAAGGTGAATCCTTTTCCGAGTTCAAGCAGAAAATGCTCCAATTTGTCGATCATCCCTTGCTCCAGTTCAGTTTCCGAATAGGAAGCATTTTCGGGCAATCCGATAAATTCCAAGATGTAGGGGTCTTTTATCGCATCGCGGGGTTTCTCGTAGATCAATCCTTTGGCAGCGAGTTCTTTTACCTTGTCCTTGTCGCGGCTTAAAGCCAATCTCGTGTAGAGCGCAACATCATACTGTAGCTGTAGTTCCCGTACGCTCCAATTGTTCTTTGCAGCTTCAATTTCATAGAATCTCCGCTCATTTTCGTCATCAATCCTAACGAGAAGCAGATAATGCGACCAGCTTAGATTGAATTGTGCAGACACTGTCTGCACAATTCCTTTTTCAGAAAGTGCAGACACCGTCTGCACTTTTGAGTACACCATATAGAACTGCCTCATGTGGTGTACGTTACGTAACGAAAATCCGCTTCCGAACTCTTCCGTCAGTCTTGCTGAAAGCTCTTTAACCAAACCCTTTCCATATTCGGCCCGATCCTTTCCATTCTGTTCCTCCTCCACAATCATTCTACCTATTTCAAAATAGGTTCCTACCATCGTTACATTGACCTGATACACCACCTGCGTTCGGGCCGAGTGCAACAGTTCAACGGCACGTTCAAATACAGGATTGATGGTGAGTTTAGTTGACATCAGTTGAAGTGATTTAAGCTTTCATCTTTTCAATATCAACTACCTGTGCCAGCGTATTGATAATGGTTTTGTGCTTGCGCACGAACGGATTGGTTTTGTCCCAAACGTAGCCTGCAAGCACAGAAGTAAGTTGTTTCTTCATTAATGGATTGATGTTGACGTGGAAGAAAATCTTCTGCAAATCTCCCGTGTACCATTCCTTCACGTAGGTTCGGAATACATCAATTCCATATTCCAAATGCTCAACGTAATCCTTCTGCCAATCAACGGACTCTCCCTTTAATTGCTTTGCCACCAGTTGCGCAGCTACATAGCCTGATTCTGTAGCGAAGGCTACACCAGAAGAAAACACGGGGTCGAGGAATTCGGTGGTGTTGCCTGTGAGCACATATCGGTCGCCAAAAAACTTGTCTGAAGAACGCGAATAATCGGCATGCACTTTTGGTTCAAAAAGCAGTTTCCGTCCTTGAAAACGCTCTTTGAACTTGGCAGAACGATTGAACATCTTCTGAAATTCTTCGGTGATATCAGCACCATCTTTCTTAAAACCCTCGAAATATTTTTTGTTCCCAACAAAACCTAACGATGTGTTGCCGTTGTGGAAGGGAATCACCCACAGCCAAAGGTCGGTTTCAAGAACATCAAACGAGATTTGCATGGGCGTGGCATATTTCTCCCGCGTGTCGTCATTCAGTTTTGCGTAGACCGCCATATTGCTGGTTGGCGACACGTGCATTGGAATGTCGAGCATCTTGGTCAGAACGCCTCCATAACCGCTAGAATCGATAACGAAACTAGCACTGAAATCTTCAAATCCACTGGGCTTGTCCACCGTGTATTTTACAAGGCTGGGGTCGCTGAAATCAATGCTATTCAGCGTGCTTTTATATATAATTTGCACTCCTTTTTTCTCAGTTGCATCGGCTAAGGTCTTATCAAATTGCCGCCTCGGAACTTGCCAAGCCCAAGTCCATCCTGGCGTAAAATTGTCGTCAAACGAAATGCGGAACTCCTTACCGTCTTTAATGAAAAGTGCTCCCGATTTCACTTCGAAATTTTGTTCCTGTAAGGCTGGAAGAAGCCCCGTTTTTTCGAAATGTTCCATGCTAAGCGGCAATAGACTTTCGCCTATCACGTAGCGCGGAAATTCCTGTTTTTCTACAATCATCACGCTGTATCCTTGATCAATAAGGTGAGATGCAGCAACGGTACCAGACGGGCCAGCACCAATTACTAGAACATCGAAATGTTTCATTTGCTTCCTTTTATTCGTTCAAGTAGTTCTTTCTTATTTAAAAATTGACTGCACGTAATGATGGAGCTGACCGTAACACCCATTATGCCATGTAAGTTCAAATATTGCCCCGTGAGCCAAAGGTTGGGGATTTTTGTGTTCGGTGCAATGAAGTTTGCAATTCCCTTGCGGAAATCTTTTTCCGTTCCATACATGTTGCCATCATCACTACCAATATAATCGCGGTAAGTGAGTGGAGTGGATGCATGAACACTTTGAATACAATCTCTGATAGTTGGAAACCTCTTTTCAGCGGCAGCCAGTAGTTTCTCCGTCCTGTCTGCTTTAAATAGTTCGTAATCAGAAGGTCGTTCGCTGGGCGAAACGATGGTCTTGTGACTGTCTTTCCATTTTTCCACTTCGTCAAAGCGCATATAACTTAAGATAGAAATGCCTTCGGCAAACTCCCCCGTTTTCGATGAAGCTGGCGTGTTCAGCATGAACTGCAACGGCCATTCTGCTTCCGAATAATCTGGTTTGGCCCAAACATGATCGGTTGTATGATGATAGATGTTGTAATTCATGTATGGAAATGAGTTAGGCTTACAAACGATATTGACCGTGAAGGAGGAAAGTGTGTTCGGTATCTTATGCATGCGATTGTAAAAAGCAGGTTTGAAATGCCCTTTTCCAATCATGTTTAGCAACACTCGTGGTTGAATGTTGGAAATGAATTTATTGGCTTGAAAGCGCTCTCCGTCTTCCGTATTCGCGGCTCTCAGTTCTCCATTATCCAATTCGAAGGAAACAACCTTTTTTCTTCTCAAAACTTCTCCACCTTTCGCACGAATCCGTTTTGCCAGCTCTTTCGCCAATTGCGAACCTCCATCCACACAACGGTAAGCGCTTAGCACATAACCGTTGGTGACAAGCGCATGCACGTAGAGCGGACATTTAGCTGCCGAACCAGCATACAATAAATTGGAGCCAGCAAGGACGGCTCGTAGCTTTCTGTTTTCGGTCAGGCTATCAATGAATTCCTTGGCGTTCAAATCAAGCACGTTGTCACTCGTTAAGTCGTGCTCGTTATAGACCAATTCATCTAAGGGGAAAGTCTTAACAACAGAGCGGATGGTTTCTGCATATTTCCGAATAGCTTTTTCTTCTTCTGGAAAATCAGCAAGCAAGGTTTTTTCAAATTCATTCCACGAACTGGCGTGATGGAATTTCGAACCATCATCAAAGCTAATCTGGTCGAAGCGGTTGTCCATCTTTTTCCATTTCACAGATTCGGTCAGCCCGAAATACTTGAAGTAGGAGTGAAGCGCTTGACCTTCATCCAGCGCAGGCAGATAATGTACGCCTGTATCGAATACCGTTTTATCTCGACTAAAAACCTGCAATGAACCGCCCAATTGCTGGTTCTTTTCCAGCACGCAAACGCTAAAACCATGGTCGGCCAAGATGTAGGCGCATTGCAGGCCGCCAAGCCCGCTACCAATAATTACGAAGTCATAAACTTTCTCAGCCATTCGACTGCGAAGTTCGCATTCGTGAGAAAATGCGGGTACGGTGATTTACGGAGTGAAGGAAGATTAAAAACGAAGCGGATATCCAGAAATTCTTTCGTAGCCCATGAATTCGCTTGATCGAGTTTTGTGTTCTGGAAAATTCCTATCGGCATATTTTTGAAGGTCTTTTACATGCTCCAAGTACATCTTGATTTGCATGTGGTAAATACCAAAAGTTGTGTCGCGTTCCGTGGAATACAGAAAGTTTCATTTAAGGAAACATGGCTTGCCCTTTATCAGATGCTGAAACGATTTCAGCATGACCCAACCCACAAACCTCATAGATACCGTCACCCTGAACTTGTTTCAGGGTCTGTTTTACTGTTTTACAGATAGATGCCGATACGCCTGAGGCGCACGGCATGACGGTATCTACTGGTCTTGGTTGTTGAAGCCAAGTTTCGCATTCTGCAATATTTCATCGTCAAACCAACCATCGGCAAGGTCAAGTAAATTTGGATTGTTTTCTCTGATTAGATTGAACTTCCACTCCCGATGCCAGCGTTTTAATTGCTTTTCCCGTGAAATGGCCTGTGTCATATCTGGAAAATCCTCAAAATACAATAGGTGTTTGCAGTTGTATTTCTTGGCCCAATCTGAACCTTCTCCAACCTTATGTCTTAGTATTCTCTGTTCAAGATTGCCAGTTACACCGATTTACAGCACATTTCGCTTATAGTTGCTGATGATGTAGATGTATCCTTCGATCATTTGGTTCAAAGTTAGGAGCAAAATAGATGCTGAAACAAGTTCAGCATGACCGCAGCGGTTTGGTGAAACCTCTCAGAGTGCGTCACACTGAATTTAGTTCAGGGTCTGTTTGTTCAAGTGCAACGGATGCTTAATCCGCCTGAGGCGGACAGCATGACGGTATTTACTGAGTTCAGTGTGTATTCGACTTTACCGCCTCAAAACAAACGTCACATTCGAACTCGCCTTATTCTCCAGCCGTTCCACGCTCAAATTAAACTCCTGAGCGAAGGAAATCACGCGTTCTTCAGGTAGGAATTCCAGTTTGTGTTCAACCTTATTAAAGCCAAAAACTTTGGTACTGAAAACCTCGGTCATTTTGGTGATGCCATGCTTTTGCTTTTCGTCTTCAATACCATCACGGATGATGATGGTGCCGCCAGCATTCAGCTTCTCGCCACAGCGTTTTAGCAAGGCTTCTTGCTCCACAGCAGGGAAGTAGTGCAGCACATCTTTAATGATGAAACAATCCACGCCATCTTCATGGTCAAACGGATAAACCCACTTAGTTGGCTCGGAGGCGTGATCCCCCCTTTGGGGGGTGGGGGGGCATAGGTTGGCTTGCGCGAACTCCAAGTTTCCAGCTAAGTAATGACTGTTTACCGCCACCTGAATTTTCTCATCGTCATAATCCAATCCAATCACGTTTCTGTCAAACGATTGCATGGCAAGTAGATGAGAAAGGTAGCCGTAGCCACAACCCAAATCATAAATTTTTCCCTCTCGCGGCACGCGTTCAACTATTTCGGTAAAATTCTTCTCTAGCAACATTTTAATACGCACGTACCATTCGAGGATTGGGCCTTTGTAGGAATACAAACGCTGCACCTTATCTGCAAAGAAATCTGCCGTTTCTACTTCCAGTCGCACCTTCAGGAATTCTGCTTTGAAGTACTTGGAAATTCCCTTGGTTCGTTCACGGTATCCCATTCCGAAAGAAGCATTATTCGCAGTAATTCTTGGCAAGTATTTGATGGTCATCAGGCTTTTCTGAACGGAGAAATCGCCCTTTCGCAAAGCGTGATGAATACCATGTAATATAACTGGTTGAATGTCGAGTTTTAACTGCTCCGCCAAGTAAAACGCACCTTTCTTAAAACGTCCAATGCGTCCATCCAAGCTGCGCGTTCCTTCAGGGAAAATGAGAATGGAATAACCCTCATCTACTTTTTGTTGAATTTTCACCAAATCCCACGAAGTTTCGTCTTTGGCGTGGATGTACTCCACATAACGAATAAAGAACCCGAACAGCGGTGAATTCCAAACCCAATCGTTGGTAACCAACAGCAACTTATTGCTGCTGCCAATCATCAACATCAGATCCACAAACGAGGCATGGTTGGCTATGAGAATAGCTGGTTTGTCGAGTTTATCCTTGTTAATCCACCGTTGTTTGGCGTGGGTCATAATGTCCACATCTGTTTTGATGAGTATGCTAATTAACGACATCATGATGCGCTGCTTGCTTCGTTTTGAAAGTGGCAACGGAATAAGAATGATGAGAATGGAAGAAAGAATAATGCAACCGATGAGGAACCAACCGAAGGCTAATGCAGCACGCAGAAGGTCGCGTAGTTCAAGCGGAGAAAAGCCACGTTTTCTTCGACTATCAATCAGAATATCATATAAAAGAGGTTGAAGTGTGAGCGAGGCAATGAGCACACAAACCATACCTGTTACGGACAGCAACGCAATGGAATTCAAGGCAGGATGCTTTGCAAAAATGAGGACGCCCGTTCCAATAATTGTGGTTATGGCACTTAGGATGATTGAACTTCTGAACGATTTAACCTTGTCGATTCCGTACTTGTATCTGCTCAATATTCCGTCTGAAATGAAGATGGAATAATCGTCTCCCAACCCGAAAATGAAGGTGGTAACTACCACATTTATCATGTTAAATTTGATGTCGAAGAGACCGCAAATGCCCAGAATCCAAACCCAACTCACAGCCATTGGTAGGAAGGTGACAATGGCCAATTCCAGTCGTCCGTAGGTGAGTAAAAGGACTACGAATACCAACAATGATGAAAGGATGAGGATGAAGTTCAGGTCATCGCTCACGGTGCTCACCAAGTCATGAGCAAGTGAACTGCGTGCAACGCTTTCCAAACCAGGAATTTGATTGACTTTCGATGTGAAATCTTCTCGATTGGCTTTCGGTAAATTGACCGTAGAAACCACGTTGTAACCATCATCACCCAAGAAAACGAACTCGCTGTAGATTGGGTCATTCAGTAGGAAATCCTGATAGAATTGCTCGTCCGCTACTTCGAAGTGTTTGAACACATACTGATAAGCGTTGAAGAATTGTGGTTGAAAACCAAGTTCAGTTCCTTTTACTGACAGATTGAGTTCAATTTCCTCATCTAGTTCAGCTATGTATCCGTTCCAAGCGGTTACGCTTTCAGCGATTTGCGCTGGAGATTGAACAACATCCGTAAGCACGGTTGAATGAATAGAACTGTCCGTGAGTGCTTCTTGCAAACCAGCACTTTTTGCAACAGCCTCGCTCAATTTTTCATCAGCCGAAAGCACGAACAAACTTTCACGGTCGCTATTTCCAACAATCACATCCTGTGCGTGCTGCAAATGCTCAGGGAAGTAATTAATCTTGTTAAGGTCGTCTTCAAACTCAACATTTCCAGCATGATTCCAGAGGAAAATTGTTGCAGCAATCAAACTTAAAAACATCAAAGCTTTCCACTTGAATTTCAGTGGTTCAGATGGTTTTGAATCTGCCATTGGTTTGAACTTTGCCCAACTGGCAATGTGCGGCAAAGCAAGCAAAGCGAAAAATGCTGTTCCCATCAAGCTCAATCCTGCAAAGGTTCCGAAGTCGGCCAACACATCAGAATGAAGAAAATTGAGGCTGAAGAAAGCCGCAACGGTGGTGGCGCAACCCAACAACATTGGGGAACTGATCTCTTTCAGTGTTTCCTCGATTGAACCTGTTTCGCGGTAATGATTAAAGAAATGGAAGCTATAATCGATGGCAATTCCAAGCACGATTGTACCAACTGCAACCGAAATAGCCGAGATGGATCCCTGGGTCAGCGAGATGATTGCCAAAGCGAATGTCAGTCCGAAAACGGCTGGAATGAAAAACAGAATCGGAATGGTAATCTTTCGGAAATAGCCAATCAGCAACAAGAGAATAAGACCACCAGCCAGCCACGAAACCAAGCTGGTATCCTTCTTAATACGTGAAGCATTCCCCACGGCAATCACAGGCCCACCGAACAACAGAATTTCGGTCTCGGTAAGTTCACTAGAAACACTATCCACCGCACTTTGCAATCCTTCTACCAACCGTGTGTTCTCCACGGTTTCTGAAGGCGGATGAGACGGTTTAACAACCATCAACAGGTATTCGCCATCAGCAGTAAAGGTGTAACCGTCCACAATTTTAAATGCGTTTCCTTCTTGAAGCTTACTCAATCGCTTCAAAATGGGCGAACCCAATTGAAGTGGATCTAGCATCAGGAACTTCTTCGTTCCCATACTTTCGTAGCTGCGCAGTCTATTCAAAGTAGAGGATAGTCGTGTTTCAATGCCATCGCTCGCCAAATCAGCAAAGAGCGTGTCAATCTCAGTCTTACTTAGAAAATACGGCAGATAACGTAGGTAATTGCCGTAAGATTCTTCCAACTTTGCGGCATTAGAATTAAACTGAATGGCCTTTAGTAACCCCGTATCTAACCCGTTGAATTGCGCCAAAAGTGATTCGCCAATGGAAACCAACTCTTCACTTGAAGATTTTGAAAGCGGACCAATGGCCACAATAATGTTCCCCGAAATGGAAGAATTGCGGTATAGATTGTCGTACTTTTTAAACTCCTCAGTTCGCGGGAACGTCTTGGTGATGTCCTCTTCGATGTGGAGTTGGCTTGCTTTCCAGCCCATCAGAACGAAGGTTACAGCAAACCCAAACAGCCATAAGCGTTTGAATTTTAATGTATTAAGATAAATAGTTTGAAGTATCTGACCCATCAGAAAAGAATGGGCTATAATGATAGGAAACAAAATTGATTAAACGTTAACTTCGCAGCCCCTCAAAAAGGGGTCACCCAAAACTCTCAAGCTATAGGACCTACAATTACACTCGATAGTTTTTTCCGCATTGTTGTGCAGGAGGAAAAAGTGCGGCTTTCGGCTCAGCAGCGAGCTGTTGTTGAAGAGAGTTTTCAGTTTCTGACCGAGTTCTCTAAGGATAAAATCATTTATGGTATCAATACAGGTTTTGGGCCAATGGCACAGTATCGTATTGAAAACGAGGAGCTTGAGCAGCTTCAGTATAATCTTGTAAGAAGTCATGCTTCTGGTTTGGGAGCAGGACTTCCAGACCAATATGTGCGTGCCGTTATGTTGAACCGATTGAACACACTCGCGTTGGGTGGTTCGGGTATCAGCATGGGAATTGTGGATCAACTTGTGTTGTTCCTCGACAATGGAATTTATCCATACATCCCAGAACACGGGAGCGTTGGCGCCAGTGGCGACCTCGTTCAGTTGGCGCATTTGGCGTTGGGATTGATTGGCGAAGGAGAAGCACGCTACAAAGGAGAGATCCGACCTGTTAAAGATATCCTAAAAGAGTTGAAAATGGAGCCAGTAAAGCTTCAGCTTCGCGATGGTCTGGGAATGATGAACGGAACTTCGTGCATGAGTGGAATCGGATTGCTGAACGTGATCTACGCTACGCGATTGCTGCGTTGGGCCACGCTTATTGGAGCGGTTATCAACGAGATTGTCCGTTCGTATGACGATAGTTATTCGGAGTTTTTGAATCGAGCCAAGAAGCATCAAGGTCAGCAGAAAGTAGCTGCTGCCATGCGCAGATGTTTGGAAACAAGCAAGTTGGTACGCAAGCGCGAAGACCGACTTTTCAAGGATATTGAAAAGGTTGGAAACGGTAAGCCTATCAAAGAAAAAGTGCAGGAGTATTATTCGTTCCGTTGCATTCCGCAGATTATCGGTCCAATCTTGGAAACTGTTCAGAATGCAGAAGAAATTCTGTTGGATGAAGTGAATTCAACCAACGACAACCCAGTTGTTGATCTCGAGAACAAGCACGTTTATCACGGTGGGAATTTCCACGGAGATTACGTGGCCCTGGAGATGGACAAGATGAAGATTGCCATTACCAAATTGAGCATGTTGTGCGAACGACAACTCAATTACCTCATGAATGACAAGCTAAACGATATTTTTCCTCCGTTCATGAACTTAGGGAAACTCGGATACAACTTCGGAGTTCAGGGAATGCAGTTCACCGCCACATCAACAACGGCAGAGAATCAAACACTTTCCTTCCCGATGTATGTGCATTCCATCCCCAACAATAACGATAATCAGGACATCGTGAGCATGGGAACGAACGCTGCTTTGATGACCAAAAAAGTCATCGACAACTCGTTTCAAGTAATGGCGATTGAAGCCGTTGCCATTGCACAAGGCGTTGATAGCTTAGGTTGCAAATCGAAGATGTCTGTTGCTGGTCAGAAGTTCTACGACACAGTTCGCAAGCATTTGGCAACATTTGATGATGACAAACCACGTTCACATCAATTGGCAGAACTGTCTGAATTTCTACACGAGAATGACCCACAGATTGAGATATTTTGAAGGAAGTTGATAAGAGATAAAACTGGCAGAAGGAGTCATGCTGAACTTGTTTCAGTATCTAGGTTAGACCCTGAAACAAGTTCAGGGTGACGCTATTGACAAATGGAATGTAACAAACGGATAATCAATTAAAGGGATAGAGTTGGGTAGTATATTTCTGTGGCTAAAAGAAATTCTCTTTATCTCTGCGCCTCCCGAAAAAACGGGACAAGTGCTGCGTGAAATAAATTTCAATTATGTCTGATAGAAAAATAGCATTGGTAACAGGTGGTTCACGAGGTTTAGGTCGTGCCATATCTGTGCGCTTGGCCAAAGACCACGGATTGCATATTCTTGTCAATTATTCTTCCAATGCTGCTGCAGCAGATGAAACCGTAAAGTTGATTGAAGAAGTAGGTGGAACAGCTGAATCAATTGGTTTTAACGTAGCCGATAGAGAAGGGGCAGATAAAGCACTTTCATCTTGGATGGAAGCCAATCCAGACGAGCAGATTTCAGTCATTATAAACAACGCAGGCATTACCAAAGACGGACTCTTTATGGCCATGTCGGAGCAAGATTGGGATAACGTACTAGGCGTTTCGCTAGGTGGATTTTTCAACGTTACCCGCAAGTTGGTAGATAAGATGATTCGAAAGCGGTATGGACGGATTGTCAATGTGGTTTCCGTTTCAGGAATGATGGGCCAGGCCGGACAAGTGAATTACTCAGCAGCAAAAGCAGGAGTAATTGGCGCCACCAAGGCATTAGCAAAAGAAATTGCAAAGCGAAACGTAACTGTAAACGCAGTTGCACCAGGCTTCATTGAAACA
>Ga0105054_10008495_pt1 | contig 13572 bp, 13 predicted proteins | sample BON02_FD_78091 | JGI IMG/M metagenome (GOLD analysis project Ga0105054, IMG submission 78091) | Freshwater microbial communities from Lake Bonney liftoff mats and glacier meltwater in Antarctica - BON-02 (megahit assembly) | ecosystem: Environmental > Aquatic > Freshwater > Ice > Glacier...
AGCTCAGCGGTTCTTGCATGCCGCCGAGCGTAGCGGTTCTGGGTTAAGAACGTAAGCCCCCCGGCGCGCAAATTATTTCGTCGGCAATCGACCGCCAAGTCAGCCAACGCGCGGTTCAAGCAGATTTGCCGGTAGGACACGTTTTGCGGGCGATTTTGTTTGGTGCCGATTTGAAATTTGAAGCCTTTTTTTTGGTAGTTTCCCTAGGTTGACAACCTGGGGACAAAGCTTTGAACACTGGCAAGACATTGTTTGCTCAGCTCATGGAGTTTGTACCGTGGACAAGCTTCTCACGCATCGTGGCGCTCTATGCGGGCGACTCCCGCGCCATGGTCATGCCGTGCTCCGAACACTTTCGCATCATGGCCTACGCCCAGCTCGCGCGTGGCGAGAATCTTTGCGCGATATCGAAGCAAGTCTTGGAGCGAACCCGACCAAGCTTTTATGGGATGGGACTTCGCCAAGCGGTGCGTCACTCAACGCTGGCCGATGCCAACGAGCGGCGCAATTGGCGCGTCTGGAGCGACTTGGCCCGGTGTTGATTCGCCGTGCCCGAAAGCTCTACGCCCAGGAGGACTTGGGGCTGGATGTGAACATCGCGGCAACGTCTAAGCGCTGGTCAGCAGCACCATCGATTTGTGCCTGAGCCTGTTCGATTGGGCACCGTCGTTTCGCTCGCCCAAGGCGGCAATTTGGCCCCATACTCTGCTGCATGATGTGAATGTGTTGGACATCTTGCCCATCGAGGCGGGACCTCTTACGTCATGGACCGGGGCTATGTGGACCTCGGGCACTTGTGCGTCATGCACCAGTCGGGCATTCTTTGTGACACGGACCAAATCGAATATCAAGGGGCGACGCATTTACTCGGCACCGGTGCATCAGAGCATCGTATTGGTCTGCAATCAGGGCATCAAACTTGCGTCGCGAAGTGCGCGCGCGAGTATCCCGAGCATCTGCGCCGTGTCCCTCCGGCGAATCTGCTTGAATTGCGCATTCATTGACCTCGCAGGCGATTGCCGAAGGAATATTTTGCGCCCGGGGGCCTACGTTCCCATACCAGAACCGTTATCCGTTCAGGTCTTTGATGTTCAGCTCACCGACTTGCAGCGCCAGTTCCTCACGCTATTGGGCGTTCCCCAGCGCCATTACCGACCTCAGATCTGACTCGGAAATTTGCGCCATATCGCTGACTCGACCTGCGGAAATTAAGGCTTTGGGTCGCTTGCGGTCAATGAATAGTCGTTCCTGTGCACATAGCACCGGAGCTCGGATATTACACTGAGGTTGCAAAAGAGGGGTTCCAGCCGTTTTCGCGCCATTGATGCCCTTCGCTAGATTGTCCAAGGAGCCCGTCGTGCAAACGCAGTCGATATTCCCCGACCCACCGAGTAAACGTCGCTCTGCAATACCCAGAGAGGTAACTGCCGGAGAGCGAGCCGTAACGGTTGCCTGGGATGATGGTCATGCCAGCCGGTTCCATTGGCTTTGGTTGCGGCACAATTGTCGCTGCGACAAGTGCTGGAACAAGTTGGGTGACCAGACACTTCAGGTGGTCGTGAATATCCCTCAAGACATCGTGCCCAAGAGCACTAGTCTGGACGACGAGGGGCGCTTGGTTTTGGCGTGGCCGCAAGACGACCACGTAACGGTATATGAGGCGGGATGGCTTCGCGCCCATTGCTATTCTGCGGAAGAGCGCCGCAAGCGCCGACATACCCCCACACTTTGGGATGCCAATTACGTCAAAGACTTGCCAGTTTTCGAGCGCGGCGACATCGAAGTCGGCAATCTCGGGAACTTGCAGGTTCTGGAGCAATTGCGCGATTACGGTATCGCGCGCATTAAGGGGGCGGCACCCGTCCCGGACGAGATCGAGCGGCTTGCGGAATTGATCGGTTACATCCGCGAAACCAACTACGGTCGCTTCCTTGATGTCGTCACCAAGCCGTCACCCAAGATCCTGGCCTACACGCCGGAATATCTGAGCGTTCATAGTGATGATCCCTACCGCGATTTACCCCCCGGCTTCGGAATCTTTCATTGCATTGAAGCAGATTCAGTTGGCGGAGATTCCATACTTGTCGACGGGTTTAAGGTCGCGGACGCTCTACGTAAAGAGAATCCCGGAGCCTTTGAAATCTTGAGCCGTGTGCCACAGCAATACAGCCGGTACCACGAGGACGACGTCGATTTTCGTTACGAGGCACGCATGATTAGCATTGACTATTGGGGTGAGATCAGTGGTTTTCGCTACGCCGATCGACCGATCGCTCCGCTGGATATTCAGGAGGAATTGGTTGAGCCGTTCTATGACGCATTCCGAAAACTTTCGGAACTGACCCGCCGTCCAGAATTCGAAATTCGCTTTCGGCTCACTCCGGGCGATGTGCTTCTGTTTGACAATCATAGGGTGTTGCATGGGCGATCTGGCATATCTGGCCGACGCCATCTTCGTACATGTTATTTTGAACGTGAAGTGTTTCGCAGCCGGTTGCGGATTCTCGGCCGACAATTCGGGCGTGGCGACTATGGTTTGACTATGGCCGGGGGGGCAATGGCCTGAAGTGCTGCTACAGCTACCCCCATCGTCAGATATTCATCGGATCAGACAAAGAATCGTATGAGTGATAACAGGTAATCTTCCATCATGCAGCATTTGCCCTCAGCCGATCCCGCACCCGTCAACCAAGATGAAGGAGTTGAAGGGGGCGAGCGTCATAACATTCTCCGAGTCGAACGTGCTACGCGAGGCATCGTGATTGATTGGGCAGACGGCCATAAAAGCCTGTTCCATCACATCTGGCTGCGGGACAACTGCCATTGCGTCGCATGCGGCAATGCGGCTATCGGTTTTCGCTATTTGCGCGTTTCCGACATTTCCCCCGATGTGGCCCCGGCCACCGTTGGCTTGGACGATGCAGGCAACCTCAACATCACGTGGGAGCCCGGCCATCACCAGAGCCAGTACCAGGCTGTTTGGCTAAGACGCAATTGCTATTCAGCTGCGGAGCGGGCAAGGCGACGGCATCGGCCAAAGCTATGGGATGGGACGCTGAATCAGCTCCCCGAAATTTCATATTCCGAAGTGACCGCCGGAGACAACGGGCATTTGAGAATGTTGGAGTTGCTGCGGGACTACGGCTTGGTGCTGATCCGACACGTGCCTTCTGTCGTCGGTGAGTTGGAGAACGTTGCAACTCTTCTTGGCTACATTGAAGAAACCAACTTCGGTCGCGTATTCGATATTATCCGCACGGCGGAGCAGAAGAGCATTGCCAATTCGGTCCAGCCCTTGATGCCGCATACGGATGAGCCTTATCGCTATCGTGCGCCAGGGCTGATACTGTTTCATTGCATACAGGCCAATCCCAAAGACGGAGGGGTTTCTACCTATGTCGATGGGTTCAAAGTGGCCGAAGCACTGCGTCGAGAAGACCCCGGCGCGTTCGATCTACTAAGCCGTCACATCATTCCCTATCGCCGCTTGTATGCCGATGAAGTCGATGTACAAGCTGCCTCGCGCATGATCAATATCGACGACGCCGGGAACGTGATAGGCATTCGCTTCAACGATAGGGTTGCCGCGCCTTTGGTACTGCCCGAAGATGCGGTCGAGCCGTTCTATGCGGCCTTTTCCAAGCTTGCGCAACTTTATGGCCGAACGGAGTTCCGGTTAAGTATCGGGCTCGTCACCGGCGATCTTATGTTGATTGACAACGACCGTGTTCTTCATGGCCGTACCGGCTTTGCGGACGGTGCGAGTTTCAGGCACATCCGGCAGGCGCATGTCAATCGAACGGATTTCCATAGTCGGTTGAGAATTCTCGGCCGGCGATTGGGGCGTGCGGATGCCGAATTGGATCTTGCACCCGGTGCAGTAGGCTAGGTGAACAGAGTTTGTCAGTCAACACTAGGCGAAGGAAGAATCATGAGCGAAGATAACGATGGGCGCTGCACTGAAAACGCCGCAGAGATGTCGAGGCGGGATTTTGCGAAGTCCGCTGTTGGTATGGGAGTGACGCTCTCGGTGGCTGGAACTGTCCTTGGCGTGGCCGGACCGAGCATAGCTCAATCGCCAAAGCGGGGTGGCCGAATGAAGGTTGCGTTTAAGACTGGCAGCCCGAAGGATACGGCTGACCCGGCTCGCTCCGGTCATGCCGGCGACCACGCCCGTATGTTCCAGCTTTATAACGGGCTCACATCGACCGGCTCCGACTTGAAGCCAGTCGGTGATCTTGCCGAATCGTGGGAAGTCAACAAGGATGCCGACGAATGGATTTTCAAGCTGCGTAAGGGCGTGACTTTTCACAATGGCAAGACGCTGGAGGCCAGAGATGCGGTATATAGCTTGCGACGCATCCTTGACCCTGCGGTTGGCTCGCCTCATCGATCAGCCATGGGTGACATTGACGGAAACGAGATGAAAGCGCTTGATGCCACGACCGTGCGCATCAAACTGACCCGGCCAAATGCCGACCTGCCGGCGATACTTGCCAGCTATCACACAGGTATCATTCCCGACGGTTTCACCGACTTCGACAAAGCAGTCGGAACCGGGCCGTATAAGCTGAAGAGCTTTAAGCCCGGCTTGGTGACTACGCTGTCACGCAATGAAAACTATCGGAAGACAGGACGACCGTATCTCGACGAGATCGAGACCTCTAGCGTGCCGGATCCAGTAGCGCGTGTGAATGCCCTGTTGTCGGGCGAGTTTCATTTGGTCGAAGCGCTGGATGCCAAGTTGGCCGAACAGGTTCAGAAGTCATCCACGGCTTTGCCATTCCGCAGCAAATCTGGCTATCACACCCACCTGATCATGCAGGTGAACCAGCCACCGTTCAACAACCCGGATGTGCGGATGGCACTCAAGCTTTTAGCCGATCGCCAGCGGACACTCGACCTAGTCTATAACGGGTTTGGCCATATTGGTAACGATCAGCCAATCTCGGCAGTTTATCCCTTTTATTGCGACAAGATCCCCCAGCGCGCCTATGACCCGGCAGCGGCGAAGGAGTTGTTGAAGAAGGCTGGTCAGTCGAACTTGAAGCTTGAGCTGTTCTGCTCGGATGCCAACCCCGGCGGTGTCGAACTGGCCAGCATCTATCGTGAGACAGCCGCAGCGGGTGGCGTTGACGTACAGGTTCTTCGTCAACCTGCACAAGGTTATTGGAATGCGATTTGGATGAAGAAGCCGTTCTCTACCGGTAGCTGGAATATGCGGGCGACGGCCGGAATTTTCTTGTCGACTGTGTACCAATCGGACGCGACATGGAACGAGACTGTGTGGAAGCGGGCCGATTTCGACAATCTTCTCGGTCAGGCCAGCAAGACCATCGACAACGCGAAGCGCGCTGAGCTTTACTGCCAGCTGCAGGCAATGGTCAGCAATGACGGCGGCGCCATCATTCCAACGTTCATCGATCTTCTGGACGGTGTATCGAGAAAGTTAAAGGGACTGAAGCCATATCCGACTGGAGCCATGGGCGGCTGGCAATGGGAGGATGTTTGGCTCGATGCCTGACGGCGGTAGTCGGCCCCCTGTATGCATGCAATTGTGGAGTCTGCTTCACCGTCGAAGGCTGGGCAAACCTCGCTCCCAAAGGTCGCGTCGCTTCTCATCCGTCGTTTGTCGCTCGGCATCGTCACGCTGTGGATAACGTCAGTTTTGGTCTTCGTGGGCACAGAAGTTCTGCCGGGCGATGTCGTCGAGTTGGTGCTGGGACAAGGGGCAACGCCGGAATCAGTCGCCGCTATCCGTAAGTCCATGTCGCTGGATCGCCCCGCCCACACCCGCTATTTCAACTGGTTGGTAGGAGCGCTCCAAGGCGACTTCGGTCGCTCGCTTGCCGGCGATGTAGCTGGTACCGCAGAATCGGGACGAGAGGTCGCCGGCCTGATCGGTGAGAGGCTGGGCAACAGTCTGCGTCTCGCGGGAATGACAGCTGCGATTGCCGTTCCACTTTCATTGCTTATCGGTCTCCTGTCCGCCATGTTTCCGGGCGGCATACTTGATCGTTTCGTTTCGATTGCCGCGTTATGTGCAATATCCGTGCCCGAGTTCTTTATCGGCTCTTTGCTAGTCATGTTGTTCTCGGTAATGCTGGGCTGGTTGCCGGCAATTGCTTACCTGTCAGACAGCCAAACCCTTTGGGAGACACTGCGCGCAATCATCCTCCCCGTGCTGACCCTCACATTCGCTGTTTTGGCGCACATGGCCCGCATGACGCGGGCTTCTTTGTTGAGCGTTCTGCGCTCGTCGTATATCGAGACGGCAGTTCTCAAGGGGGCGACCCGATGGCGGGTGGTATTTCGGCATGCCCTCATCAATGCGATCGGGCCTATTGCTAATGTAGTCGCGCTCAATCTGGCCTATCTGGTTGGCGGAGTCGTCATCGTCGAAAGTGTATTTGCCTATCCCGGAATGGCCAAGCTCATGGTCGACTCCGTATCTTCGCGCGACATTCCCGTGGTGCAGGCGTGCGCGCTCATCTTCTGTGCAATCTACGTGGGCCTGAATCTCGTCGCCGACATGGTTGCCATTCTTGCTAACCCTCGCCTCAGGAATCCCAAGTGACGCCAGAACCCGAAGCAGTTGATATGCTCCCGCGAGAGCGACCGACAATGAACGCGGCCGCGTGGATTGGCGTTGTAGTCGTCGGATTTTGGATTTTGATTGCGCTGGTAGGAAGTTCCCTTGCGCCGTTTGAGGAGGGAAAGCTGGTAACGACGTTTGGCTATGGACCAGCCGGAAAGATTACTCTCCTCGGGAGCGACTATATTGGCCGCGACGTCTTCTCGCGTTTACTCATCGGTGCGCGCCTGACTCTGGCACTGGCCCTAATAACGACGGTTTTTGCGTTCGTGGTTGGTCTTGTACTGGGATTCGCTGCTGCGCTCAGCAGCGGATGGCTTGATACGGTATTGAGCCGCGGCATAGACGCTTTGCTGGCCTTTCCGTCTATCATCCTGGCTCTCGTCGCGATTACAGCTCTTGGGTCGTCTATTCCCGTGCTCGTTGCTGTTGTGGGATTGATCGAGGCGACGCGTGTATTCCGTCTGGCGCGTGCACTGGCGGTGGACCTTTCCGTTACTGAATTTGTCGAAGTGGCAAGGGCTCGTGGCGAGGGGACATGGTGGATCATGAGAGCGGAAATCCTGCCCAATACCTTGTTTCCACTTGCCACCGAGTTTGGTATGCGATTCACTTTCACGATTCTTTTGTTAAGCGCTCTGAGTTTTCTGGGTCTTGGCGTTCAGCCGCCGCTAGCTGACTGGGGTGCCATGGTTCGCGAAAACATCTCGGGTTTGCTGCGAGGGTCCATGGCGCCTCTCGCGCCGGCAGCGGCAATCAGTTCGCTCACCATTGGCGTCAATCTGATCGTTGACTCGTTCGTGCGTGACTATGGCGCCAAGGCGGATCTCTAGTGACGGAAGTTTTGAGAATTGACAATTTATGGGTGGAAGGGCGGCAGCCCAGCGGGCGTTATGCATCGATCGTCAAGGGCGTCAGTCTGACTGTCAATGCAGGCGAGGTTGTGGCGCTTATCGGTGAGTCCGGTTCTGGCAAAACAACGAGTGCTCTTGCCGCGTTGTGCTATACCCGGCCCGGCTGCCGAATAGCAAATGGACATATTGCCCTGCGTGGTATCGATCTTCTGGCGCTTGACTCGGAATCGCGCCGCCAACTGCGCGGCCGAAAGGTGTCATTCGTGGCCCAAAGCGCTATGGCAGCCTTTAATCCTGCCCTCTCCATCGATGAGCAGGTGACGGAGGGACTGCACATTCATCGCCTGATGTCTCGCGATAAGGCGTTGATCCAAGCGAGGGAGCTGTACCTTAAACTTGGCCTGCCCGACGCCGATCGGATCGGCCTGCGCTATCCTCACCAAGTCAGCGGTGGACAGTTGCAGCGTCTTCTGGCAGCGATGGCGATGTCGTGCGGCCCCGATCTCATCGTGTTTGACGAGCCGACCACGGCACTCGACGTGACGACGCAAATCGAAGTGCTATCGGCGTTTAAAGAAATCGTCAGTCAGCGACAAACCGCAGCCCTATATGTCAGCCACGATCTGGCAGTGGTGGCTCAGATCGCGGACCGGATTGTGGTCCTCTATCGCGGCGAGGTCGTGGAAGAGGGGCCAACCGACCAAATTCTTAAGTCGGCTTCGCATGCCTATACGCGGTCCTTGTTGGAAGCTGTCAAGCCGCCACCGCTGGTCACACATAGGGGCAGTTCCGGCGTCGTGGAGCATGCAGCGCCTGGAACATCTGTTATCGATGTGTCCGGAATAACTGCGGCGTATGGCCGATCGGATGCCAGGACGACAGTTCTGCGCGACGTCAGCATGTCTGTGCAACGAGGAGAGGTCGTCGGTGTCATTGGTGAATCGGGCTGCGGCAAGAGCACTCTCGCGCGCGCTATCGCGGGCCTGTTGCCGCCTGTCTCGGGCCAGATCAAGCTTGCTGATGTGGTGCTGGCCCCGGTGGTGCGAGGTAGGTCAAAGGAAGAGTTGCGCCGAATCCAAATTGTGTTTCAGATGCCAGACGTCGCCCTTAACCCACGCCAGACAGTTGCCGGCATTCTCAACCGGCCCCTCGAGTTCTATATGGGAATGAACGGGGATGCGCGGATGGCTCGGGTCCGTGAACTGATGGACATGATGGAATTGCCCGGTTCCTTCGTCAGCCGATATCCCGGCGAATTGTCCGGCGGCCAGAAGCAGCGGGTCAACCTAGCGCGTGCCATGGCGGCGCGTCCCGACATCATCCTCTGCGATGAAGTGACTTCTTCGCTCGATACGCTGGTTGCCGCGTCTATTCTTCGATTGCTCACTCGCCTGCGCGAATCTCTCGGACTCAGCTATGTTTTTATTAGTCACGATCTTTCGACCGTCGCGAGCTTCGCGAATAAAATAGTCGTTCTGTACGCCGGTCGAGTGGTTGAGCAAGGCCCAACGGCGAGCGTACTGGCGCCGCCCTATCATCCTTATACACGGCTTCTGCTGGCGTCCGTACCGAAGCTCAGGAAGGGTTGGCTGGAAGATATAGTCCGCAGCCGCGAGGCCACCGCCGGCATCGCGCGGGAGGTGAAGCTAGTTGAGACGGGGTGTCCCTTTTTTAATCGGTGCCCCATGGCACTCCCCGGCTTATGCGACCGCGAGGATCCGCCACTCCTGACCTTGTCCACTCAGCAGCATGTTATCGCTTGTCATCGGACTGCGTCGGATCTTGCGACGGAACTGGCCTCATACTGATCGGACTCGTAAGGCAGGCCCATTTTGAGATAGGCTATCACCGAGCTTATGTCGCGATTAGCGCGGGCTGTTTAGGGTCAGCCGATGAAGTCTGACCATACGAAGATTATCGAAGCGCTGCCCCCCGTGCGCGGACGGAGCGGTTCAGCGGATGCACTACCTTCTCGAAGTTGTGCGGGTGTGCGTGCGTTGGTACGCGGCCTACCCGCTTGGCTTTCGAAACGTCGAGGAGATGAAGGCCGAGCGCGGGGTTTTCGTCGATCACTCCACGCTGCATCGCTGGTCGATCAAGATCTTGCCGGCGCTGGCGGCGATATTTTGCCGGCGCACGCGCCCGGTGGGTCGAAGAAGCTGGCGAATGAACGAGGCCTACGTGAAGATCGGTGGGCAGTGGAAGTATCTGTACCGCGCGGTAGACCGCGATGGCGACAGCGTCGACTTCCTACTGCGCACCAAGCGAGATTACCCCACAGCCAAGGCGTTCTTCGAACGCGCCATCGACCTGTACGGCGTGCTCGACAAGGTCACGATCGACAAGAGCGGCGCCAACACGGCGGCCCTCGTGAGCATACAGGCCGACAGCGGCTTGCCCGTTGAGATGCGCGAGTCGAAGTACTGTTTGCACCGAAGCAAATCTGAGCCACCGTGCCAACTGAATTTTGAGCCAGTTGTGGAAGCAGACTTCGCCGACTGCGGATGAGTGTAGATGGGTGTCTGGTTCGTTGACCTTCTATACAGTGACTTGGTCGCGCGACGGAAGACGCGCAGGGGACGGCGTAGCCCGTTTGGATGACCTCGGCGGTCGCCATGACGTTCAGGCGCTGGCCACCTCGGCGCACCAACACGCTAGTGCAGCGCGGCTGGCCGGACGGGGCGGTCTCGAACAGCAGCCGTTCGGTCATCGCCTCGGTCCAGACCTCCAGATTGGCGCGGCCCCGGATCGGCCGCAGGAAGGCCTTGGAGGCGTTCCAGCGCCAACCCGCCTTCTGGTTCACCTCGAAAAATCCGACGCCGAAGTTGTCGCCGGTATTGAAATCGTCGGTGGCTGGAATGCCGGCCTCGGTCGCGGCCTCGGCGAAGGCCTCGAGCACCTCCCAGCGTAGCCGCTGCTTGTCGACGCGCCATTCGCCGCCGTGGCCGTGCAGTTCGGAGAAACGGCGCCCGTGTTGCTGCGGGTCGGCGCCGGCGTCGCGCCGGCAATGGTCTTCATGGGCCATGAAGTCGGCCAGGCTGTTGGCCCAGTTCCATTCGTCGTTGCCGGTCAGTGCGGCCCAGCCATCGTAGTCGCGCGCCTGGCCGCGCATGTAGATCATGCCGTTGATCGACGAACAGCCACCCAGGGCCTTGCCACGCGGATAACGCAGGCGCCGGCCGTTGAGGCCGGTTTCGGCCTCGGTCTGGTAGAGCCAGTCCGTGCGCGGGTTGCCGATGCAATACAGATATCCGACCGGGATGTGGATCCACGGATAGTTGTCTTTTCGGCCGGCCTCGATCAGCAACACGCGCCGGGCGGGATCCTTGCTGAGCCGGTTGGCGAGCAGGCAGCCAGCCGTGCCCGCGCCCACGATGATGGTGTCGAAAACGTGCTGGTCCATACGGAGGCAGTGTCCGGTGGGTGAAGCGGTCACGGTGGCGTATGGCCCCGGGAATACCCTGCGCAAGCGTTCGCACGATACTGTCAGGGCACGCACTGCAAGATCCCGCATCTGCCCGGGCTGCGGCGTCTGTGAACCAACTTTGAACCAGCTGTGCACCACCCTGGAGGATGATCATGCCGGCCCCGACCCTGGAAACCCGAACCCGTATCGACCTGGCTGCCGCCTTCCGCTGGGCGGCGCGGCTGGGCATGCACGAGTCGATCGCCAACCATTTCAGCGCGGCGGTGTCCGGCGATGGTGCCCGTTTCCTGCTCAATCCGGTCGGCAGCCATTTTTCCCGCATCCGGGCCAGCGATCTGCTGCTGCTCGATGCCAAGGATCCGCATGCAGTGAGCGGCCCCAACGCGCCCGACCCGACCGCCTGGTATCTGCACGCCGAACTGCACCGGTGTCTGCCGCAGGCGCGATGCATCCTGCACACGCACATGCCGCATGCCACCGCGTTGTGTTGCCTGCAGGACTTCGCGTTCCTGATGCTGGACCAGAATGCCTGCCGCTTTCATGGTCGCATCGCGTACGACCGTGATTGCAGCGGCATGGCGCTCGACACATCTGAAGGTGCGCGGGTGGCTGGCCTGCTCGATGGCAACAAGAGCGTGCTGTTGATGTGCAACCATGGCGTGATCGTCGTCGCGCCGTCGGTGGCCCAGGCTTTCGACGAGTTGTATTACCTGGAGAAGGCGGCCCAGCTGCAGGTGCTGGCGTTATCCACCGGTCGACCGCTGGCCCTGATCCCGGAGCCAGTCGCCGCGCTGGCTGGTGCGCAGTGGAACAACTATCCGACCCGGTTCTCCGAGCTGCATTTCCAGGCGCTCAAGGACATTCTGGACCGCGACGAGCCGGATTACTTGGGCTGAGAGAGTGAGAGTTTTTCAATCATGGCGGGTAAATTCCCCGCCCCGTGGGGCGGGGAAATTCGTTATTGCGTCCGCGACCGAATGAAATCGCAAGATCGACCCCGTAGAACGCCCGTGGAGCGATTTATTCAAAAGGACCAAGGGGCAATGACCCCTGGATAATGATATCCAAACTGCTTTTTCGAAAAACTCTCATTCTCTGAGCGGCGACTTTGTCATGCCTACCCCTTCGCCGGCAGTGACACGCGCCGTCCCGGCCGACGGCGAGCAGATCCATTTCCTGTTGTTGCCCGGCTTCTCGATGATGGGATTCGTCTCGGCCATAGAGCCCTTGCGCGTGGCGAACCGGTTCCAGCCCGGCGCCTATCGCTGGCAACTGCTCTCAATCGATGGCGCCGCGGTATCCGCCAGCAACGGCATGGCGCTCAAAGTCGACGCTGGCCTGCGCGAGCCGGCGCAGCTGGCATTGCTCATCGTCGTGGCCGGCTTCGACCCGCTGACGGCGTACAGCCCGGCGCTGGGCGTCTGGTTGCGCGCGGCGTACCGTGGGGGCGCGACCTTGGGCGCAGTCGACACCGGTGTCTTTGCATTGGCCGAGGCAGGTGTCGTCGGCGCCGGGCCGGTGACGCTGCATTGGGAGGCGCGGGCGGCATTCTCCGAACGTTTCCCGAAGATCGTGGTGAGCCAGGAACTATTCGAGGTGGGCGCGCGTTGCATCACCTGCGCCGGTGGCACGGCCGCAATAGACATGATGCTCTCGCGTATCGCGGCACGCCACGGCCATGACCTGGCGGTCCAGGTGTCGGAGCAGTTCGTGCTCGGCCGCATCCGCAGCCCGTCGGACCACCAGCAGATGGAGATCACGACCCGGTACCGCGTGCACAACCCGAGGCTGGTCAAGGTGATTGGGTTGATGCAGGACCATATCGAGGACCAGCTGGCGCCGGATGACCTGGCGCGCATGACCGGTATCACGCGGCGCCAGCTCGAGCGGCTATTCGCCGCGCATTTGTCCGACACGCCGACCCACTTCTATAGTGCGTTGCGGCTGGAGCGGGCACGTACGCTGCTGCAGCAATCGGGCATGGGTATTGCCGCGATCGCCACGGCTTGCGGCTTCCAGTCGCCGTCGCATTTTTCGCGCAGTTACCGCGCGATGTACGGTTGCAGCCCCAAGGAGGAGCGCGCCGGTACCGGACGCAAGGGGCAGCGCCTTGATCGTGAGCCCCCGAGGGCGCGCTGAAGGCAGGCATGCTGGGGCTCGGCCGGCCTTTCGATGCTCGGATCGGTTTGGCTCGACCGGTCAGCCGGCCTGGTCGAGCTTGTCCAGCAGTGACAAGGTGCGCTGCGGTTTGCCACGAGCGGCCCGGGCTTCGAAGCGCACGCGAGAGTCGAAGTTGGCCAGCGCGACTGTGGCTAGTTCGTCCATCAGTTTGTTAACACTGATCGCGTTGGAGCGCGCCAGCGCATTGAGCCGTTTATGCTTGTCGTCAGGCAAACGGTTTGTCAGGGCTGACATGGAAACACCTCCAGAAATCGCTTGGGAGTATGCAACCTGAGCGAGGGAAAATTCAACTCGCCAGCGGCGAGGTCGCGCAGGTTGCGCGTCACGATGGCATCGGCATATGCTGCCAACGCCAGTTCGATCAGGTGGTTGTCTGCCTTGTCCGGCAGGTTGGGGGCAGGCGTAAAACACCTCCGTCCAACGGCACCGACTCAGCAAACCATCGAACACTTCGTCGCGCTCCTTGGGCGTCAACACCGAATTCGCGAACAATGCGACTAGTCAGAGCACGTCCT
>Ga0105054_10008503_pt1 | contig 13566 bp, 15 predicted proteins | sample BON02_FD_78091 | JGI IMG/M metagenome (GOLD analysis project Ga0105054, IMG submission 78091) | Freshwater microbial communities from Lake Bonney liftoff mats and glacier meltwater in Antarctica - BON-02 (megahit assembly) | ecosystem: Environmental > Aquatic > Freshwater > Ice > Glacier...
ATTGTGCAAGGGGCATTCAATGATGTCGTCGAGCACGAAGCCGTCGGCGAGCCGGGCGTCCGCGTGCGTGCATAGGCCATCGGTGACGTAGTGACGGTTGGCGATCCGGTAGGCGCAATAGACATGACCCTCGCGGACGACTTCGACGACGTCGTCATCGGGCACCATGCTGGTCGTGCACAGTTCGACCCACATGTCTCGTACCTCAGTTCGCCGTCGCGCCGGGCGCACTGGCGCCGGGTTGCGCACGTGCGGCGAGCGCGGTTGGGTCGGTGCGCTGGGCGTTGATGGTCTTGAGTATCTCCGCATGCGCGGCGAACAGGCTCGGGCTGGGCACCGGCAACTGTTCGCGGATCGCCGCGGTTAGCGCAGGCAGGGCATGAAACGGGATCGACGGGTAGATGTGGTGCTCGATGTGATGGTGCATGTTCCAGTACAGCATACGACCCAGCCAGCCAATGACCATCGAGCGCGTGCAAAGGCGGTGATCGTAGACGTCTTGCGCCATGGCCATGTGTTGCGCGGTGATGAACGAATACACGCCGAAGGCTCCAGCAAAGCGCGGTATGAAGAAATAGAGCAGCGGGAGCCAGGTCTGGCCGATCGCCGCCCAGGCGATGAGCCCGAGGTACCCGGCCATCAGGATGCGTGCCTCGCGCACCACAACCGCCTCCTGTGCCTGCGGGAGGTAGGTGCGTTCACGCTCAACTATACGGCCCGTCGCATGTCGGGCCATTAGCTTGGCGCGCGGCCAGAACTCGTGCAGCCCAATCACGTCGCCGAACCAGGTGCGCAAGCGCACCGGGTTGGAGTATCCCATCTGCGCGTCGACTTTCCAGTGCCAGGTATGCGTGTGGTGGTGCGAGTGCGCGAAGCGGCGGTGTGTGGGCGATTCGCCCCAGATGAATGAAGTCATCCACATCACCGCATCGTTGAGCCAGCGCGTGCGGAAGGCAGTGCCGTGCGCGCACTCATGCGAGGGCGCATAGGCGAAGCAAAGTACCAGCCCGTAGGCGATGATGGCCGGCACTATCCAGCCGCTGCCGCGCGAAAGCTGCAATGCAGCGCCGGTGACTATCAGGAGCATCGCCCAGACGCCGAGAAAATAAAGTCCCGGACCATCGGAGCGCTTCATCAAGGCCTTTAGCACTGCGCGCTCGATCTGCGGTTCCCACCAAGCGTTTCTTACTGTAGTTGACATTGTGGTCTCCAACTGATGCAGTGGCTGTGTGCGGCCGGGCTTTTGGCTGTGTGGCGTGAAGATCGCGTGATCAATTTTGGTGTCGATACCATCATTTGCTGTCAATGCGAAACGCGATTGATGCAGAACCTGATTGGCCACATCGTGAAGGATGGATGTTGTGGATGCCTCCCTCCTTAAAGAAAGATGAGATGTTGCAAGCCACCGACTCAGGAAAACGGTCCGACATGTTTTGCTGGCACCAGATTTGCAATTGACACCCAATAATACACTGTGTATAGTAATTCCAAGGCAGTTCAAATGAAGGGGTTCCAGGTGGCAGCACAAGTGGTCTATGTCGGCTGCGGGGCCGGATTTGCGGATGAAAGGCCTGACGCCTGCATACCGGTCGTCAAAACCTTGAGCGGACTGCCCGGGCCTCGATACCTGATCTTCGAAACTCTCGGAGAGAGAACGCTGGCTTTGGCGCAACTCGAGCGCAGACGCGATCCGGCGCTGGGCTATACGCCGCAAATGGAGTCGTTTCTGCGGCCAATCCTCAAGGACTGCAGAACGGCCGGTATTCGCATCATTGCAAATTTTGGAGCGGCTAACCCGATGGCTGCGGGCCTCAAGGTGGTCGCCCTAGCAAAAGAACTCGGCATTGCGAACCCAAGAGTTGCGGTAGTGCAGGGTGACGATCTGTTGACGTACATCGATGACAACGTCATACGTTCTTGGAAGATCATCGAAGGGATTGCGCTGGGTGACGCTGAGTTGATCGCTGCGAACGTCTATTTGGGTGCTGGTCCGGTAGTAGAGGCTCTGCGGCAAAACGTCGACATCGTGATACTGGGTCGATGCGCTGACTCCGCTCTGGCGTTGGGCCCTCTACTGCACGAGTTTGGCTGGGCAAGGGACGACTGGGACCACTTGGCCGCAGGCACGTTGGCGGGTCACCTCCTTGAATGTAGTGCTCACGTCACCGGAGGCTACTTCGCCGATCCTGGGTTTAAAGACGTGCCTGACCTCGCACGAATTGGCTTCCCGATTGCTGAAGTTTCGGCTGACGGCAGCATTGTCATGACCAAAGCAGGAAACACGGGAGGGCGCGTTTCATCTCGTACTGTCAAGGAGCAGATGCTGTACGAACTTCACGATCCGGCGGCTTATCTGGTGCCCGATGTCACTTTGGACATTACCGAAGTGGAGGTGGCAGAGGTTGGCCCTGACCGCGTTCTGGTAAGGGGCGCACGCGGCAAACCGCAGCCACCAACACTCAAGGTCACCCTGAGTGCGGAGGGCGGTTGGTTGGGCGAGGGTGAGATTACCTACGCTGGGCCCAACGCACTTGCCAGGGCAGAACTTGCAGCAGACGTACTCAGGACACGACTGGATCTTGTTGGAATCCAATGCCCGACTCGCATCGATCTGATCGGCTCAATTAGCAGTTTTGATTCCGATGGGGGAACTCTGCGTCAAAGGAACAAGTTTCCCGGCGACGGTGAATATCGAGTTCGCTTGTCAGGAAAGAGCCCAGATCGAAAAACGGTCGAGCGGGTCACAAACGAATTGATCGGTCTCTACAGCACAGGTCCCGCTGGAGGAGGGGGAGTACGCCGATCCTTCGTCAGCCGCGTTCGGACGTGTTCTGCGCTCGTTGAAAGAGAGTTGGTCCGCGTCGATATCAAGATACTGGAGGAGTGAACTAGCGATGTCAGATTTAAGTAACACGGTTGCTCTGCATGAAGTTGCGCATAGTCGTGCGGGCGACAAAGGAAACCGCGCCAACATCAGTCTGATCGCCTACGTGCCCGAAGTGTTCGACCACTTGTGCCGTCAAATCACAGTCCAGCGCGTGAAAGAGCATTTCGCGCACAGAGGCGTGACAGAGGTTTTCCGATATGAACTCCCTCGATTGGGCGCACTCAATTTTGTGATCGACGACGTCCTGGAGGGTGGCGTAAATGGCAGCCTCAATCTCGATGGCCATGGAAAGACGCTGTCGTTTCATTTGCTCAGCATGCGAATAGAGATTCCAAGAGCACTATCCGATAAATCCAAGCAGGCGCGGAGTTCAGGGTGATCGGGTACCCGATTACGTATGCGCGTTTTTTGTTCCCCTCGTCCAACCATCATTTGAGGAGCCTTGACCATGAAAGCGAATTCAACTCTCGTTAGTGGAATGCTGAAGCGACTGACCTTTAGCGCTGCGTTTCTTGTAGCAGGATTAGTGAGCGCGCAAACCCTGCGGTGGGATATGCCGAACGAGTATGGCCCGAAATCCGTTCCCGGCATGGCAGATGTCCACTTCTCGGAGCTCGTGAAAAGTACAACTGCTGGCAAGCTTGAGGTGGTGAACCAATTCGGCGGCGCGATCAACATCCGATCCAAAGACATGCTGGATGCCATCAGCACAGGGGCGCTTATGCTCGGGCACTTCCCGATCCAGGCGGCATCGGGATCAAATCCGTTGTTCCTGCTTTCAAATCTGCCGGCCATCGCCCAGACACCAGAAGAGTCGATCATGCTTCAGGACATCGCCCGTCCGCACCTTGAAAAGGTGCTGGCAACGTTTGATGCCGAAATCCTTTACATGACTTTCTTTCCACCGGTTGGAGTCTGGTCAAAGCAGCCATTGACGACCGTGGAGGCCTATCGCGGTCGCAAGTTACGGACCAATGACGCCATATCGACCGAGTTCTTCAAGAAGCTGGGTGCCAACACTATGCAGATCAGTTGGACGGACCTGTTGCCGCAACTCCAGACCGGAGCAGTGGATTCGGTTCACACCTCCACGTCGGGCGGCGTCCTCGGGCAACTGTGGGAGACTTTGCCCGTGTACAACGATGTCGGTACGAGCCTCGCGGTCAATATCGCAATAGTGAACAGCAGCGCACTAAAGAAGCTTGATCCCGCCACACGGTCGGCTTTGCTAAATGCTGGCAAACAGACAGAGACCTGGGCGCGCAAAAAGATGATTGACACGATCGCCGAGGAAAAGAAGACGATCGTTGCGGGCGGCGGCAAGATACTCGGCCTGTCAAACATGACGCCGCCGCTTATCGATGCATTCAATGCTGCCGGAGGGCCACTGGTAGAGGATTGGCTCAAGAAGACTGGCGCCCCGGGCAAGGAAGTCCTGGATGGGTTCGCACGCAAGGCCAACAAAAAACGCTAGTCCGTAGTCCAATAGCAGGCAAGAGGCACCTCCGTACTCCGGAGACGGTGGATCGTGCTCGGATTTTGATAGAAGGCGATCTTCAATGCTGGATATGCTTGACCGCGCAGTGGCCCGAGCATCGTGGATCGGCGCCTGCGTGGCTTCCCTGGCTATATTCGTATCAGCTCTTCTGATCTTGGGTGCAATCGCCGCACGCGCCCTGTTCGGCTTATCAGCTTTCTGGGTCACGGAGGTCGGCGGGTACCTGATGGCGACGGCGACGTTCTGCGCCCTCGGCTACGCGCTCAGGCAAGGTGTACACATCCGCGCGACGCTGTTGCTCGATCGACTCGGCGCTCGCGCAAGGGTCGTAGCTGAGTCGGTTTGTGCCGGCATTTGTTTCGTGGCAGTAAGCATTGGCGCGTGGTTCATGTGGCTTGCCGTCCGTCGGCATTACCTGCGTGAGACCGTGAGCGACACGGGTTCCGGCATCTTGCTGTTCATACCGATGGCAGTCGTGCTGGCCGCCCTTGTGTTGCTGGCGCTCGAACTTTTGTTGTGCACATTGAGGCCATCTCAAGCATTGCATCGCCACGTCACCGTCCAGATTCATCAAGCCGACTGAGGCGATTGCACATGGACGGAACTTTTCTCAATTTTGCAATCGTGGTCGGTTTAATGATCGGCCTCATTGGTACGGGAATTTGGATCTTCGGCGCCATCATCCTAGTTGCGATCTTCGGGCTTGTGTTCGTCGCAGACTACCCATTCGTGCGCATGGGGCTGATGATGCAAAACTCCATGTGGAATGCGTCCATTGGGTGGGAACTGCTCGCGATTCCCCTGTATATCTGGATGGGCGAACTGCTGCTCAAGACTGACCTGACTGCGCAAGTGTTCCGTGGCCTGGTGCCCTGGGTGAACCGGTTCCCGGGAGGGCTGTTGCACACCAATGTGCTGGGTTGCACGGTGTTCGCTGCAGTCAGCGGATCCAGCACCGCCACGACGGCTGCCATCGGAAAAATCACTGCGGACGAACTTGGCCGACGCGGGTACTCGAAGTCACTTTCGTTGGGTTCGCTTGCCGGCAGCGGCACATTGGGAATCATGATTCCACCCTCGATCCCAATGATTGTTTACGGAGTTCTCGCAGAGGTCTCTATCTCTCGACTTTTTGTGGCCGGCATTGTTCCAGGGCTGCTGCTTGCATTCATGTTCTCCGCGTACATCGCCATGGTGTGCACGATACAACCCCGGCACGTGCCACAAAATACCGACGTCTTCACTTGGCGGGACCGGTTGAAAGGTATTCGCGATTTGGCGCCTATTACGTCCACAATTGTGATCGTGATGGGAGCCATCTACAGCGGCATTGCGACCCCCTCCGAGGCTGCCGCAGTAGGCGTAATGTGGTCACTCATCCTGGTTGCCTGGGCAAAGATGCTGACTTGGAAACTGCTCAGGGAGACGCTGATGAGCGCAGCGCTTACCTCAGCGATGTTGTGCGTAATCATCGTTTCCGCGAGCTTCCTGGCCGCCGCATTTGGCTTGCTGCATCTTCCGCAAGGTGCTGCGCGGGTGCTGGAAACATTCCATCTTTCGGCCGTGGGGCTGATAGTGATACTTACCATCGCATACATTGTGCTGGGCTGCCTGTTGGATGGCGTGTCGATGATCGTATTGACGTTGCCACTTGTCCTTCCGATGGTGGTCTCAGCTGGTCTGGATCCAATTTGGTTCGGCGTGTATCTGTTGATCGTCATCGAAATGGCGATGGTGACGCCACCTGTCGGCTTCAACCTTTTCGTGATTCGCGGAATTACCGGCGAACCAATTGGGAGGATTGCCGTCTACGCAATTCCATTCTTTATGATCTTGGCAGTGCTCGTCGCCATGCTCTTTGTTTGGCCACAATTGGTGACGATGCTGCCAGATATGCTCATGCCCTTGCCCGGAAAAACATGACGCACGATAGATGCGCGATTGGATACCGCCAGCATTTGACAATCGCTATTTGCCCTATTTCAGCTGTAGATCGCCTGCGTTGTTTACCTCAACAAAATCGATCACCCGCGCATGGAATAGCTTGGCGTGCCGAACGGCTAGGTCGTCGGCCGCGTCGGGATGCCTGGCGCCGATCAACTCGACCATCAGATCGTGCTCGGCTACGACATGCTTGAAGTAGTCGCTGTACGACTCATCCGTCTGTCTGGCGTTGGCCAGCGACACATTGGCCAGACGAAGCGTTCGATCCAGGATGCGGTCCAGCGAATCCGCGACAAAGCGGTTGCGTGACATGCGTCCGATCAAAGAGTGAAAGTCGCGGTTGGCTTCACTCATCAATCGAAAGTTAAGTTGCAGCGCCGCCGACTCATACAGTCGGCTCAGTTGCTTTAGTTTGGTGAGGTCAGCGGGCTCATGGCGTTGCGCCGCCATCCGCGTGGTGAACCGTTGGGCCAAGGTCAGGGCTTCGAATAGCTCACCAATTTCCAAGAAGTCCAGCGACACCACTCGAGCCCCTCGGTTTGGGATGATTTCCACCAATTGTTCCGATGCCAGCTTTATTAGCGCTTCACGCAACGGCGTCCTCGAGACGCCATATTCCTTGCCCAGCCCTGCCTCGTCCAGGGTGGAGCCAGGAGCAAGGCTGAGGTTGAGGATGCCTTCCCTGAGATTGCGGTAAACATTCTGCATACCGGATCCCTTTGGGCGACCGGTTGGGCGTTCAGTGGGGCTTTTGACTGGCGTTTTCATGAGTTCAACAAAATCGCAATAGTTTGCATGTCCACAGCTGATCGAGGTCCCGCGGAACGATACACGATTCATCGCTGTTCCTGGGGTCATCGTCACACGAATTGCTGGATGGCCTGGGCTGCGATTCTTGTTTCCGACAGTGCCTGACAGCCGGCCCTTTCGCTTGACATCGACATAGGCATTAGTAAAATACACTGTGTGTATAACGGAGTGTGGCGCACATGTCAATTTTCATCGGAGTGGATGTTGGTGGCACATTTACCGACCTGTACGCCGTCGATACGTCATCTCGACGGGTGTACACATATAAGCGTCCTTCGACGCCGAGTGATCCCTCTGCAGCAATTCTCAGCGGCGTGCATGAGTTGCTTGAGCGTTATTCGTTGCCGCTTTCGGCTGTGGCTCATTTCGCACACGGAACCACGGTCGCAACCAATACGCTACTCCAGCGCAATGGTGCAGTTGTCGCTTTGATCACTACGCGCGGCTTTCGTGATCTGCTGGAGATCGGGCGGCAGACGAGGCCAGAGAACTACGACATGCACCTGGACTTCCCTCCGCCGGTTGTGTCTAGACCGCGACGCTTCGAGGTCGAGGAGCGGATGGCCGCTGATGGAACTGTCGTCAAGGCCCTAACTGATGATGCGATCGATCAAGTGATCAAGTCCGTCGCCCGCTCGGGAGCCCAGGCCGTGGCGGTATGTCTGCTTTTTGGCTACCTAAATCCGGAACATGAACAGCGGATTGGGGAGGCGATTCGACAGCGTCTGCCCGACATGCATTTGTCCCTTTCATCGGAAGTGCAACCCGAGTTCCGTGAATATGAGCGATTTTCCACGACGAGCCTAAACGCATATCTACAACCGCGTCTGGCCGACTATCTGCACAACCTAGAGTCGGCGGTGCGACGGGATTTTCCTGAAGTGGAGGTTGCGATTAGTCAGTCCAGCGGCGGTCTGATGTCGGTTCGGCAGGCCCATCAATTTCCGGTTCGCACTGCCTTATCGGGGCCGGCTGCCGGAGTGGTCGGTGCTTTGGGGGTGGCTCGAGCTGCCGAACGGCCCAATGTGATCACTTTCGACATGGGTGGCACCAGCGCCGATGTGGCGATGATCCGCGACTTTCAATCGGGCGAATCCTATGAGCGACGCATTGGCGGTCTACCCATGCGCCTGCCGATGATTGATATCAACACGGTCGGAGCAGGTGGCGGTTCAGTTGCATGGTTCGACCGCGATGGTCTTCTGAAGGTCGGTCCACGTAGTGCGGGCGCTGATCCTGGTCCGGCATGTTACGGCAGGAAAGGAGTAGAGGCAACGGTGACCGACGCGAATCTGGTTCTGCGTAGGTTGTCCGAGGGCGGCCTACTCGGCGGCACGATGGGGCTGGACCGTGAGCTAGCTGTAATGGCGGTGGGCAAGATCGCATCAACCCTTGGCTGCAGTCTCGAGCGTGCCGCGTTGGGTATCGTCGAAATAGTAGTGTCCAACATGGTTCGCGCGATCCGGGCCGTGTCTGTGGAACGGGGCCACGATCCCCGCGAGTGCAGCCTTCTGGCCTTCGGAGGTGCCGGGCCGCTCCATGCGCGAGATATCGCGGTGAGTCTGCGTATGCCAGAGATCATCGTACCTCCAACGCCCGGCATCTTGTGCGCTGCCGGTCTGCTTTCGTCGGAGTTGTGCGAAGGCTTCGTGATTACTGCCAGGTTGCCTGTGAGCACGGACGCCCGCCAATCCATGGTCGGCGCTCTTGCAGAACTGGCTAAACGCGGCGAAAAATGGTTCGAACGTGAACGGGTGCCGGCGCAGTCGCGTCGATGTAGGGTGACGCTTGACCTAAGGTATGTTGGGCAGAACTTTGAACTTCCCATTGCGCTAAGAGCCGTCACGGGGAAACTGTTGCCAGAAATACCATCGGCCGACGCCTTGTGCCGGCTCTTCTGGGCTGCACACGAGCGGAGTTACGGTCATTTCAGCGCCGATGATCCAATAGAGCTGGTTAACATTCGCTTGTCCGCCTCTCAGTCCGCCGATCCCTTGCCCGTCCCGCGCATTCCCGAAGGCTCAGGGGCGTCACCGATACCGACCGGCCATCGCGAAGTATGGTTCGACGCAAGTGGGCCAGTTCGAGTACCTCTCTTCGACCGTTCAGTGTTGCAATCGGGCCAGCATATCGCGGGGCCGGCGATCGTTGACCAGATGGACTCGACGACCCTGCTATTTCCTGGCGACGCGCTCACCGTTCACGCCTCTGGCAATCTGCTAATTCGAATTTCCTCATGAACACCCACTTCAAGTCTGGTTCTCCTGCATCCCTCGACGCGATCTCGCTCGAAGTGTTGCACAACGGCCTGCGCTCGATTGCCGACGAAATGTATATCGCCTTGATGAAAAGCGCGTACTCGACGAACATCAAGGAGCGGCACGACCATAGCACTTGCATCATGGACCTTCACGGACGGGCAGTTGTGCAGGCCCAGTTAACCCAAGCTGTCCACTTGTATTCGATGAATGGCAACGTAGCCGCGATCCTGGCGCGCTACCAGGCTGAGGACCTTCAACCGGGTGACATCTTTATCTCGAACGATCCGTATGCGGCAAATGGAAGTCACCTTCCAGACGTGAATTTCGCGATGCCCGTGATCATCGATGGTCGGGCAATCGGTTTTGTCTGCAACATTGCCCACCATGCCGACATCGGAGGGATGGCGCCGGGCAGCATGTCCTCGGCAATGACAGAGATCTACCACGAAGGGTTGCGTATCCCATTGGTCCGACTCTTTAGGGCAGGTGAAGTGAACAACGACTTGCTCGACATGATTCTGCTCAATGTTCGTCTGCCCCGCGAGAGACGAGGCGACTTCTTCGCGCAGGTCGCAGCATGTCGCCTCGGTCACCGCCGAATGGAAGAGCTGGCTCAACGCTACCCATGCGACACACTTGAGGCCGCCTTCGACGAAATTATCGGACGGACGGAGCGCCGAATGCGAGCGGCGATCGCTGATATTCCAAGTGGTGTTTATCGGTTCGAGGACGTGATGGACGACGATGGACAGGGAAACCAGGACATCCCCATTCGTGTCGCCGTCGAGATCAAAGGCGATCGATTGCGATTCGATTTCGCCGGCTCCGCACCGCAGGTTCAGGGCAATATAAATTGTCCCCTCAATGCAACTCAATCAAGTCTCGCGTATGTGATCAAGTCGTTGTTGGACCCCACGATTGCGAACAACCATGGTGTGATTTCCTGCATCGAGGTAAAAACGGAGCCTGGCACACTCGTGGACCCATCGTTTCCCGCTGCAGTGGCGTACCGCGCTCACACTTGCCAGCGAATCGTTGATGTTGTTCTTGGTGCATTGGCGATTGCGCTTCCCGACCGAGTCCCAGCAGCGAGCAATGGCTCCAACACAACTGCTGTCTTTTCAGGAATAGACCCGCGAACAGGAACTGAGTATCTCTATCTGGAGACCTATGGTGGCGGTGGAGGCGGTCGGCCCAACAAAGACGGCAAGGACGGTGTGCAGCAGCATATTGCAAATACTGCAAACCTACCCGTGGAGGCCATCGAGACGGAGTATCCACTTCGGGTGGAAGAGTACTGCCTGGCAGTCGATAGTGGGGGTGCCGGGAAGTTTCGCGGAGGACTCGCGCTAAAGCGCGTGATCCGACCAGTGGGGCATACCTGTCTTTTCACTGGCGCTGGCGAGAGGTTCAGGAACCCACCTTGGGGGCTCAATGGTGGGTTGCCAGGCTTGGTCGGAGGCTTTTCGATCATCCACAACGACGGAACTACTCGAGATCTGCCGAATAAGCCGCATCCTCTCCAAATCTCGATGGATGAGCGACTCGTAATTCGCAGCCCTGGATCCGGAGGGTATGGGTCACCCAGCGAACGCTCGCTTTCTGCGCTGGCCGTCGATTTCGTCAGTGGCAAGTACTCGACGCAATACATCGCAGAGCAGTACGGGGTTGCGCCACAAGCTTTATGGGAAGCTTACGACCCGAATGCAGCGGACTATGGTGAGTGAGGGTGCGGGTACGGGAGACCGTCGAAGCGACGGGTCTCCCAGGTAGCCGTCGGGTCCGACTGGCGCAGTTGGTTGACCGCGTAGGGCCAGGACAAGTAGCTGAAGCGTATACGTTCCGCCAACCCATCTTGCGCCATCAATGGCGACTGTGTAATTCGGCGGTACTTGGTTCAGCGGTGGCGGCCACCGCAGTGGCCGCAGCTGGGACAACCGGCGCTGCGGCTTTGTCGGCAGGCCGCCAGTTGTGCGGCAGCAGCGACTCCAGGTCGCGGTTCTTTAGCGTGGGCAGACGCTCAAAGACATCCTTGAGATAGGCCCACGGATCGTGCCCGTTGAGCTTGGCCGATTCGATCAGGCTGAGCATCACGGCAGCGCGCTCGCCGGCTTGTTGGGAGCCCACGAACAACCAATTTTTGCGGTTAAGCGTAAATGAGCATGATGCAGAAAGTCTTTTGCCTAGCGAGCGCGGCGCGAGCACAGCCAGGATTGACGTGACGCAGTTCCGCGCCCGGTAGGTAAAAGATCCCGTTGCGCTGAATCGCCGCTCGGGCGGTGGCGCGTCCGGCTGAGAACTGGGAATTAGAGGTTTGCGTTTGCTAGATGCGACCATTCCCGAAAGCTGATGCGGTAGCTTGTCCACAAAATCCACAGGCCGAAGGCCCGGCGACCCCCAGGAGCTTCGCTCACTCAAGGGGTGGGAGCCGGGGGACCTGTGGAGGCTTGTGGTCAAGCGGAAACAGTCGAATCATTTTGCGGGTTTGACGGCTTCTACGGGCCTGCGACAGATCCATCTGTTCAAAACACGTTCGTCAACAAAAAACAGTTTGTCGAGCGCGGCGCTGCTCTAGATATCGTTAGGCGCGAGGGCGCTTACGTTCGAGGCTCGGCCAAAATGCCGTTACGTCGTAAGCGTCTGGCCGCGGCATATTGAATGCGCCGGCGTGGCGTGTGAGGATGGTGTCCACCAACAACTGAGGTGGACACCATGGAAGAAATCAAACGCGCACCACGGCGCGCGCACAGCGCCGAGCTCAGGGCCCAGGTATTGGTCGAATGCGCCAAGCCTGGCGCTTCGGTGGCCGCGGTTGCGATGGCGCACGGGCTCAACGCCAACCTGGTGCGCAAATGGCGCCACAAGGCTTCGAGTGGCTCGACGGCGGGGGTGCTGGCACGAGTGAGCAAGAGCTCGGGCGAATTCGTCGCGCTGGCACTATCGCCGCAAGGTGCTGAGGTGTCATCGGGCGACATCCGCATCGAGTTGCGCCGCGGCGCCACTGCGATGAATATCCACTGGCCAGTGCAGGGCGCAGGTGAGTGCGCGGCCTGGCTGCGCGAGTGGCTCAAATGATCCGCATGCCCCTGATCGAACTCGACGCTCTGTGGCTGGCCGTGCAACCCATCGACATGCGCGCGGGCACCGATCGTTTGCTGGCAAGCGTGGTGCGGGCCTTCGGCGCGGCGCAGGCCCATCACGGCTACGTGTTTGCCAACGCGCGCGCCACGCGCATCAAGCTGCTGGTGCACGACGGCTTCGGCGTTTGGTGCGCAGCCCGGCGCTTGAATGCTGGCAGCTTCGTCTGGCCGCGCGAGGGCGCACTGGATGGCTTGCCACTGACGCTCACACGCGAACAGTTCAATGCCTTGGTGCTGGGCCTGCCTTGGCAGCGCCTGGAGCAGATGAAATCGATTGTGCGTTTGTGATTTGACCGATAGGCGACATACCCGCTTCAATGCGGGTAAGTACCCTATGGCGATTCGCCTTTGGGGCTTGCACAATAGGTGCTCGATGTGCATGCGGTAAAAAACAAGGATCTTCTAGTCTTCAGCCACGCCGAGTTGGCCCAGGTGGCGGCGCAAATGCTGGCGCACATCGGCGAGCAAAGCAAACACATCAGCGAGCAGAGCCGGCGCATCGAGTCACAGGCGCAGGCCATCAAGTTGCGCGACGCCAAGATCGAGAGCATCACCTTCCAATTGGCGCGGCTCAAGGCCTGGAAGTTTGGCGCCAAGACTGAGGCCATGAATGCCCAGCAGCGCAGCCTCTTCGAGGAGACGTTCGCTGCCGACCAGGCCAGCTTGGAGGCGCAGCTCGCTGCCCTGCAGTCCACTGCCCCCGCCCCAGACGGAAAAACTCCAAACCAGCAGTCTCGTCGCCAACCCAAACGCGAAGCACTGCCGCCACACCTGGCGCGCGTGGACCAACGCGTGGAGCCCGAGGACACGAACTGCCCAACGCCAGAATGCGGCCAGCCCATGGTGCGCGTGGGCGAGGACATCAGCGAGCGGCTGGACATCGTGCCGGCGCAGTTCTTCGTGCAGCGCCAGATCCGGGGCAAGTGGGCCTGCCGGTGCTGCCGTGTCCTACCGGCAAATCTGCTTGAACCGCGCGTTGACTGACTTGGCGGTCGATTGCCGACGAAATATTTTGCGCCGGGGGGC
>Ga0105054_10008505_pt1 | contig 13564 bp, 11 predicted proteins | sample BON02_FD_78091 | JGI IMG/M metagenome (GOLD analysis project Ga0105054, IMG submission 78091) | Freshwater microbial communities from Lake Bonney liftoff mats and glacier meltwater in Antarctica - BON-02 (megahit assembly) | ecosystem: Environmental > Aquatic > Freshwater > Ice > Glacier...
ATGGTGGGCGAATACCCTTCGCTCATGATCATTACTCATACGCCAATCGACGATGGCAAGGTGATGGTCTGGTACGGGCTGATGGTTAAAGTCGCGAATGCGGAGCCAACCAGGGAAAATGTTAAGATGGCCCTGGCTTACGAAGAGGCCGGTGTTGAGGCCTTCGCACAGGATTTTGAAATCTGGGGCAATAAGCGGCCTTGCACCGCGCCGTTGATGGTTGCCGGCGACGGCCCGTTCGACAAGGTGCGCATCTGGTACAAGCAATTCTTCAATCCCCGCGCCCGTGCGGGAGAGTTTCAGGCCCGGGTCAATGGCAAAATCGTAACGCGCGGAACTAGCACACACCCATGGGAAGATGTTGCCTAAATACAGATATGTGAGACATTAATGTTACGCAAATTGCGCCTTATTAGAGAGATTACCGATTAGCTGCGTAATTATTGTTGACTTTTTCTGCGCTTTCCTGAATTTCAGACGTTAGAAAATTCGTTTTTGGGATTCTTGGGAGGAAATTATGCAGATGACTAGACTCGCAAAGGGTGTTCTTCTGACCACCACTGCACTGGTAATGAGTTCAACGCCGGCGTTCGCACAGGATCAGAGTAAGACCGAGGCTGCTGGAGCCCAGAAGCTCAACGAAATCGTCGTTACAGCGCAAAAGCGCGAACAGAACCTACAGGAGGTTCCCATTGCGATCTCGGCCATTGGAGCTGAGAAGCTTGAGCAGCTGCAGGTTGTCGATATACGTGACATCAGCGGCCTCGCACCAAACGTCACGGCGGTTCAGGGTACGACCAGCAACAGCGCAGCGATTATTTCGATCCGTGGCCTAACTTCGGGTGGCAGTGAAAGCTTCGGCCTTGATGCCACAAATGCGCTTTACCTCGACGGAATTTACATCGCGCGCAATGGCGCCGCAGGGCTTGATGTTGCCGAGATCGAGCGCGTCGAAGTGTTACGCGGCCCGCAGGGCACCCTGTTCGGCAGGAATTCAACCGGTGGCGCAATTTCCTTTATTACAAAGAAGCCGGATGATGAATTTGGTGTCCGGGCGGAAGCCGGATACGGCAATTTCAATGCCTGGAATGGCAAGGTTGCGGTCGATACCGGCGAGATTTTCGAAGGCTTCACCTCGACCCTTTCCTACTCCCATCGCCAGCGCGACGGCGTCGTAGATAATCTGCTAGAGCCGGATGATTCTCGCGACCCCGGCTCACGCGAATCGGATTCGTTCCGTGTCGCATTGCGCCTCGAGCCCACGGATAGTGGCTATTTCCAGTATATCTTCGACTGGTCTAAAGTGCGCGGCAATCCAAACACCTTCCAACTGACCAACATTGCCGATGGCTCGCCGCGGCCGCCGATTGATGTTAATGGAACCCTTGTTACGCAAACCCAGCAGGCGCCGGCTGCACAATATCTCGCGGCTGCCACTTTCCTTGAGGCGGAATGCGCCGCTGTCGGGGTGCCGACGCGCGAATATCGCGATACTCTCTGCCACAACATCAGAGGCGGAGCGACGGACAAGATGTGGGGGCATAATCTTCAGGCCGGGAATGATTTTGGTGCTTTTGGAGTGAAGCTTACGGCTGGTTATCGCAGCTGGAACAGCACCGATTTCGGTACCGACCTTGATGGGCTTGGCACGATCCAGGGACCTGCATTTTCTCAAGCCACGCTCTTCAATGGCTTTGCCGGCACTCCGGCTCAAGGATTTTTGCCGTTCGTTTTCCCGGCGGGCACCCCGCAGACAATCATCGATTTCGTGGCAAATTCACCGGTCCCGAAAACCACGCAGGGGTTCTTCGACACAAATAACGTTCGGGAACATGACCAATTTAGCACTGAGTTGGAGATCTCGGGTGATACCGACTCTTTCGATTGGGTGTTCGGCGGCTTTTACTTCTGGGAAAAGGGTTCGGAGAACAACCCGCAGAACAGTGGCTACGTACTGGACACGAATGCGGCAGTCTTTAGCCAGTTTGGAGCACTCTCACCGGTTTTTCAGGCTTCAAACCCCGCACGATACCGACTGGTCGCGACCCCGGCTAAATTACAATATTCCGTGACGTCAGATTCGACTGCGGTTTATGGCCAAACTACTTTTTATCCTGGTGGGCGGGATAGCGGACTTAGTTTGACCGCGGGTGGTCGTTATACATGGGATAACAAGTCGATCGCACGGCAACAGAACGGCGTGGCACCGTTCCCCTCTGTTCAACGCGGCCAAGCGGACTTCAGCAAATTTACCTGGAACGTAATGGGTCGCTATGAATTCACCCCGGATGTCAGCGTTTATGGCCGGGTGGCGACGGGATACCGTTCGGGCGGGTTCAATGCCCCCGATCCGGTTCTCGCCGGTACCAACACCATTCCTTCGTTCAACGAGGAAACCGTAATCTCTTATGAAATCGGGCTGAAATCGGAATTGTTCAACCGTAATCTTCGGCTGAATATTGCAGCCTATCGTGCCAATTTTTCCGATTTTGCTTCTGTCCAACCGGTTCTGCAAACTGGGGGCACTTTCGCCAGCCGAATCGTCAATGCGGGGAGTGTAAAGTTCACCGGCATCGAGGCCGACTTCGTAGCCTTCCTTGGCCAGTATTTCTCAGTCGACGGTTCGATCGGTTATGTCGATGTTAACGTCGAGGAACTGCTAGCCGGTCAGCCGGTCAACCCGGCTAATCCGGTCGCGGACATCTCCGACTTTGCAACACCCAGCTACACTTCGCCCTTAACCGCCAACTTGGCGCTGAACGCGACCTATCCGCTTGGCGATGATGGAATGGAGCTGCGAGCACGTGTGGGTTACACCCACGAAGATGGAAAATACAGCTTCATCAGTTCAATCTCGTCGCCATTCAACGAGAGCGTGAAGGGCGACGATTCCGATCAAATTGATGCACAGATTGTGCTCGACAAGATCCCGATGGCTGGTGTTGAGGCGCGCTTCATGATCTGGGGCAAGAACCTGACAAACGATCATAATCTGGTCCGCGCGATCGACTTTGGTCCTCTCGGTTATGCCGGTGGCTACTTCGACAATCCGCGTACCTTTGGTGCCACTCTCGGCTTGAAGTTCTAACGTCCCAAATGAAGATAAAGAAGGGGGCGGAGTGATGGTCACTCCGCCCCCTTATGTTTGAAAAATATCCCTTGGTTAGATCGCTGTCGCGCCGCCATCAATTACCAGCGGGTGCCCAGTGACAAAGCTGGCCTGATCAGAGCACAGCCACAGCACTGCCGATGAAATCTCCTCTGGCTGCGCCATCCGTCCCATGGGCGTCATCGCTTCAATAGCTGCCTTATATTGCGGGATCTTGGCGATCTGCTCGACCATTGGCGTATCAACTACGCCTGGGCAGACTGCATTAACCCGGATACCTTCCTTGGCGTAACGCAGCGCCGCCGATCTTGTTAGGCCAATGACCCCATGCTTGCTAGCGACATAACCGGGTTGGCTTGGATTGCCGACCAGGCCATTCACAGAAGCAGTGTTAACAATCGCACCGCCACCATTTTCAAGCATCACGGCAATTTCTTCGCGCATGCAGAACATGACCGCACTCAGGTTGATGCTGATAGATTGCGTCCAATCGGCAGTGCCCCATTCGTCACTGCCGGGCCGATTGATCCCGGCGGTGGTAGGCGCGAAATCAAGTCTGCCAAATTCGCTTACCGCTTTCGCAATTAGTTCACGCACCTGGCCTTCATCGGAAACATCGCAATGCTGGAAAACGGCCACTCCACCGCCATCTTCAATCAGGGCAACTGTTTCGGCCCCCTTGTCGTCCTGAACATCGGAAACCACCACTTTGGCGCCCGACGCGGCGAATGCCAGTGCGGATGCGCGCCCTATTCCGCCGCTTGCGCCAGTTACCAGCGCCGTTTTTCCGTCAAAGGGGTACTTCATTGGGCAATCCTATCTTTGCGTAATTTATAGACCTGTATATAACGCATTTAACGTATCAATCAAAACACAACCAGCGAGATTCGTATGTCAGACCCGTTATTCACCTCATGCAAGCTCGGCGCACTATCACTACGCAACCGGATTATTATGTCACCGATGACCCGCGACCGCGCGGGTCCGGGTGATGTGCCGAATGATATCATGGTAGAATATTACCGCCAGCGCGCAGGTGCAGGAATGATTGTGACCGAGGGAACACAGCCCAGCGCGGTCGGCAAAGGCTATTGGCGTACCCCTGGCATACACTCGCAAGAGCAAATCGCAGGCTGGCGCAGAGTAGCCGACGCGGTCCACGCCGAAGACGGCATCATCGTGATGCAATTGATGCATTGCGGACGGGTTGTCGTGACCGAGAACCGCGGCTTTGAGGCCGATGTGATCGCACCGAGCCCGATCCCCTGCCCAGCCAAAGTACCCGGACCTGACGGTGTTCCGCTTGAGACTGCCGCACCCAGAGCTTTGGAAGCGAGCGAGCTACCAGCGCTGGCCGAGGAATTTGCACAAGCCGCAAGGAATGCGCGCGAGTCCGGGATCGACGGCGTCGAAATACACTGTGCGAGCGGCTATCTGCTCAATCAATTCCTGAACATCGCGAGCAACACTCGGGCCGACGAATATGGTGGCAGTCCAGAGAAACGCGCTAGATTCCTGATCGAAGTCCTGTCAGCCGTTTCTGCTGCGATTGGCGCAGATCGGACAGGCCTCCGGATATCTCCTGGTAATGGTTACAACGGGATGGATACTAGTGAGCCGGAGGTTTCCTTTGCGCCGCTTTTGGCAGCCGCATCAGATCTTGATCTCGCTTATGTCCATGTCGTCGATATGGGCGAGGAATGCCCCGAAACGTTGGCAATGCTCCGCCGCCATTTCGCCGGACCCATTATTGCGAACAACATGCTCAAAGCTGATAGTGCGCGCGCAATTTTTTCGGAAGGCAATGCGCAGGCTGTATCTTTTGGCCGAGCCTTCATCGCCAACCCTGATTTACCATACCGCATCGCCAACGATCTCGCCCTCGCGAAGCCAAGGTATGAGCTTCTCTATCAAGGGGAAGCGGCAGGATATATTGATTATCCCGCAAGCGGCGAAGCCGACTCCAACAACGAGTGACGCAATTTGTGCTAGCCGTTCGCTATTGTTTGCAATCCACTCACATCGCATAGCTCGATCCGGCCATAGCTTACCCGGATAAGACCGGCCCGCTCGAACGCGGACAAGTGAAAATTCACGGTCTTGCGAGTGACACCGATCATTTCGCCAAGCATTTCCTGGCTAATGTTGATAACCGGAGCTTCGTCGATCCGATCGTCCTTGGCGGTTGCCAACAGACGCGCGGCAATACGTTCACGTGGGCGGAGAGAAATGACCTCCGCTGCCATTCGTAACGCGCTGCGCATATGAGCATAAGCGAAGCCTGCAATTGCGCGCCAGATTTCAGGCGATTGAATGGCTATCCGATCAAGCGCACTTTCGGAAATTTCCAGGAGAATGGACGGTTGAACACAGATGGCGGTCACGAGCCGCGGCCCGCCGCTATAGCGTGTAGCATGACCAAGCACTGATCCGGGTTCAGCAAAGCCAATCATGACCACCCGGTCACCCGGTGCGGCGCAATAAGAGTGCAGCAAGCCATCAATCACGACGAAAAGACCATTTCGAGTATCGCCTTCGGCCTGCGCCCATTCACCGATATTCAGGTGCATCAACCGGCCTTCCGTTACTAGCCTTCTGGCCAGCTCGGCCGGATACTGCTTCAGCCAATCAGCCTCCCGCAACACCTGCAGCGCCATATCTCGCTCATTGCCCGTCATGAGCAAACTGTAACTATGGTGACAGTTTATTGCCAGCCTATTCTATATCCAAGCACAATAAGCCAATTGGGAGCGGATAGATCATGGCGGCGAATGCAGGCGATGAAAGGGTGATACGGATCGGGGGCGCGACAGCGTCCTTCTCCGACACCGCACTCTCCGTGCCCCAACTGCTCGCGGGCGGGCAGCTGGATTATCTGATCTTCGATTATCTTGCCGAAGGATCGATGGGCATATTTGGCCGGATGCAGGCAGCGGATCCCACAACCGGCTACGGTACTGACTTTCTATCGGTGCATGTCGGACCGCATCTTCATGAAATTGCATCGCAAGGTCTAAAAGTTGTCGCCAATGCTGGTGGGGTTAATCCCGCCGGCCTGGCCACCGCACTTGAACAAATGATCAAGGATCAAGGACTGACGCTGAGCGTAGCCTATGTGGAAGGCGACGATCTGCGTGACCGCGTCGCTGAACTGCGTGCGGCGGGGCATCGCGACATGTTTGTCGGCACAGAATTTCCCAAAAATATAGTGAGCGCCAACGCCTACCTTGGCGCATTTCCGATCGCTGCTGCGCTGGCCAAGGGCGCGGATATCGTCATCACCGGGAGAATCGTTGATAGCGCTGTGGTGCTCGGACCGCTCATCCATGAATTCGGCTGGGGCACGGACGATCTGGATCTGCTCTCGGCGGGAACGCTGGCGGGCCATCTACTGGAATGCGGCGCACAGGTCTCCGGCGGGACTTTCACAGACTGGCGCGACGTTCCCGATTGGGCGAATATTGGATATCCGATCGGCGAATGCCATTCCGACGGCACGGTAGTAATTGCGAAGCCGGAAGGGACCGGCGGATTAGTATCGATCGGGACGGTTGCTGAGCAGATCCTATACGAAGTGAGCGATCCCGCTGACTATATAGTCGCCGATGTGCGGTGCGATTTTAGCCAAGTGCAACTGGAGCAAATCGCTCCCAACCGGGTACGGGTCAGCGGTGCCAAAGGGCGGGCTCCGACCGACACCTACAAGGCCTGCATCACATTTGACGGTGGCTGGCGCGCGATCGCCTATCAGCCGATCATTGGCGAAGATGCCGCTGAGAAGGCCGCCCGTCAGGCTGAAGCCTTGTTCGCCCGAGGCCGGGCATTGCTGCGCGCCCGCAACCTCGCCGATTTCACTCTGACCGAAAATGTGTTGATCGGCGGCGAAGCCAGTTTTGGCGCGCACGCAAGCCATCGCGGAACGCGTGAAATAATCAGCAAGCTGGTTGTCGATCATCCCGACCAGGAAGGCGCCGGCCTGTTTGCCCGCGAGCAATGGGCAGGCATCTCGGGGATGTCGGTTGGGACCTCAATCAACTTAGGTACGCATGTGTTGCCAATGACCGGCGTATTCCTGTTTCTGCTCGACAAGCAGAGCATCTCGCCGACGATGACGATCGGCGGTGTTACGCACGACTTGCCAAAAGACGAAGGAGTGCCGGTATCGGAGGCTCTGCCGACTAAGTTGGAAGCCGTACCATTACCCTCCTCAGCAGGTGATGCCACGGTAAATCTGGTCCGGCTCGCTTGGGCACGCAGCGGCGATAAGGGCCACCTGTTCAACGTCGCTGTCATCGCGCGCAAGCCAGAATATTTGCCTTATTTGAAGGCTGCCCTAACACCCGAGGCAGTGGGCGAATGGTATCGCCATTTGGGACCAGACGGACAGCCTCCGCGCGTCGACGACTATGATGTTCCTGGGCTTCATGCGCTGAATTTCGTCATTCACGACGCTCTCACGGGCGGGATCAACGCCAGCACCCAGCTCGATCCCGCAGCCAAGGGAATGGCACAAATGTTGCTGCGTTTCCCAATTTCCGTTCCTCCCGCGCTGGCAGCGGAATTTACCGAAAGCACCCACCGATGAAGAATGAAATGCCCGATTATTCGTATCTCATGCAGGGAATCGAGAAGGTTCCGACAGAGAGCAGCGTCCTGGTCAGTTCGTCGAAATATCTCAACGATGCGCGTGTGCGCGATTGGGTCGCGACACATCTGTTGCGACGAAACGGCCCGGATGTGCCGACACCATCGGATTCGATCCAACTCGTGCAGATCTTGCGCGAAGTTCAGGACATCGATCATATCAACGAACTGATTGCCGCCGAACGCCAGCAAAATCCCGAGCTGGACGCATGGTTTGCGGAAGAGTTTGTTTCGACCTTTGGTCTCGAAGATCTCAAAACCTATGAGCCCGACACAGTCGGCGGGATTTTCTACACTCAGTTAAGCGACAATGCGTTGGACGTGAATATCGTCCCGCCTTTCACCCCTCGCAACGATTACGAGTACTTCCAGCTCCGCGCTGGGCAAACACACGATCTCGAGCATATCTTGGGCGGTGGCGGTTTCGACTTCATCGGCGAGCTGGTGCCTTATTACATGCGGCTGACAAATTTGTTCGTCCATATGAGCCCAGAACTGGCAGGCGAACTGTCCGCTTTCTCAATCTTTGGATCAACCCGCATCATCACGCGCGCGGTGCTGCATTATCCGCAGACTTGGTTGATTACCCAGAACGCGATGGAGCGCGGCGCGAAAGTCGGCCGTGAATCGGCGCCTCTCTATATGATGAAGTTCGAAGACGTCTTCGCAATGAATCTTGACGAAGCCCGTAAGGCTCTTGGGGTGCACGGCGCGGAAATGGTCGATACTGCCGCAGCCTCGGCCGAGTGGAACTAGGACAAGGAACATCGAAATGGACGCTCCAAAGAGAAGCAACCCGATGCTCGAAAAGCTGGCTCCAAGGCCGGGCCGCTATCCGCTGATGCCAGAGCTGACATCTCGTCAGGAACTCGCGCTGCTTTGCCGGGCGCTGCATCGGGAAGGATATGACGATCATATTGCCGGGCACATCACCTTTGCAGAGCCGGATGGGACCTATCTGATCAATCCATGGGAACTGGCATGGGACGAGATCACGGCTTCCGACATCATCCGGGTGGATGGCGACGGTGCAGTGATCGAGGGAGAGTGGAACGTTACCCCCGCTATCGGACTGCATCTGGCGGTTCACCGGCGTCGGCACGATCTGAAAGTGGTTCTTCACAATCATTCACGCTGGGGGCTGGTGTGGTCTGCCGCAGGCCGTGTGCCGCCTGTCTATGACCAGACATCCGGCCAGGTTGAAGGCGACCCTATCTTCTATGACGAATATGCCGGGACAGTCGACGGTGCTTCCGAAGCGGAGGCTGCAGCCGCAGCACTGGGCGATGAAAAATGGGCGATTCTGAAAAACCATGGCGTGTTTGTCGTCGGCAAGGATATTCGCCAAGCACATTTGCGCGCCATCACTCTTGAGCATCGCTGCCGGTTGGCATGGCACGTCGAGGCGCTGGGCAAAGGACAGCCAATCACCGATCCTGAAACCTTGCGCGTGGCGCAAATGTCCGACGACCTTGGATTCCCTTTTTTATGGGAAGCAATGGCCCGCCGAGAAATTCGTCTGGACCCGCGCGTGCTTGGTGAGGGCGCGGCTTAGGACAGGGCTAGCCCGATAAAGGAAGTGAAATTGAAATTCTCGAAGATATCCCATTTCGTGTTGCGGCCGCTATGACCGTCGCAGTGATTACAGGCGCGGCAAGCGGCATCGGAGCGGGATTGGCGCGCCATGCAGAATCGCTTGGCATGAAACTGGTGCTTGCGGATTGGGACAAGGGAGCGCTGAAGGAGGTGGCATACAGCCTGCCGTCCGAAGTCCTTGCAGTTCCAACGGACGTCCGCGACGAAGCAGCTGTTCAATTGCTAACCGAGGCAGCTTACGACCGGTTTGGCAAAGTCGATCTGTTGTTTAACAATGCTGGCGTGCTCTCCAGCGGGCTAAGCTGGGAAATTGATAGCGCAACCTGGCAACGTTCGCTGGATATCAACATTGGCGGCGTGATGAACGTAATCCGCGCATTCGTACCGCGCTTGATCGCTGCGGATCGTCCTTCGCGCATTATCAATACATCTTCCTTGGGCGGCTTCCTGACCTCCCCATTCATGTCGCCCTATTCAGCGACGAAGTTTGCGATCGTCGCCATTACCGAAGCGCTGGCGGGCGAACTCGCCGCGACGGGCAGTAAAGTTCAGGTCTCGCTCCTCGCACCTGGCCCAGTCAAAAGTGCGATTATGGATGAGAAAGCTCCTTCGGAGACCGAGGAGTTTATGACCATGCTGCGCGGCATGAACGATGAAAACGGCATGACCCCCGACGAATTCGCGCCGATAGTTTTCGAAGCCATCGAACGCGGTGAATATTGGATCGTACCTCATCCAGAAATGCTCGACTCGGGGCTCCGCGAACGAACCGATATGATCCTTGAGCGAAGGCATCCGACAAATTTCGGCCTTGTCGAAGGCGATGGAGAGTAAAATGGTAGAACATTTCGATATCGCCATTATTGGAGCGGGGTTTTCCGGGCTCTACGCGATTCACAAGCTTGGTAAAAAGTACAATGTTGTGTGTTTCGAGGCTGGAGATGGTGTCGGTGGCACTTGGTATTGGAACCGCTACCCTGGCGCGCGTGTCGATATCAAAAGCGTCGAATACTCCTACGGCTTTGACGAGGACCTCCAACAAGAATGGAAGTGGCCGGAGTATTTCTCCGCTCAACCTGACTTGGAGCGCTACGCCAATCATGTCGCTGACCGATTTGGGCTGCGAGACAATATCCGGCTGTCGAACGCGGTAAAGTCAATGCGGTTCGATGCGGAAAGCAATCGCTGGCATGTGCATTCAGCAAATGGTGATCACATCATTTGCAAGTACGTCATCGCAGCGACGGGAAGCCTCTCCGCGCCCAATATGCCAGCTTGGCCGGGCCGGGAAAACTATCAGGGTGAGATCTACCATACAACACAATGGCCAAGCGAACCGTTGCAGTTGAAAGACAAGCGTGTTGGAATCATCGGCACTGGCTCAACAGCTATTCAGGCAGCTCCGATCCTGGCCGAAGGCTGCAAACATCTCACGGTCTTTCAGCGCACCCCTGCTTTCAGCATGCCTTCCGGCAACCGGCCAATGGACGACGAGCATGAGCGGGAGTGGAAACAGAATTACAGCGAACGGCGCGCGCAAATGCTCGACACTTACGGTGTTTCGTTGATCGATTATCCGACCAAGTCCGCGCACGAATATACGCCCGCCCAGCAACAGGAAATCTTGGAAGTAGGTTGGAAGTCCAAAAGCGCCTTTCAGCTGATGGTCGCGTTTACCGACGTGATGACCGACCGCGACGCCAATGAAGTTGTCTGCGAGTTTGTGAGGGGCAAGATCCGCGAAACCGTCAATGATCCGGAAACGGCCGAGAAGCTTTGCCCGACGAGCTATCCGATAGGTGCCAAGCGACTGTGCATCGATAACGGGTATTTCGAGATGTATAACCGTGACAATGTTTCGCTGGTCGACGTGAAGATCGCTCCGATCACCGAGTTCACTGAAACCGGACTTAGGACAGCCGATGCAGCTTATGATCTCGATGTAATCGTCACTGCCACAGGTTTTGACGCCGTAACAGGTGCGCTCAAACGGATTGATGTAGAGGGCGTGGACGGAATTAAGCTTCGGGATAAATGGCAGGAAGGACCGACCAGCTATTTCGGATTCTTAGTGGCAGGATTTCCAAACCTTTTTATGATTCACGGGCCGCTTTCGCCCGGTGCACTATCTCAGATGATCACCTCGGGCGAATGGCAGGTCAATTTTGCTGCGAGCGCTATCGATGATCTTGAGAAAGATGGATATTCGCGGATCGACACTACCGAAGAGGCGGAGCAGAATTGGTCAGCGGAAGTCAATGGCGCCGCTTCCCACACCGTCCACAATCTCGCTGATTCCTGGTACAATGGAAAGAATATCGACGGCAAGAAAGGTGGCTTCATGATCTATGTCGGCGGCTTTCCCAGATATCGCGAGCTTAGCGAAGGTGCGGTACGCAACGACTACAAGGGTTTCGTGAGAAGCTAGTCTCCCTATCATCTGAAAATGGAACCCCGAAGCGCATGATTGATCCGCATATTCAAGGAATGCTCACCGCCATGGCGGAAAGCGGTTTTGGACTGCCAGACCCGCTCGAAGCGGCTTCGCTACGTGCAATGCTGGACGCACCAATTCCTGCGCCACCAGTTGAAATAGCCGTACGGCGCGACGTGGCGATTGAGGGCGACGGTCCTGTGATACGGGGAAGGCTATACCATCCAGCACCCGGCGAGGTGCTGCCAGTGGTGCTCTTTTTCCATGGCGGGGGTTGGGTTCATGGGACGATCGAAACTCACGACCGGCTGGCCGCAATTCTCGCGGTGCAATCAAATTGTGCGGTGGTGTCGGTTGACTACCGCTTGGCTCCAGAAAATCCGTTTCCGGCGGCGTGGGAAGACGCCTTGGCGTCGCTGCGTTGGACAAAGAAAAATCACAGTGACCTCGGGATCGACCCGAGCCGTATAGCCGTCGCAGGCGACAGTGCTGGCGGCAATCTGGCCGCAGCATTGGCACAAGCGGTGGCTGGCGATCCAGCGATTGTCCATCAACTGCTGTTTTATCCTGTTCTCGATGGACGCTGTGCCACGCCGTCATTTTCCGAAGATCATCCCGGATTTTTGTCTTCAGAGCAGATGCAATGGTACTGGGATCAATATGCTCCGGGCGATCTGCGCACTGATCCACGCGCTTCGCCTTCTCTCGCACCCATCGCGGTCGGTACTTCCCCAGCGACAATTATAGTCGCAGGCAACGACCCGCTTCACGATGAGGGAGTCGCCTATTCGGCTGCGCTGGATCTCGCCGGCGTTTCGGTCGCCCTTCATGAGTATCCCGGCGCCATTCACGGGTTTGCAAGCCTATTCGGTATGGTACCGCTTGCAGACGAGGCGGTTTCAACCGCTGGGTGCGCGTTACGGTCTGCCTTTGCCCAGTAGCGACCTTAAGCCACCTCATCGTGATGTTAATAAGCTAGTATGTTATCGGTCCAAAGTCAGTCATATCAGCTTTGCGCAAATCCAACTCTCGATGTCGTCTTCCGCCCAGAAGGGCGAACTCGTCTTGCCCGGTCGGTTTACGTAGATCGCATTATAACTCCAGCGGTCGGGATTTGAGCTTCGCTAACCGTCATTATGTAAATTTCGCCTTCATCGCGAATTCTCCAGCCTTTCCAACATATTCCACTCGACTTGCGCGCCGTTCCAAGCATTACTGTTCAATGAGGCTGGGCACGTAATCCCCCCGCCCTCATGCCCCGCAGCTTGTCGAAGCACGGGGCTCTGGGTGGTGGGAGCAGCATGAGGCTGCTCCGACACACGGAGAACACCCATGGCTACCAAAGTAAAAATCCAGACCAAAGCCGGAAAGACCGGTTCAAGTTCTGTCACCAAAATCAGCACAGTCATTGAGATGCTGAAGCAAAGCAGCGGCGCAACGCTTAACGAGATTGTCCAGACAACCGGATGGCAGCCGCATTCAGCCCGCGCTGCGATGACCGGGCTGCGCAAGAAGGGCCATACAATCGAAAGATCAAAACGCGGTGATGCAACCTGCTACCACATCACGGTATCGAACTGATGGCGAGGATTGATCTCGATGAAGAACTGGCTGCGCTGGAGGCGATGCCACTGGCGCAACTGCGCGCAAAATGGTCCGACTGTCCCCCGTCAGCGTTCAATAGACAGATTGGCTGCATAAAATAGGAGAGTGTTTTGGGTTCATCGCAGTGACTGTAAGGAACGAAGATGAACGCAAAACACTCAAAGGTACCCGCGGAG
>Ga0105054_10008522_pt1 | contig 13544 bp, 12 predicted proteins | sample BON02_FD_78091 | JGI IMG/M metagenome (GOLD analysis project Ga0105054, IMG submission 78091) | Freshwater microbial communities from Lake Bonney liftoff mats and glacier meltwater in Antarctica - BON-02 (megahit assembly) | ecosystem: Environmental > Aquatic > Freshwater > Ice > Glacier...
CAAAGCCCGCCCTCTCGCGAAGGAGGTCGGCGCTCCACAGGATGAGTGTGAATTCAGTTGTGAGTAGTAGAAAGAGGGTGGCAAGTGCCCACCAAAAACGTTGTGGAAACGGAACCTTGTTGGCTTCACGAATTTGTTCGTCAACGGGAACACGGAAAACGTCTGGACTCTTCCGCATCAGTAACAGGCTGACGATAAATCCAGCAAACAGGATCCATAGACCCGTGCGCCACCCTAAGAAAATGAATGAACCAATTCCAATAGCGAGTGGCGCCAAAATGCCACCGAAGGCCGCAACCGCGTTGGCCTCGGTGACTGCCGCTGGCCCAGCTTCTTTCTGGTGGTCAAAAAGGAATGCACTGGCACCGACAATGATTGAGGAGCCAAAAAAAGACGCTACGAATGCACCTGTGAGTGTGACGGAAGTTCCACCGGGTGCGGTGTAGATTAGAATTCCAATTGTGGTGCCGACTACCGCCATTGTGAGAAATCTTCCGCGGCCGAAGGCCAGAATCAAACGGGCAGCTATCAGTCCCGCGACGATCCCCCCCAAGGAAAACGAGACCGCGTGAAGACCCGACACGGTGCGGGAAGTTTCCTGTTCGTCTCTGATCAATGTTTGCGTTGCGCTGAAACCATAGATAAACCAGGCGTAGGAGGTAATAAGCAGGTACCCGGCCCACGTCGGCCTATCTCGATGTGGACGAGAAGCGATTAGTTTGCTCACGTAAGTTGCGCGATAACAAAATCAATCGAAGCAATCAGCGCTGTGACATCCGCCGGGTCAACCGCGGGGAAGACGGCAATGCGGAGTTGATTGCGACCAAGTTTGCGGTACGGCTCGGTGTCAACGATTCCGTTCGCCCGCAGGGCTTGAGTGATCACGGTCGCATCGATTGAGTCATCAACATCAATGGTCACCACGACACCCGAGCGTAAGGCTGGATCGCTCACGAATGGGTTGAGCAGGTCATTTGCTTGCGCCCATGAGTAGAGAAGCCCAGAGGACTCTGTGGTGCGGGCCGTTGTCCACGCCATTCCACCATTGGAGTTAAACCAATCAACTTGCTCGGCCATCATGAAAATGGTTGCAAGTGCTGGAGTGTTGTAGGTCTGCTGCAGTCGTGAGTTGTCGATCGCTGTAACCAGGTCCAAGAAGTCAGGAATCCAGCGACCAGATTCCTTAATCTGGATTGCGCGGGCGATAGCTGCAGGTGACATTAGTGCGAACCACAAACCACCGTCGGATCCAAAACTTTTTTGTGGCGCGAAGTAGTAGGTGTCGAATTCCGTGGCGTCGACGTGCAATCCACCGGCAGCCGAGGTTGCATCGATAATCATGAGTGAATCAGCATCAGCTCCGATAACGCGCGTGGGTGTGAAAGCAACTCCGGTGGATGTCTCGTTATGCGGCGTGCAATAAGCATCTATTCCGGCAGCCGCTTCAAAAACTGGTGCGCTGCCGGGTTCTGACGTGCGAATATCTTGATCACCGAGTTGGGGTGCGTTGTGTGCCCCGGATGCAAACTTTGCTCCGAATTCACCGAAGGTGAGAAACTGGGCGCGGTCACGAATCAAACTAAATGATGCGATGTCCCAGAAAGCCGTTGAGCCACCGTTGCCCAAAATAACTTCGTAGCCTTCGGGAAGATTGAAAAAGCTTGACAGGCCCTCGCGCAGTCGCTGCACTTCGTTCCGGACCGTTGCTTGCCGGTGGGAGGTGCCCATGTACGAGCGCCAAACGTGAGCTAAGGCATCAGTTTGTTCCTTGCGAACCTTGGAAGGACCGCTACCAAATCGCCCATCCGCCGGAAGAAGTTCGGTTGGAATAACAATGTCGCTCACGTGAGTCTCCTTGGTCTGGGGTGGCTGAGAACCTCAAGTTTATTGTTTGCACGCGTCGATGCCCTCATTGGCTGAGACCACGACCTTATTTATCTGCGCCACATTCTGGATTCTCGTCGACCTGATTGGTGGTATCGACCCAAACATGGTGAAATTATCTCGTGAACGAACAGTTGCCAGGGCATGTCAGTGGTCTTCGAATCTCGTATGACCTAGGGGTGCTCACCGAGGAAATGGTTGCACCGGATCCTTTTGAGCAGTTTGGTCTGTGGTTTGCCGAGGCGCGTGAGTCCCCGATCTTGGAGGCAAATGCCATGGTGGTCAGCACGGTGTCACAGGGAGCCCTAGGTGAGGTTATGCCCTCCGCTCGGACGGTGTTGCTCAAGGACTATTCGCCACTAGGTTTTAGTTTCTTTACCAACTTGGAATCGGCCAAGAGCAACGACATTACGGCCAACCCGGCGATTACGCTGCTCTTTCCTTGGTATGAGTTGCACCGGCAGGTGATCATTTCTGGCACGGCAACTTTGATCGCGCGGGACGCCGTTGCCGAGTACTTCCACTCGCGGCCTAGGGGATCGCAAATCGGTGCATGGGCCAGCCATCAGTCCCAAGTGCTGCCGAACCGTGAAATCCTTGACACCCAATACGCCCAATGCGTTGAACGCTTTGCCGAGGTTGATGTCATCCCAGTCCCGGACTTTTGGGGTGGTTGGCAAGTTGTTCCCCATCGTATTGAGTTTTGGCAAGGTCGCGAATCACGGCTACATGATCGGCTGGTATTTCAGCACACAGACTCAAACTCGTGGCACCTCACGAGATTGAGTCCGTAACTCCTGCGTATGTTTTGTTTGTGGCAAGAATCTTTGCTGACCTCACACCACTCAAGGTCAGTGCACCGTATCGGCGCATTTGGGTAGCCCTCGGAGTAAGCAATATCGGCCAGCAGATGGCCAGTGTGGCGGTTGGCCTTCAAATTTGGGAGCTGACGAATTCAAGCTCCCCCTCGTTGGGTTTGGGCTATACGGCGGATCACTCTCGGACACGTTTGATCGTCGCACCGTCGGACTCATTACCGCGGTCGGCATGTGGTTCACGTCAATATTGCTGCTCACCCAAGCTTTTTTGGATTTTGAATCCGTTGGTTTTCTTTATCTGGTGGTAGCCATTCAATCCGCATTTTTCGCCGTTGGTAACCCGGCGCGGCACGCAATTATTCCGCGCATCGTCCCGGCGGAGTTACTGCCAGCGGCGAATGCGTTAGGGATTATCACCTGGAATCTGGGATTCACGCTGGGCCCACTCATTGGCGGCTTCCTCATCGCAACGACGGGGGCGATCACCGCACCGTACCTATTTGATGTGGTTGCTTTTATGGCCGTTGCGTACGCCATGTACCGACTCCCAAAACTGCCACCCACCAAGTCGGCTGATGCAAGCCGCGGTTGGAAGTCGGTCAAAGAAGGTTTTGAATTCATGCGGGGCAAGATTAATTTGCAAATGACTTTTTATCAAGATCTCGTTGCCATGGTGTTCGGGATGCCACGAGCATTGTTCCCGGCGATTGCTGCCTTGTGGTTTGGTGGAAGCACTCAAGATATTGCGTTCACCCTGGGATTGTTGGCCGCGGCCCCAGCTTTGGGCGGATTGATCTCGGGGATTTTCTCAGGGCCACTGGGCAATGTTCGCTGGCAAGGTCGAGCGATCGTGGGTTCGATCATCGTATGGGGAGCAGCGATTACTGCATTTGGTTTCTCGCGAACCCTGATAATTTCGCTGGTGCTTCTTGCGGTCGCGGGAGCTGCGGACAACGTTTCAGCAATCTTCCGCATGACGATCCTGCAGGCGGCAACGCCCGATGAATTCCGGGGCCGATTGCAAGGCGTTCACACGGTCGTTGTTGCCGGTGGCCCACGCCTGGGGGATGTTGAAGCGGGAGTTGTGGCATCCATCGGCGGCGAAGCGTTATCAGTTATTAGCGGTGGGCTGGTGTGCATCGGGCTTTCCGTCGGGCTCGCAGCAAAATTCAGGGGATTTTTACGTTACGACGCCCAACATCCAATTCCTTAATTATTCGCGAATTCGCAAAACAATCAATTCATCGAAAGTAATACCTTGATTTTTTGCCTCAGACTTCAATTTTTTGCGAAGTGACTTGGGAATGAGGACGCAAATCTCCACGAGTTTTTCGGTGCGTGGGACTTTTACTGAATCACTCGCATTACCGAAGTGTGTCCCCTCTTGACCCATCTGTCTTGGCTTGGAATTTCCACTTTCCAAGACCGGGTGGGTGGCCGAGTCGAGCGACTTGCGCAATGCAGGCCTTGGAGTTGCATTGAATTCTGTTTTAGCCATGACTAACCCCACAACCTTTTCCTCGGCGACATGATTGCACTTACTTGGTCAAAAACTGTGCCCAGTTCACGCCCGGCGGGTGAGTCCCACGCGTGGATCGGCATTCCGGCAGATTCGGCCTGGGTGATCGCGTTTCGCTCGGGAACTTCAACGTCGAGAACAACCGGGCCAAAAGCCTCGCGCAACTCCGCGCTGCGATTGCGGTGTTCGGCAACATTAGGGCGGACGCGGTTCAGCAAGATTCGTGCTGGATTGAGCATAGGGTTGGATGCGAGTCGGATGACATCAACTGCTTCGACCGCTTGCTCGGCGCCGGCGAGGGCAAAAAAGGCGGGCTCGGTGACAACGAGCGCATCGGTTGCAGCGTGCAAGGCGTTGCGGGTCATCTCACCCAGCGAGGGCGGGCAGTCAATGAGGACTAGGTCGTATTGGCGGGGAAGATTACCCAAAGCAATGCGAAGGCGCTGGGAGGAAAGTGGACCTTCGATGGTGTTGCGATGCTCAAGGGAGCGATCCGCCGCGAGGACTTGGACCCGGTTACCCCAGCCGGAGTCAACTATTGCATCGGCCGCGATCCCTGGTCGTGGGTCGGCGAGGACGTCATTCATGGTGAACTCGCGGTTGGTCACGCCAAGACCCATGGTGGCATTTCCTTGCGGGTCCAGATCAATGACAAGGACGCGTTCACCGCGCTGCCAAGCGGCACTGGCCAATCCCAGAGCGACGGTGGTTTTGCCAACCCCACCCTTCATGGAGAGCACGGCCAACGTTTGCATGGCTCTAAGCCTATGAGTTCGCGGACTTTTCTTTGGCAGCGGCGTAGTCGGCCAAGGCGACCTCGCGTTCTACCTTGTGATCGACAATGGGTCGTGGATAGTCGTGTGCGTAGCCATCGGGTTCATCCCATGGTTGATGGGCCGATGCTCCGGGCAGGTGCGCGAGTTCGGGGAGATAGCGCCTGACGTAGTCGCCGTTGGGATCGAACTTGATGCCTTGGGTAATGGGGTTAAATATCCGGTAAAAGGGTGACGCGTCGGTTCCGCACCCGGCGGTCCACTGCCAACCGTGGGAGTTGCTGGCCAGGTCACCATCACGCAACCGCTGCATGAACCACGGGGCGCCAACCTGCCACGGGATGTGTAGGTCTTTAATCAGGAAACTGGCCACCACCATGCGAACCCGATTGTGGACCCACCCTTCGCTCAGGAGTTGCCGCATCCCGGCGTCAACGAATGGGAACCCGGTCCGACCTTGCTTCCACGCTTGCACATGCGCCTCCGCGGTGGCTCCGCTGGCCCAAGCCATGTTCGTGTCAAATTTTTCATTGAGTGAAACATGTGTGCTTGTTGGTGTATTGAACAATACGTCGGCATAAAACTCGCGCCAGCAGATTTCTTTTTTAAACACCTCGTCGTTTTCCCCTAATTTTGCGAGCAAACTACGCGGATGAATCTCACCGTATTTCAAGTGGTGGGAGAGCGAACTGGTGCCGGCAAGATCAGGACGGTTGCGGTCTTCCGCGTAGGTGGCCAAGGAGTCGGCCCTGAAACCGTTCCAGGTGTCCCAGGCTGCCGTCTCGCCGGCTGGCGGAAGAGTGAGTCCCGGGATTACTGTCGGTTGCGGGATATCTTGCGTGGGGGCGGACTGAAATGCGAAGTTTGCCGGAATGGAATCCGCGGGTTTGCGCCAACCGTGAACACACCACGCCTTGTAAAACGGTGTGAAAACTCGGTAAGGGGTTTCGTCGCTTTTCAGTACCCGGCCTGGAGCCACCGCGTAGGGCGATCCGGTGCGGATTAAGTCCGCGCCGATTTCGTGGAGGGCTGTTTCAACGCTGGTGTCTCGTTTGCGTCCGTAGGGGCCAAAATCAGCGGCAATGTGCACGGTGCTGGCGGAGACTTCTTGGGCAAATTGCGGCACAACGTCAGCTGGTACCCCGGACCGAATAATGAGGTGACCACCAAGTTGCCCATTAAATTTGGTGAGTGAATCGATCAGGTAGTTTGTTCGCACCGAGCCGGGTTGCGGCCACAAAACCGGATCGATCACGAATAGGGCAAAAACATTGGGGTCGGCAGCGATTGCTTCAAGGAGTGCGGGGTTGTCACCCAGCCTCAGGTCGCGTCTAAACCAGATGATCGAACTCACGAGCCAAGCCTAAGGCCCGGGCTTGTCTAGTGCTTCCCGGCTTTTAGAGCCTTTGGTCAGGTACGCTCGTAGTGTGAGCGAACTCATTGATACCACCGAGATGTATCTGAGAACTATTTTCGAGTTGGAAGAAGAAGGTATTCCGCCCATGAGGGCTCGGATCGCTGAGCGTCTGGGACAAAGCGGACCAACGGTTTCTCAGACGGTCGCCCGGATGGAACGAGACGGTCTGTTACATGTTGATTCAGAACGACACCTCAAGCTCACCCAAGAGGGCCGCGAACACGCAACCCAGGTCATGCGCAAGCACCGTTTAGCTGAATGCATGTTGGTTGATGTTCTCAAGATGCCCTGGGAAGAAGTTCACGCGGAGGCGTGCCGCTGGGAACACGTGATGAGTACCGCCGTCGAAATTCGTCTTTTGGAGCTGCTCTCACATCCGACGGTGTCACCATTTGGCAACCCGATCCCTGGGCTGGAGGAAATTGACCCGACGTACGCGCAGGCAGCCGATTCAGATTTTCTCCTGGTTAGCATTGTTGAGGTGGTTGAAAGTGAGCCTCGGCAGGTGACTATTCGTCGGCTGGCTGAAACCATTCAACACGATGAGGTAGTCATGGCGCGATTGCGCCGCGTTGGCGCCCTGCCCGGTGCCCGGGTTAATGCCTACCGCTCGGAGACCGGCGTGTTCATCGGTAGTGCTGGTGAGTACACCGAGGTTCCCATCCATGAAGCGGCACATATTTTCATTAGTGTTTGACGGGTTAAAAAACGGGTCGAAGCGGCATCCCTGATTGCCCGCGCGGTCCAAGTTTTACGCCAAGCATTTGGTGCAATTGAATTGTGTCCAGATCAAACCCCACGCGAGACGCGGCCAAGTAAATGCGCCACACGCGTGCCGTTCCCAGACTGGCCTCGGCAACTGCTTCATCCCAGTGGGCTTCTAGATTCTCACCCCAATGCTTCAGGGTGAGCGCGTAATGTTCACGCAGGTTCTCTTCATGTCTAATTTCGAAACCGGAATTATTGAACGCGTTCATGATTACGCCGGGGGCCGAGAGTTCCCCGTCGGGGAAGACGTACCGGTTGATAAATGACTTGCGGTAATGCGATGGTCTGTGTTCATCTGGCCGAGTGATGCTGTGATTGAGCATTCGACCTTCGGGCTTGAGTTTGTCGTAGAGGAAGTCGAAATAGGAAGGGTAGTTATCCCGACCAATGTGTTCGGTAAGGCCGATGGAAGAGATTGCATCGAATTCCGTTTCGCTCACATCGCGATAGTCACTAAAGCGAATCTGAGCAGAACCTTCCAGTCCCGCTTCCTTAATTGCCTGTTTCCCCCAATGCGCCTGCTGCTCGGAGAGCGTGACCCCGATTGCTTGCACCCCATAATTTTTTACCGCGTGCAGAACCATGCCGCCCCAACCGCAACCAACGTCGAGCAGTTTCATGCCCGGTCTGAGACCAAGTTTTCGGGCAACGAGATCGAATTTTTCTTCCTGAGCAACTTCTAAGTTGGCATCAAGGGAAGGAAACACCGCGCAGGTATAGGCCATTGATGGACCGAGTATCCAGCGGTAGAAACGATTGGATACGTCATAGTGGTGATGAATCGCTTCGGCGTCGCGTCGCTTTGAATGGCGGCTGCCCTTGAGCGCGCGTTCCTGCGTGGGCGGTTTTGGGCGTTTGAAAGCAAAGGGTGCAAATTTCTTCGCAAGTGAGGCCTTGTCGCCAAGGGTTAAATGGGTGAGTTCCATCGGGTAGAGGCGGGAGAGAGCCGTGTGGGCGTCTCCGACAATGTCAAGATCCCCGTTGACGTACGCGCGGGCGATCCCCAGTTGACTGGGCGCCGCCGCCAAGTACTCGACCGCCCGGGGAGTCTTAATTTCAATGATCGCGTCATGGTCCTGTGGTCCGAAGGTGGAACCGTCGTAGGCGCGAAAACTCACATTACGCTGCGTCCCAGCGATCAGGCTAAATGCGTCGGCTAAGTTCACCGCTGCGCCACCACCTTCTCGTAGAGGCCGAGGAATCGCCCATGTGGGTCATACTTTTTCTTCATGAGTTCGTACTCCTGACCGCCGTAGATCGACCAAAATTCACTCTCGTTGTAAAACGACGTGGAGTACAGAGATTTTCGTCCACCCAGATCGGTCACTTCATGTTCAATCTGCCGGTTTTTAATTCCGTCTTCGGGCTTCTCTCCACCGGTGAGCGGAACGGTTGACCAGAAACCTACATTGACGTACACCTCATTGGGATCAAACTCGTAGAGTGGCCAGCGCGCATTCGGGTCGCGCTGTTTCAGTGGGCAGAGCCACATGGGTTTGATGCCAATGTGCGCGTGAAAGAATTCGAGAAATTCCGGGAGGTGGTCAATGGGGATCTCAATGTCTTGGACGATCGATTCACGGGGTGGCTTGCGCCGCAGCGCATCAAGTTTTTCGGCGAACCGGTATTTGCGGTTCGCAGCGATTAGTTTCCAATAGACGTCACTGCGCAATTTGGATTTTGGCCACAGTTTTCGCACCAAGGGAAGTTGCGCCCCAAATGCACGGGAACACCAAAACCAGTCGGTGTCCCAGCGCCACAGATAGTCGTTGATGGTGAGGTAATCCTCGGTGAGGGTCTGAATAGATCGATAGTAAATCGCCATGCCGGTGTAGTCACTAGTGCTTCGCTCTGCAGGTAATTCCTCAACCATTGTGCCGATTGTTAGGTACTGCTCATTGGGTGAGAAAACAACTCCGTCAAGAAAATCAATCGGGGCATCATTAAAAATTTGCGAGGTGACCAGATCTTTCATTGCTTCGGTTAAGTCCTGCGCGGAATTAAAACGCAAATGCGAAATGTGCACAAATGGTTTCGTTGGTTCAAGTTCAATGGTGAGTCGGAGTGCGTAGCCGAGTGAGCCATAGGAGTTGGGGAACGAATAAAACAAATCTCGATGTGGGTCTTGGGAATCACCACTGACGGTAAGCACGTCACCGGACCCGGTCAAAATATCCATGTTGATGACGGACTCGTGCGGGGTACCGCTACGAAAGCTCGCACTCTCAATTCCTAGACCGGTCACCGCTCCACCGAGTGTGATCGTGCGAAGTTGTGGAACACACAGGGGCATAAGGCCATAGGGGAGGGTCGCGCCAACGAGGCTTTCATAGGTGGTCATGCCGCCGACTTCAGCGGTCCGAGCAACCGCGTCGATCTCAAAAACCGAATCAAATGGACGCACATCCAGACCTGTGACCGCGGTTGCCGCCCGACCGCGAAAGAGATTGCTGGTCGTTTTGGCAAGACGAATAGGAGCGCCGGCCGGCGCGTTCTTGAGCTGAGAACGGACGGCATTGACTGTTGCCTGATACTCCAAACGCCAGGATTGGCTGGAATTTGAACCAAAACTCACCATATAAATCTAGCCGATCCGCATCGGGCGCGAGACCTAGTTAAGGAATAGGTGAGAATAGGAAGGTGAAGCGTAATTCTTGGATCCCGCTGGTTGCCGGCGCAGTTGCATTCCTACTTACCTTAGGAATTGGAGGGGCAATCGGAACGGACTGGCTTGCTCGCAACGTCGAGATGGACCGATTAGTCACCGCGATTGAAGCGTCTGAGGCAACGATGGGCGTAGTGCAGGATCAGGTCGGGACAGTTTTGGCAGACCTGGACGCCGCTGACCTTGAGGGCGCGCCCACCGATGCCCAGACGAAGGCCGCCGTGGCAAAGCTTGCCGCTATCGCAGTTGACGGCGCAGATTCAATTGGTGCAGCCGGGCGGGTGATCGCCGCGGTCAATGTTTTGCCGTGGCACACTGACATCAGAACGGCCAAAGAGGTGTATCTGCTGCATAACTACGCGTGGCAGGCCTACATGCAGTCCGCAATGGAAGACCCCGTTGCGTTCACGGTCAATCAGCCACTTGTTAATCAGAGTTTTATAGATGCGCAAGCACCCCTTGAGGAAGCTGTCCCAGCGTCGGGCCTTTTTGATGTGCAAACTCGGGTTGACAACATTTTTATTGAGGGAGCTCCACAATCACGCGGTGACATTATTTAGCTGCTCGTCCGACGCATCTTTTTTTGCCAGTGAACTCGGCCACCAGATTTTTTTACCGATGTCGTAGGCCAGAGCCGGCACCAAGGTTGTTCTCACAATGAACGCGTCAATAAGAACACCGAGGGCGACCGCGAACCCCACCTGACGAAGGGACACCAGAGGGAGAACCGCAAGCACGAGGAAGGTGGCAGCGAGCACGATTCCCGCGCTCGTGATGACCCCGCCAGTGACGGTCAAGCCCTTCAAGATCCCCTCTCGAGTGCCATGGAGCAGGGTTTCTTCTCGCACTCGAGTCATCAGGAAAATGTTGTAGTCAACTCCGAGGGCGACCAAAAACACGAAGGCGAATAGTGGGAAAGAGGGGTCAGCGCCGGGGAAGTCAAAAATGTAATTGAATGCGAGGGCGCACGCCCCCAGCGTTGCAAAGTAGGAGAGCAGGACCGTACCGATCAAAATAATTGGTGCATTAAATGCTCGCAGCAAAATAATCAAAATAATCAGGATCACAATCAGGACCGTGGGAATAATGACATTGCGGTCCCGCAGATTCGCTTCGTTAATGTCGAAGGCGACGGCGGTTGGGCCGCCAACGCGTGCCTGTGCATCCGGCATCGATGTAAAGCTCGTTCGTAAATCACCAATGACCGCTTCGGCTTCGGAGGAATCCGATGGGGCTTGCAAGGTCACCGAGAACAGCATGCGTCCATCAACGACCGGTACTTCACCGGTGGTTGGGTTGACATAGGGGATTGCATCGGCAACGCCAGGGGTGGCTGCAATGACCGAGAGAACTTCTTCACTACTGCCCTGATCGGCGGTGACAATTGTTTCGCTGCCGAGTCCACCGGGGAAGTGTTCGACGAGAACCTTTTGCCCAATGACCGAATCAACTTCGGTACCGTTTGTGAACGACTCCGAGGTTGGTACCCCATCAGCCTTCAAGGTGAAGCTGAATCCGGCAAAGACCAAAAGGACCAGGGCCGTTGACACCCAGGTGATGCGTGGCTTGCGCCCGACAAGACCAGAAAGATTGGACCAAACACCGGAGAGTTTGTTATCTGGCTCACCAAGTTCAGGGACCTTGGGCCAAAACGCCCAGCGCCCGGAGGGGAAGCGTTCCCGGTTGAACGGTCCACCGGAAGCTGCGAAGACTCGCATCAGACCAAAAACGATCCACAGGATCAGCGTGACCAGTGCTGCCGCCCCACCACCAATTGCAAATGGACCAATCGAAATGTCGGTGATGAGCCCGAGAAGAAATCCGATCACGGTCGGGACCAGGAACGCCAAGATCGGGAGAGTGAAACTGGGGAAGGTGAGAAGTGCTGGCAAAAACGTCAGCATGATCAACATCGCAACAACAATGCCAACGGCGGACACGGGTCCGGTTGACTTATTCGAGTTCAGTTCACTCAGCAGCAAACACATCAGGCCGATAGAAGTTGTTGCCGAAGAGGCAATAATCGGCGCGCGGACACCTTTGATAGCCGCACCGATTGCATCGGTATGGACGGCGTATTTGTGTAACTCTTCCCGGTACCTGCTGACAAGTAATAGCGAATAGTCCGTTCCTGCGCCGAACACCAAAACTGTCAAGATTCCCTGGCTCTGACCGTTGAGCACCACAACGTCGTTGTCCGCTAAGACATAGACAATTCCGCTGGCAACAGCGAGAGCGAAGCCGGCCGAAATTAATGGGATTAACCACAGCACCGGGCTGCGATAGACAAAAATCAAAATGATCGCGACGACAATTGCGGTAGCCAGCAGCAGGGCGCCATCAATAGCACCAAAGACTTTGATCAGGTCGGCAAGGAAACCACCCGGTCCGGTGACATTGATTTGGAGGGTATCGAATTGGACGGCATAGTCACGAATCAGATTGGTAATTTCAATGAATGCGAATTCACCAAGGGCATTTCGTTCGCCACCGAGGTCACCGTTGACCGAGATATTGACGAGCAGAGCTTTGCCATCCTCGGAAGGGAGTGGGAAGAGTTGCTGCGAATCGAGATAGGAACCAACCCGCGAGCCGTCAGCAAGAGTCAATTCCGGGACACCGGTGAGGAACTCCGTAATGGTGGCTTGATCCGCTGCGATCAATGGTGAACGATCGGGGTGGGTGATCACCGTCAGGATTGGGATAGAAGGGTTGTCGGCAAAAAGGGCTTGTTCACCATTGACGACGGTGGATTCAGCGGAGGAAGGAAGAAAGCTCGCATTGTCGTTTTCTTGAACGTCGGACAGGCTCCCAGCGAGAGGGCCAGCCCAACTACCGATCATCAGCCACACGATCGCGGCGCCAACTGCCAACCACAAAGCGCGTCGTCCGCGTTTAGTTGAGTTTTTCGCCACTGAATCGTCCCCCGTCTTCACATCACTCATCTATGCAGCGTTGAATCTGTGAGTTTAACTTGCAAGGACGTCCGATGTGTGTCCGGTGTCGCTTCAGCCCATGCAATGTCACTCCCCACCCAAGGGAGTTGCATGAGAGTAGGCTCCCTTCGTGTTTGACACGTTTGCTGGACTGCCGGTCCACATACTCGTTGTCCATGTGGCCGTCGTGCTGATTCCGCTTTCAGCAATCGGAGCGATTCTGATTGCAGCCCGACCAAAAGCCTTGCGACTCTTTGGGGCTGCCACCGTGATCGGGGCCACCGTCGGGGTTATCGCAAGCGTGGTTGCAGAGCTCTCCGGCAATGCACTGGCCGGACGGGTGGGTTGGTCAGAAGAGCACGCTGCTTACGGTGACGTATTCCCGATCGCAGCCTGGGTATTTCTGGTCTTGCTAGTTGTGTTTTGGATATTCGCCCGCGGAGTCCCGCTCAACCGCAACCGACCACTCTGGCTTAAAGTTTTTGGCGCAGTCTTAATCCTTGCCGCGATCGGGATCACTTACTTCACGGTCCTCACCGGCTACTCGGGATCAAAGGCCGCGTGGTCAGACATAGTCGAGAACTCTCAGCCAGGGACCTTCGCGCCACCTGACTAACATTGAATCCTGTGATGAGGAGTGCAATGTTCGAGTTAAACCGCGAGTTTCTCAACAAGTTGATCAGGAGCAAGATTACGTCAAATCTCGCCGAACACGGCACGTCACCCAATGTGTCGTCCATGCGGGTGCACCCACTTCAAATTTG
>Ga0105054_10008523_pt1 | contig 13539 bp, 14 predicted proteins | sample BON02_FD_78091 | JGI IMG/M metagenome (GOLD analysis project Ga0105054, IMG submission 78091) | Freshwater microbial communities from Lake Bonney liftoff mats and glacier meltwater in Antarctica - BON-02 (megahit assembly) | ecosystem: Environmental > Aquatic > Freshwater > Ice > Glacier...
GACATTAGTTATGCCGAATGGGGAAACACATAATGCAAGTGGATTGAATTGGGGCTATATGGCAAATGGATTACCATCTCCCAAAAGAGGAATTGATGATGCTTGTATACCAATAAGTATAGATTATATCAGGCAGTATCCGTTGATTTTTCCACCTAAATTGACGGAAAGAGAACTTTTAGATGTTAGTGGAAGAAAACAAAGGTCGAATGAAGCAATTGAACTAATCTGGGATGATGGAATTACAATGGAGGGATTACTTGAGGGGACTAATAAAATTGATGGTGTTTCATACCCAAAACAAATAAGCTCATTTCCTGCCAAAAATGAGATGGGGGAATATTTAAGGCATAGACTTGGTGTTCCATTAGGTCAACCTGTAAAAAGACATCATTTAGATAGATATGGTAGAAATGACATTTCAGTTTCATTGATAGGTAACGGGATTTATAGTTGCGACTTCTCTATTTAAATTTTTGTAATTCCATTTAGAATTTATTCCAAAAGATAATAGAAAACAGTGTCAGGGGTAATTTAGAGTACATACAAACTCCTAAAACGTATCCCCTCATAATCAATCTCCATAAAATCCACCACATCTCTAAGCCAGAAAGTTTCTACAAATGCGATATGATCGGAATGATTATTGTAGGCGTCATATTCTTTAGTGCCGTTGAAAACCATAGATAAGCCATAATCAAAATTGTTTTTCTTACTTATCTGACGCAAACATTCGAAATTTTGAACACCCGGAAGTGTTGATAATTTATTTGCTGCCTCCAGAAAAGTCTTTTCTTCCGCAGAGCCTTTCGGATACTTCAGTTTAAAAACGACAGTATGCTGAATCATAAATGATTAGACTTCACTGGCCACAGGCTCTAATCTCCCCAATTCTTTCAATCTTCTAAAATGTGATGCTAGAGCGTGAAAAATGGTTGGTTTTAGATTGTATTTGAAGCCATACTTTTCGGCGGTTGCTTGTACTATTGGTGCTATAGCTGGGTAATGAATATGGCAAATGTTTTGAAATAAATGATGCTCTATTTGAAAATCTAAACCTCCTATATACCAACTTAAAATCCCATTTTTTCTGCCAAAATCTGAGGTAGTTTCTAGCTCATGCACCATCCATTCTTTATGTAAAGTATGGCTCTCGTCTGGCAGCGGCTGTGCCGTACCTTCTACGATATGTGCCATTTGGAAAACGGTGGTCATGATAATACTCGCCACTAAATGCAGTGACACAAAGCCTAATAAAATTTGCCAGAAATTAAATTCCGTAAAGAATAGTGGTAAGCCAAACATTACCGCTAAATAGATAATTTTGGTAATAACGAGCTTTATAACTTCCCAAGTAGCATTGGCTTTAAATTCTTTAATAAACCCTTTTCTTTTGTATCTTAAAAGGGTAGGTATTTCCCCGAAAAATTTCAGAAAAGTCATCAATCCATAAAGCGGAAATGCATAAATATGCTGATAGCGATAAAACTTTTTAAGAGGAGAATGTTCACTCAGTCGTATCACGGCTTTTGTGGCTATGTCGTCGTCGTAGTCGTAAATATTGGTAAAAGTATGGTGACCTACGTTATGCTGTATTTTCCAGTTGAAGGTATTGCTGCCTAATAAAAACATGGTGGATGAAAACAATTCATTGACCCATGTCTTTGACGAAAAAGATCCATGAGCACCATCATGCATTACAGACATGCCAATGCCAGCTTCGCCAATTCCCATGATTATAGCCATGCCTAAGGCCAGCCAAGGTGACATATCCATAAATAATACAAATAGGAAAGGGGCTACATACATACCAAGCATCACCACCATTTTAAGGTACATCTTATAATTGCCGTGGGTGCTTATATTGTTATCCTTAAAGTATTGTCTAACTCGTTTTCTTACCTCTTTGGCAAACTCCTTTTCCTTAATATCTATAGTTCTAAATTTTATTTTCTCCATAATTTGCTTTAAAGGTAATTGTATTGATGCTTTTGTCAAATGACATTCATCACATTGTTTTAATGAAATTTTGCTGACTATTGATAATCACTGTTTTCTAGATTTCAAGAAATGAACAATGTAAATCCAAATCAAAAACCTTGAAATGGTTAAACGTTCTTTTTAAACGACTAGTGCCCGATTATTTAATTTATTCGTTGATAGTATTTTAAAAGGGCTTAATCCTTTAGGAGTGAAACAAGTAGGTACTTAAAAAATTGCAGAGAGTATATTAAAACGACAATCTTCCTGTGATAAACACAAACATACCTACAAACATAACGGGACTTTCTGACGCTGAAGTACTTTTAGCCAGAGAAGAGTATGGTCAAAACAAGCTGAATTGTAAAAAAGAAAATGGCTTCTTTAATGCTTTAATGAGTATTTTGAAGGAACATATGGTGCTATTATTATTGATAGCTTCCATCATCTATTTTGTTAGTGGCAAAACTTTATTTGTTGGATTCCAATGATAGTTCGGAATTACTGGCGTCCGACTAAATTTCAAATTGTCCATAAAGTGTGCCTTACCGTACTCAAACGATACTTTTTGCCGAATCTCAAAAACTACCCCCTTCTTTTACTTGGCTCACTTTCCAGTGGGGAGTTAATTTTTTTCGAAAAAAAACGAACGGCAGCGGCCGACCGTCCTGTAAACTCACACATCCAAAATTCTGAATATAAATCAGTTGTGAATTATTATTTCAATTTAAGTATTTCGGCCGTGTTTAAGCAGTACAGGGCGATGTAAGGAATGCATTTTGTTTGTTTTTTTCTCGGACGCCAGTAGTTCGGAATCAGAGAAAGCGGAAAATGAAAACGAATTGGCTTTGATACCCATAGGTATATTTGCGAGTGAGCATATTGCTTTCGACCCCATGGAGGTAGCACTTGATCAAGTTTGCGAGCAAAAAACCAAAACAGAAGAACGTCCAGATTTCAAAATGACTGATGCGTATCCGGCAGGTGGGAAACCACCCATAATGACGCACCTTTTTACCAATCAAAAAGGATAATAGCAGCCAAAAGGGCACCAGAAGCCATATAGAGGTTTCTAATTTGAGCGAATCTGAAAAGCAAAAGAGTCAATCGGCTATACTAACTTTAGCAAAAGAAGGTTCTCATGTCTTGGGAGTTGGTCAGTCGAATTTTAAGGGTGATAATTTCCTAAAAGAAAAACAAGAGTATAAATTCAAAAATTAGGCTTTATAAGCCTTTATGACCCACCTCAACAAAACATTCCGAAAGTCTTTGAAGATTTTGATACTACAGGCATTGGCGTTGAAATCATTACAGGCGATAATGTAGAAACAACAGGGTCTATAGCCAAATGAATAAATTTTAAGGATTAAGAAAAAAGCATCTCAGGTGATGTACTGATGGCACTTAATGTTGCTGATTTAAGAACCTGTGTGATGAACAGTAATGTATTTACACGCATGTTTCGGGAGGCCAAATTGAAAACAATAAACGAACTAAAAACCGAAAACCAAGTGGGTGCCATTGCCATAGTTAGTAAGATTTATACCAAGCTAAAAAAAGTCTTTCAGTATGTAATTTCCATTCACATTCCTATTATTTTGAGCGTGTTCATTCCTTTGGGTTTGGACTGGATTTTTCCTGATTTTTTTCACCAGTACATATCATTTTTTTAGCGTTAATTATGGGGCCTACTTGCTCTATCATTTATGAAAATAAACCAATGTATAGCAACACCATGTAGGACAAACCACGAGCATTTCCCTGTACTTTTTTTCAATAGTCGTGAGCTAAGCAGCAGTGTCATTCAGGGTCTTGGTATTACGCTAGAAGCATTATTGACGTTTCAATATGCAGTAAGCCAAGGGTATAATTAGGCTATAGCTCGCACTATGATATTTGTATTATTGATTGTGGCCAATGTATTTCTGACCCTAGGGAATCGTTCTTTTTATTATTGCATTCTTACCACATTGAAATACGAAAACAGAATGGTTTTATGGATGATAACCCTAACATTGTTCATGATGGCTATTCGCTAAACCGCCGACTAGCTTTTTTAAGTTTGAGCATTATTCAGCTTGGTGTTGCCAACTTAATGGATTTTGTTTCAGTGATTTGGTACGAGGCGGTTAAATGAGGAGAGGGTAATGGAGCATTATTGCCCATGGTTGCCTTCTGGTTCTTTGGGGATATCAATACCCTTGTTTTTCCATTTGATGACAAAGAAGGTAAGCGTGTCTGCACCAGTATTTACTAAACCATGAAAGTCCCAAGGGTTAGCATACATTAAATCGCCAGATTTGGCTTCAATTTTCTCACCATTGACAGACCAAATACCATGGCCTCTGGTGATGACAAGAAACTCTTCTTCTACATGTCTATGAGCTGGATGTACAGATTTACCCGGCAAAACATCTGTTAAGGCTGTAAACATTCGTTCTGTTCCGAATGTTTCGTTTTGTCCAGAAGTATAAATATCCATTTCTCCCCATTCTTTAATAATAGCTTTGGCTTCGGCTCTTCTAAAAATCTGAGTAGTCATATATGGCTCCGTTTTTTGGCCAGAAAAGAAGCCGAATAGAAATACAGAAACCAAAATAAGAATAGTTAGAAATGATTTTAGAAGGACTTTTGAGCTCATGTTTAATATGATTTTAAGATCTTAGGATTCAATTCTTAAATGTAGGAAAAGAAGCTTATAATCAAATAGCAACTAAGTTCATTTCGAATTGAAAGATGACGATATAAAAAATAATATCTAAAAGATATTCATATTGGTCTGCTCTTCTTTTTACTGGAAATTGTACTTCAAAAATCTGTTCCAAATATTCAAGAAAGTCAGATAATTCAAGATGCGTAAGACCAATATCCGTTCTAAGATTGGTAGAATATTTGATTTTATGAAAAGGAATCATGAAGTTTCGATTCAAATAGGATGAAATGAAAAATGGATCAAAACTCATGATTCCTTTGTAATTTAATCTTTTTTAGCTTTTCTGATAGAATAGTTAAACAAGCCAATTTTTAAACCTGCATTTATAGAGAAGCCGTTCAATTGTGAGGCGGTAGTTACAGGCATTGGATTTGTTAAATCTACCATTCCAGATTTACCCATAGCCAGTCTGTATTTGGCACCTATAAACACCTTTCCATACTTAAATAAATTGCTTTCTAGATTAATACCTGGTTGAATAATTGCAAAGGCATTATCTTTTTCATGGCCATCATTGTTAAGATGGTTCTCCATGTCATTGTTACCATCATGCATATCATTCATTTCTAGGGCAGAGCCGATGTTGCTCATTCCAGCTCCTAAAAGTAAAGGAAAACTAACATGAACCACACCTTCAGGTTTTGGTGTGTATTCTAAATTCAAACCGCCATATTGAGCATCAAAACGATAGGCTTTTGTAGGGCTTAGTTGTTTTGGAGCAAAATCTTTAAGGGTACTGAATCCAGAGACACCAATTCCCCATTTATTATTCACCTGCAACATTCCTGTTAAACCACCAATAGGAGTAAAGCTACCTGCCATTACACCATACTGAATTTCTGGAGCGACGTAAAGCCCAAGTGTATTTACTTTTTTGAAAGGTTTAAAATGATTAATTACTGTTTTGGTCTCTTGACCATTCACAAAACTGAAAGCTAACATAAATAGAAAGCCAAGAACTAGATTTTTTTTCTTTATCATTTTTTTTAATTTGTTTATGATAGCCTTTACCCTAATTCACTGGAAAGTGTTGCTTCATTATTTTAAAATATTTGTTAAAACGTCTTTGTGAAGAGAATTAATAGCTATTAACGAAAAAAAGAGTAGCTGCATTATGGCATCTACTCTTTAATACTTACAAAACAAGTAAAAACCATGAACTCCTCAGCTGATGGGTTTCAGCTATATTACCCAGAATAGCTTGAAACCGTTGCTTAGTTCAATATGAATAATCCTGTTTCAGATATCAGATTATATCTTATGCTGTGCTAAAAACGGTCGCTTGAGAAGATTATACCATTTATCTGGACTTTCGAGTTCTTCGGGGTACTGATCTAGTCCAAAAGAAAGTTCATCTTTTTTTAGTGTACGAAAGGTGCTAAAAATGCGATCCCAAATACTAAACAAGTCACCATAATTACTGTCTGTGTAAGGTTGAACATAATGATGATGCACCTGGTGCATGTTAGGGGTTAGTAACAAGAATGAGAGTGTTTTATCTAACTTCTCAGGTACTCTAAAGTTACCATGAATAATAATTTTGCTGATTATTTGAATAAATTGATGCAAGCTGATTACCCAAAGAGAAGGGCCTATAATTGCCACAGCCAATATATAGTGACCTAAACGGATTACGGTCTCAAAAGGGTGTTCCCTCAGAGCTGTACTAACATTTAGAAAACTATCGCTATGATGTACGGCATGAAACCGCCACAATACAGGGATTTTATGCATTAAAAAGTGATAGAGCCAATACGTGAAATCAAGAAAAATAAACGCAATTAAGAGTTGACCCAAATTAGAAGTAACTCCCCAATAATGGATTAAACCCAAGCCGTTTTCTTGTTCAAATTGAATAGACTTTAAAAACACAAGCCCAATGGCCAATTGAACGAGTGCACCAAACACAGAGAATAAAACATTATTAATAAAATGCTTCTTTTTACTGTTAACAGCTGTTATTCCATGGAAATGTTCAAGCGACCAACATAAAAGAAATACGATGATAAAAATGGAAGACTGTAGGATTTGATTATTCTGATCAAAAAACTGAATGATAGATTTCATTATTTATAATGGTTTATTCTGGATAAATAAAATGTATAGGATCTGAAACGTTGATAATTGTTTTTTTATATTCGTTTTATTTAATATTCGTAATTTCTGCTGTACTTCTATAAATGGGTTTGGCCATTAGCTTTTTAAAGTTTTGAATGGTTTTTAGCGGCCCTTGGTCTAAAGCCAAATTAATCATCCAAACAGGAATATTTCCGCCAGGGTCAGAGCTAAAGACGTATTCTGCCTGAACTCGGTTTCCTATGGGCTTAAAGGCCCATTTCGACTTAAAACGAGTTATTCTTACAAGGTCATTTGATGGGGAAAGTTCATCTGATTTTGCTTCCGAAACGGAATAAACCATATCGCCTTCTTTAATAATTCGGGTGTGAATTAAAATGTCACGATCGGTTAATGGCCATGGGAAATCTAACTTATTGTAATACATCATTTCTGAAGTAGATATCCTTTTAACAACCCGAGATTCCAAAGCACCATAGACCCATGATGGGTAGCTATCAACATCTGTCAATGCCGAAATGATGGAGTTTATTGGAGCGTTAAAAGTAGTTAAAATCTTTACCTCTTTAATGGGGTTTCCTGGCGTTTCTCGGAAGTAGACTTTTACTCCGTTTGTTTCTTTTACGAATTGCCAATTCGTTTGTTGAGCAAAACAGTTGCTTTGTACAATGACAGCTAAAATTAGAACGCCAAATGCCTTTTTCATTTATAAAATTGGATGCAAAAAAATGATTTATAAAACTCGTTTACGTCCGTACACTAAATCTACATGAAGCGTTGCCTAACTTGAAAAATAAAAAAGGGGTAGCTACATGGCAGCTACTCTTTCTAATTTCTACTAATAATTATCTTAACATAAAAACATGAATGAAGCCCCTAAAGGTCTTTCGATTCTTACATCACGATACTATACCCTAAATTATTTGAATTCGTTGCTTCAAGGAACAGATTGTGTTTAAGATGAACTGTCGAACTTAAATATGGATCTATCAGGAAGAATAGCTGTTCTATCTAAAATCCTAAATGTCTACAAAATTAAACTGGACTTTTGACGTCAAAGGATTCATAAACACCTTTTAAAAAAATCATGGTATCAAAAATTAAGTTTATTAAGTTTATATTTCTCTTCCTTTTTTCGGTTCAACTAATAGCCCAATCGGGAAATATAAAAGGCGTGGTAAAAGATGCATCCACCCAAGAGCCACTGCCGTTTAGCACCGTTCTTTTAGAAAAGAAAGTTGACCTTTCTGTAAAATCTACAACAAGTGATGCAGAAGGTAATTTCAATTTTGAAAATGTGCCTTTTGGTGAATATAGTATTCGGGTTTCTTTTGTAGGATATATAACTAGCATTCAATACTTTACGCTGAACAGCAATGTATTAACGCTAGAAAACATTTTACTCGATAGCGACTCCCAAATACTGAAAGAGATTCTGGTAAAAGGCGAAAAAGACATGGTAAGTCTAGGGGCAGATAAAAAAGTTTATCAGGTATCTAAAAACATAAATAGTATTGGAGGCACAGCAGAGACGCTTATGAGAAGTATACCTTCAGTAAATTTAGATGAAAGTGGTAACCCTAGCATTCGGAATATGTCTACCACCGTATATGTAGATGGAAAACCAACACAGCTTTCTTTGGCACAAATACTAGCCAACCAGATAGAAACAGTGGAGGTGATATCTAATCCTTCTGCCAGATATGATGCTTCTACTTCTGGAGGAATTCTAAATTTAGTATTGAAAAAAAATAGAGCGAATGGTTTTAATGGATTAGCAAGTGCTGGAGTGGGCTCCAATAATCGTTATGACGCCTCATTAAATTTAACTTACCATCAAAATAAATGGAATTTAACCACACTTTACAATCTTAATTCTACTAAAAGTCCTTTGCCAGGTTACGTCAAAAGAACCAATTATAACGAATCAGGCCAAGTTGTAGGCTTTTTCAATCAAAACACACTTACCAACTTAGATAATGTATTTCAGAATGGAAGAATAGTTGTCGACTACGTTCCAAATAATTTTAATAGCTTTTCTTTGTCCACAACAGCTGTTAGCGGAGAATTTAATACGGTGTCTTCACAGGACTATAGTTACCTTACTTCTACTAGTCAAATTAGTAGTTATGGAAACCGGAATACTGTACCGCAAAATGCATTTACAAATATTGGCTTAGGTTTTGATTGGAGACACACTTTTGCTCAAAATGGCAAATCTCTAAATTTTATATCCTCTTACACCCATCAGAAAGTATCTAATCTGGCCGACTGGAACACCACCGCATTTAATGCGGATGGGACTGCTCAAAAAGACTATACCGAAACGAACAAAATAAATGGTAGCCAGGCTGGTGGTCAATACCTGGCTCAGCTAGATTTTATAAAGCCATTAAATGATTCTACAAAAATAGAAATGGGGCTTCGATCGTATACATTCATAAGAGACCAGGGTTATTTTTTCAATCGCCAGAACTTAGAAACCAATACATTTGAATTACTACAAGATTATTCACAGGATGCCCACGTAAATGAAACTATCAATGCGGCCTATTTTATCTATAATACACGATTGAAAAACAATTGGGAAATGGATGCCGGACTGCGTGTGGAACAATCCCTCATGCATGGTTTATCTAATTTTGACCAGCAAACATTTGGCTATAGTTACCCTTCTCTAAGTGGGAAAAACTGGATAGAAGCGTTTTTTCCTAGCTTCAATTTATCTAAAAAATTAAATGAAAATGCCAGCCTTACTATGGGCTTAAGCAGGAAAGTGGGTCGCCCTAACTTCAGACATCTTTTTGTAGGTATTTTGGCTAACGACCGTCAAAATATCACGATTGGTAATCCAAATGTGAAACCTGAATTCATTAACACAGCGGAGGTTAATTATAGCCAAAACTTCGGCAATTTTTCTTGGCTAGCTACGCCCTATTTTATTTATGAAGACCATACCATAAAGCCTTTTATTCAGCCACTTGCCTCAGATAACTCCATTTTGGTTACTACGTTTATCAATGTAAAAGCCGATATACAATATGGTATGGAAAATACCTTTAATTACAATTATAAAAATATCTCTTTAATGGGAAGTTTTAACCTTTTTAATCTTACCCTGCAAACCGAAGACATCAGTAGAAGTTCGTTGGTATTAAGGTCTAAAGCCACTGTGGGGTATAAATTTCCTCAAAACATTTCTGCCCAAGTAAATCTGGATTATAGCGGCAAAGCACCAGCCTTACAAGGAAATAGACTCCCAGTAAAAGCGATGGATTTTGCCATTAGAAAATCATTTATGAGTAATAGGGGGGCTGTGGTTTTTGCTGTGAATGATATTTTTAATTCTAGAATATTTAGAACTACCTATGAAAGTGCTTCTGTATTTCAAACTTCTATGAGCCGTAGAGATATAAGGTATTATAAGCTTAGCCTTCAGCTACCTATTGGAAAGCCTAATAATTCATTCCCAAAGAAGGATAGAAGAATTGAAAAACCAGACGTGGATTTTAGTTAAAACCTAAAAAGAATAAGATTTTAAAGGGAAGTACTAAAACTACTTCTCTTTTTTATTTCCAAATCAAAACCAGCATTCCCAATAAAATCAAACCCGCTCCAGTCAGAACTTTGGCGGTAATGGGCTCTCTAAGGATAATGAAGGAAAGTAGCAGGGTAACTACAATGCTTGCTTTGTCGATACTGGCCACATAAGAAACTGGCCCTTCCTGTAATAGAATATCCAAGAAAGGGAAGTGGTAACCCCCGAAATGACAAGAAACATAATATCAAGTTTACAGGCTTGTTAAATATCTGACCAAGCATCTATAATCAAGAAAGCATTGGCGATAATAATGCTAAAAACAACAAGGGTGCGAATACTTAAAGCTACATCGCTACTTAGCGTTTTCATGCCGAATTTGGCTGTTACCCATGTAAGTCCAGCAAAAACCATAGAAAGTTTAGCGAAGAGTTTCCATTGGATGGATTATGAAATTTTGATATAAATGTAACACCCTTTTATACTGGGTGCTTTTCATGATTGACAAAATAGAATTCGCAACATTGTAGCCACCAATTTAAATACCTAAATATGATGATTAACAATCGGAAAATACACCAATATTATGAAGGATAGGTCGTTTCAATTATATGATTTTTGCAACTGGCCACCTTTCATAAATAATTCGTTTTTAGATAGCTATTTCTTACATGCTTTCTATTTTTGACGTAATAAGTTTCAAAATATTTCATTATAATTATCCTTTAAAATTCAAGTACAGTTTCCATTAGAAATGTCGTTAAATTCATCTTTTTTCATCAAATCATTTTCCAGATTGAACATTCGCATTCTGCCGTTTGTGCTATTCATTCAGCTTATTTTTTGTGGGACAATTGCTGCTCAAAAAAAACTACACTTTTTGTCCGAACCGGACACTACAATATTTACAAAACCCGACTTGACTTTTTATTTTGATGGGCGAAATTCATTTGTAAAACAAGCAAACGTAACCATCAATAGTATTAACGCTGGGGTGGTTTTTGGCAAAAAAAGAAATGAATTAACCTTAGGATATAGCTGGATTAGAAAAGACCAGGAATTGTACTACATAAATTTAATGTATTTACCCTATCTCTTATATACTTCCCGATGGCATATAGCCACGTCTATTGAAATCGGAATTGGTTCTAGTGACACCACTAAAACAGGATTTCTTAATGAAATTGAGATTTGGAATAAAAATGACTGGTTTGTGCCTTTGCAGCTTGGTCTTTATACAGAATTTAGGGCCACACGCTACTTCGGGATATCGGCCTTAATAGGTTATCGTAAAAGTTTAATTCAACAAAATCCACTACAAAACTTTGATGGGCTTTACTATAGTTTTGGTTTAAATGCTTATCCTGGAGTACTTTGGAGAGACATTAAACGCTGGAGGGGAAGGTCTAAATAAAATTTGTCGGTAGTGTTTATCTGTAGATTATAGAAAAAGATTCTACTGACAACTGTCTTAATTAGTAGCCATTAAACAGTGTTTTTATTCACAAAGCCTAACAGCAATACTATCAGTAAGAGTAAGGTATGTTTTTGAAAAAGCTCGATAGGTAACTTCAATATTCTTGAGATTTTCATTTACAAAAGCTACACGCTCATAACATAAAATGGTGTCAAATTTCCAAATGCTGTATTGGTTCGCTCTGGAGTCCATATTTAATGAAGTAATAAAATAGGGCTCATTTAAATAGAAGTTTAGTATTGAGGCGTCCTGATATCTGTTGGTTACAATTTTTCGATCTCCTGCCAAATTTTTCACATTTGTTGCAAACTCTCTTCCACCATAGAAATCCCACACTCTATCTTTCTCCATCTTTACAAGAGGCCATAAAAGATGAAATCTTAAGATTAGCATAAAAAAAGTGAATGCAAAAGTTAAATATTTATAGGAATTAAAGAACCTCGAATCTTCTAAATGTTTATAACCCAAAACTATCATTGGAAAAACGCAGAAAAGAGTCCAGTTAGCTTCTATGTATTGCCCCTTAAAGGTTATTAAAAAGAAAAAAATGTACATTCCAAAAAGATTACATTTTAAGGCCTTTTCCCACTTATTTATAGGCTTATAAAATGCAGATGCTGCAAATAATGCCACAGAAACTAATCCTCCTAAAAATGGCAAATTACCAAATAGATAGTCTAAGGTCTGACTAATCTTATAAGCTGGTGTGGCACGATCTGCCAAATGATAAGAAATGGAAGGAAAACCGTTAACGAACTGCCAATAAATGTGTGGGCTAAGCAAAGCTAAAACTATTAAACCAATCAAATAAGTCCTATAATCTTTTAAAAGGCGAAGATTGCTTAAAAGGGTAAACATGATTACCACACAGCCATGATATTTACAGTATACCATGACGGCTGCTGTAAGGCTCATTAAAATTTGATTTCTAATGGATTTATCTTCTAAATAGAATCGATAACTTAAAAGGAAGAGAATGGCCGATAAGAAAAAAGGTGTATCTGGCAAACTGACAAAACCAATGATATGTAACACCAAAAAAGAGAAAATAGTGGTACAAAAAACGAGAACATTTTTTGGCTTTACCAAAAGGTAAATAATTGAAATAGCGGTGGATGTGAAAAGAATAGTGAATAGTCTCACAGCAATTTCTGACTTATCTAGGAAATTTCCCTGCCAAATCATAACAGCCACAGCTGGTGGATGGTCAAAATAGCCCCAATCCAGAAATTGGGAATACATCCAATAGTAGGCTTCGTCACTGTACAAACCTAAACGTGAGGAGGTGAACAAATTTAGGCCAAGCCAAAAAAGAAGAAAAATGAGAAAATACTTATGTTGTTTCATTGGGAGAAAACGATAAAATTGCTGAACCCAAAATTCCAAACTGTTACTACTCCAATTGCCAAAAGTTTGGCTAAGTAAAAGTTCAATTTGAACCTTTCATGAAGCATGAAGAGTATAGCTTGATTAATGAGTAAGCCTCCTATCGCTACCGCAGCAAAGCTTAAAAATTGAGGAAAATAGGCCAAGCTTTTATCATCAAATGTCCAAATCTTATTAAGAATGAAGTTTGAAACCACAGCTAGACAAAACCCCAAACCATTGGCTAAATACTTATTGGCTTTAAGCTTTTCTTTAAGAATATACGTTACGCCAAAATCAACTATTAACCCAGAGAAACCAACAAGCCCAAATTTCAGTAGTTTTATAAAAAAGGATTGAATGGATTCTGAAATTATAAAAGCAGACTCA
>Ga0105054_10008524_pt1 | contig 13539 bp, 12 predicted proteins | sample BON02_FD_78091 | JGI IMG/M metagenome (GOLD analysis project Ga0105054, IMG submission 78091) | Freshwater microbial communities from Lake Bonney liftoff mats and glacier meltwater in Antarctica - BON-02 (megahit assembly) | ecosystem: Environmental > Aquatic > Freshwater > Ice > Glacier...
CACGGATTGCCATCAGGCTCTTTTCTTTCAACAAGGTACTCTTGTTTCTTAAGAAATTAGCATTTGATGGCTTTTATCCACTACAAGTAGTTTTAAAAAAAATCGATTTTTGTTGTTGTTTTAAAAATGGACGAAAACAACCGTCACAATGGCATTCTGTCTTCCAAGCCCCCCAAGAAAATGAAGGATTATAATTCCAAATTGCACCCGATGAGCTATCCCGAAAAGCCATCTTGCAAAGAAGGAGTCACCTACTGGGACGAATGGCATATGGATCGCTACTGGCAAGATCCTCCACAGAAAACTGAACTACAATATTTATACGAGACAGCAGTCGAACATATATCGAATTTAGAGCGAGATAATATTTATTTGCGGAATCAAGTGTCTAAACTTAAGTTCTCGTTAGCTAGCATAGAATCAGATACAGTAGAAGATCAGGTGAAATTTCAATGGGAACTCCCCAAGTCGAAAACTCAAGAGAGTAAACAACGAGATACTAAACAAGATGATGCAGCTTTATCATATCAATTTCCTGGACTAGACGAGAAAGCTACGTTGCAGGTTGTCAAAGAAGACTTGCTTCACAGTCAATCATTCTTGTCAGTTAGTACAGGAACCTCCATTCTGGATTCTCTTTCTGAAGAAACTCGAAAAGATGTGGTATTAAGATATTGCAGCTTACTTAGTGCTCTCAATAAAAAATAATAAACTTCGTTAAACATTCGACTTGCGAAGTTTTTTCATCAGATGCTCTCTAGCATTAATAGCTTCACCTTTTCCATTAATGGGTTTTACCATAGTGCTATCATCAGGCCCGGTGAAGAAAGGGAGACTGAATCTATGTGCAAATGCTGCTTTTGAATGTGGCGAGGGGTTCGTGACACGATGCAATGTGGACGGCCATTTGCTTCCAGTCCAATGAGACATCAAATCGCCAGCATTTACGATAAGAGCTCCTGGAGGACAATCTACTTTCATCCATTGATTATCAATAAAAACCTGAAGTCCAGTTGATACATCCAGCTCATCAACTTCTTCATCAGGATCCACCGCAAGAATTGTGAACCCCTGATAGTCAAAGTGGGGACCGTAACGCATGCTGTCAGTAGGAATCCCGTTTGGAAAAGGCGGGTAATGGGAGCAGCGCAATATCACATTCGCATTTTCAACGGGATGAAACTCGTCAAAAAAGCTGGGATTCACACCCAATGCGAGAGCGGACATTCGATGAAGTTTGAACAACAGTTGTGTTGCGTCGCTTATGTACTTTTGACCTGCCGCTATCAATTCTGGATCATGCATATTGGTATTAGATACTGCGAAACGATTCAGAACATAGGATTCAACGGTGTCAGCAAGCACTCTGTCTTCAGTGATGCTTCTGGCCACTGACTCATGTCCCATTGGTGTAAACCCACCCTTCCGATGTCCATAGACCCCAAAATTAAAACGAAGTTTTTCGGCGTCAGATTTTTCAAGAAAAAACTTTCGAACGGTTTCAAACATCTTCGACATCGTCTCTACATCAATGCCATGGTTCACGATAACTGCAAATCCAAACTTTTCCATCGTATCCCTCCATTTGTTCACCAACTCGGCATCGTCCTCAAAATCAATTACCTCCAACATAATGTGTGCGGGGACCTGGGTTTTCATTTTTCAACGCATGTATTATTGAATTTACTATGTAAGCAAGAGATGAGGGGGGCGTAACCTATTACCCGTTTTGTCAAGTGCTTCGAGCTGGTTTGGCAATATGAAATGCGTGGCTGTTGACCGATCATCAAGTGTTTTGAAAGGATTTCGATTCAAGAATCATTATTGCTCCTGCATTCGAATTTCATTGAAAGGTTGCGAGGATCAGATTCAAACGATGTTTCTAACGGACAAGCCTCATACTCTCGACCAATCAGAAGATTGGTTCGAGCTCAACTTGGATGATTCCATTTTCTCGATAGATAAAAGGACGGACCAGGACCTTGTTTTTGTATTTACCCTAGTGCAGAGTTCACCGTTATGGCAGCATAAAGTGAAAGATATTGAAAATGTGACACCTGTGTATTTCCCTCCACCTCCAGATGCAAGTTCTTCGACTGTGAAGTTGGAGGATAATCGCATGGAGCGCCTTCAAAAAGCCGTTTATCAGCTTCATACTCATCTGAGTGCATTGGAATCGCTTTCTCTGAGTAAATCCAAAACGAGATCAAAATTGACAAGTTAAAAATCAGAACAAAAGTATTATTAAAACACTACACACTTTAGGCAAGAAGCAATTCCTTCAATAGAATCTCTAACTTTTCATCTCTTCTCTATTTGGTCACTTTTATGAATCTGAAATCTGAAATAGAAGATATTATTCAGCTTGTGAATCTCCACTTGTAATAACCTCGTCCCTATTTGATCACTTCAATGAATCCACAATTTTTAAAGGAGAAATATAATTCAGTTTTTCTTTAAGAGGAGGCATCGCGATTTTGTTGCATGATCTTTTTGGTGCTGTGACGTGGGTTGTGATCATACACCTTGACATTCTCTTGCACCGGTTCAGGTTCTGTCTTTTTAATGTAAACGCCTAATGCTGGTTTAACCCCTGGAATAGCCAATACTGCTGTCTGAGTAAGCCCCATAGCATTGGAAAACGTCCAGTATAAAGTAATTGCTGATGGTTGAGTGAGAGTTACTGGAATCATTAAAATAGACATGGCTCTCATGACATTTTTCATCATTTTCTGTTGGTCCGGATTAGAACTAGTTTGCGTCTCATTCATTCGTGACCCAACTTCAAACATGATTAAAAAACTAGCGGAACACATAATAGGGAGTCCATAGGTAGTGTCTACTTCAGATAGATTCTTAAACCATAGAGCTCCTCCTTCACTGAATGAAGGGTAGGTTTCAGCCATAGAACGAAGACTCCAAAGCATCGTAATAAAAATAGGAATCTGAGCTACAGGGCCTAGAAACGCATGCGACATCTTAACACCATGTTTCTTCTGCAATGCTTTGTATTTGCTTGCAAATACCATTTGATCTTGCGGGGAGTTTGTCGATCTATGTTTCTTTTTAATTCAACAGGTCAGGTGCAAAGCAAATACGTACCTTTTTTTCATTTCTTCTGATAACTTTGTCATATCAGGGGTCATTTTACTCAATCGCATAGTATTCCGCATCGTGTATACATTCAACGGGAATAACGCCAAACGAAAACCAAACGTCATCACTCCTATAGAGGCCCACCAAGGGAGACCAGCAGTGTTGTGGAGAGCATCGACCGCGTAAATGGCTAAATCAACAGGAGTGTACCCCATATCTGACATAGTAGGGTCAACCATCGGAGCCTCAACAGCGGCGTTGGCTATATCAACACGAGAGTAACCCATCTCTGACGGCATAGGATCACTCTGTGGAGAATCACCAGTAGAAAAAAGACGATTGCTTTGATGCTTTTTAAAATCTATATTTGAGAAAGTGCATAACGGCTTCCTTACTCGTAATGTTGATCGCACCACTCGAAACATTTTGAAAACAAAACAAATCCACAAACCACCCAAACTCCTGCGGGGGGCTTTGCTTTGAATTCACCATTTCCTTTTGAAAGGTTCATTTTAAAAATGTAATTCATTCTAGTACAGTTATCAAAATAAGTTATCTGTTGACTCTTCGTTTCGCTCTAACTACCTTACGTGCACCTGGTGCCGCTGTAGGCATTCCAATACTAAAAGCACCTCCTGCATTAAACCCTCCGGGTTGTTGGTTTCCAAACCCACCACCGCCAAAAGGATTAGGAGCAGCATTGTTAGCAAATGGTTGTTGTTGTGCTGCAGCGAATGGTTGCTGTTGTGCGGCAGCGAATGGTTGTTGTTGTGCTGCAGCGAATGGAGCTCCCTTTGCAAATGGATTGCTTTGAGTCGTATTACTCTGCGGAGGGAACCCACCACTGTTTGCTTGGCCAAATGAAGGAGCTATAGTATTGTTCTGCGGAGGGAACCCACCACTGTTTGCTAGGCCAAATGAAGGAGCGTTGTTTTGGTTCCCTCCTGTAAAAGGAACAGGAGACGCACTATTATTTCCAAACGGTGTCGGAGTATTGACTCTGGTTGAGTTTGATCCTCCAAACGAATCTGCATTGAATGATTGCTTCGCTTGACCAAACGAAATGGTTGGTGTTGAAGCACCAAATGAAGGTGGAGCTACAGAACCACCAAAATTTGGTGCGGGATTATTAATGGTTGGAGTCCCGCCAAAAGCAGGAGTTGAATTCCCAAATGGTGAAGCTGCTGGGGCTTCAGGTTTGAAATCAGCTGGTGCTCCAAAAGAAGGTGGTCTAGAAGAGGAAGCCCCGAACGTCGGAGTTGACGAAGTGGCACCAAATGAAGGCACTGGTTTTGATTCTCCAAATGCGAATGATGTCGTTGTTTCGTTGCTCTTACTAGAAAACGGATTAGGTACAGTAGCACTGGGTTGAAAGGATGGAGGAGGGGCTTTGTCACCAAAGTTAAAAGGTTTTGGTTCGTCCTCCTTAGGTCTTCCAAATGAAAAACCAGGTTTTGAATCCTCAGGTTGAACCTCGCCGCCAAATTTAAGCGAAGGTTCATCTTTCTTTTCTTCACTTTTTTCCCCAAATGAAAAAGGCTTGGTTGATTTTGGTTGAGATTCAGGTTCTTGTTCGGTTTTCTCGCCAAATGTAAAAGCCGTTGTCTCCTTTTTCGTTTCCTTACCAAATGTAAACGCAGGTTTCTTCTCATCATTATCCTCCTTCTTCCCGTCCCCACCAAAAGAAAACGTAGCTTTTGTGTCACCGGATTTGTTCTCACCAAATGCAAATGCAGGCATGCCGTTAGATTCAGATTTTAAATCAGGTTCGTTTTCACCAAATTTAAAAGCAGGCTTAGGTTCTGTTTCCATTTCACCAAATTTAAATGCAGGTTTCGATTCAGATTTCGTTTTCCCGAATGAAAATGTAGGTTTGGTCTCAACCTCTTCAGGTTTTTTATCACCAAAGGAAAAGGAGGGAGCTTCATTGGATCCAGACTCTGGAACTTTGGCACCAAATGAAAATGAAGGTTTAGCGTCTAATTTTTTCTCCCCAAATAAAAATGCGGCTTTCGTTTCAGCTTGTTCCGATTTCTTTCCTTCGAATGTAAACGGAGATGCTTGAGTTTCTTCGGGAGTAACTGAAAAAGCAGGTTTAGTATCGGATTCTTTAGCTGCGACTGAAAATGGATCGGATTTTTTCTCACCAAATGAAAACAGTGGCGGGTTTTCAACCTTTTGATTGAAATTGGGATTTGGAGTCTCACAACAAGGACATTCTTTCAAGTCATCATTATTCTTGACCATACATGAAGGGCACTTCCACTTGCCTTGCTTCATCAAAAATTTAGCAAAGACGTCAGATACCGGTTCATCTTCCCTGGTAGTAGAGGCTGGTGGTTCGGATGGTGGCTTTGGAGTTTCGCAACAGGGGCATATTTCAAGTTTATTATCGTTCTTGACCATGCAAGAGGGGCATTTCCACTTGTCTTGATCCATCATGAACTTGGCGAATACATCAGAAGGACCAGAAGCTGGTGGAGACACTTGATATGTATCACTACTTCGTGTATCACCAAACTTAAAAGGTTTCATACTTTCCAAGGACGGTGTAGCAAGCAACGAATTGTGAGGAATCGCGAGCGGTGGTGTAAAGATGTACCTAAAATTTGTTGTGCATGTTTTTCGGGGAACCGGTTCTGCTATCTTTTTAGTGGTTTCGTTCTTAGAAGGAGATAGCTTAACCGGCGGAGGAGGAGGAGCAGGAGGTGCATCCGTCTTAACAGGTGGCCTGAATGAAACCACAACAGGAGTGGCAATTGACTTGGTTTCAAGATTCGCTTGTCGCCCTATCTTTGGGGCCATTTGCATAGACGATGTGGGCATTGGTGGTTCATCGGATTCGGTCTTACTAAAGCGCGGCCATTTAGCACTGGAGGTTGCGACAGATGGGGTGACCCATGCCTGATTCTTACGCTTGTTATCTTCCAGTGGAGTAGACATCTTGTCCAGCGTTTGCATGATCAATTTGGCGACATCTTCCTGGTTTTGCTTCCGTCTCTTTGAGTCCTGCTGGTCCGAGGGTTGACTTGAGCTCCGTTTCGACCACGCGATTGAATTACGACGGTGATTTGGAACCAGAGGTGTGGAGCTCCATGCTTTTGAAACATAGCTTGTAGCAGGGGGAGAACGAACCATGGCGTTCGGAGTGTGAAATGGCTCAAGCGTGTCCCGTGCTCGTGGCGTCGGAGCTACAAAAGGTTGTCTATCCATGAAGCGTTTCGCTGGCTTCGGATACGGTGTGTCAACTTGTCCATTTCCTCTCAAACGAGGATCACGTGGCACATTCGGTTCCATAAACCTTTTTACCGAACGTGAACTTGAAGAGAACATACTGGGCTTGTCTTCTTCTTCGTCGGAGGATTCAAGGTCAAGTGGGTCTGATACACCTTGTACACCTTGCTTGAGCTTTGATTGCAATCTGCGATAATCTTGAAACGATATCTTGGAGGCCTTTATTCTATTTTCAAGAGCTTCCAAGGTTCGAACTTGATCTGGTTTCTTTTCCACACCGCGCATAACTTTAATAATATTTCTGAGTCTCATCGATAATTCAGCTCTATCTCCATCTGTTTCCAACCCTACATAAGATAAACATGTTTTCATTTCATCAACACTTAAACTACTGATGGCTCTACTACCAGAGCGGATGTCAGCTATCGAGATACGCGGACAGATTTCCTCCTGGACCTGCTCACTAACTACTTCAATGACTGCAGCAACTTGCGATTGGAGTTGCGGAGAAGGTTCTACTGGTGCCCATGAAACTAACTCACGGAATTTGCTGAACATGGCTGCCAATCGTCGTTAGTTCGTGGTGGATGTTCAATGGTACTGTACTAGGGTTTTCACCAAGTAGACTCTTAGCTTAAGATATCCATATGTTTTGATCACTTTTCAAATTCGTTCGTTCTCTTTTACGAATACCCGGCATGATACATAATTAATTACATGACTTTTTAATTAAAAGATGTCATTCAATTAAATTCGAACAGATTTGTCTAATGCATTTCAAAATTTGAAGCTATTTAGCCCCAAAAGTCTCACTTGTAAAAGCCTCGGATAGCTAACGTATTACAGGCTAGCATGGCAAGTGCACCGTTGAATTTAGTTGTCGGAGATTTGCTGCCATAAAAATCAACAGAAAAAACTATTATCAATACCTGCTTCCTACTCCTGAACAAAATAGTTCGACATGGAGAATGTGTTGTTGGGCATTTTGAGAACAGGATTCTTGTTTTTAGTCGTCGAAGCTTTAGTCACCACATCATAGAATTCATACCACTGGTTGAGACGATTTGTCAAGATACACTCTCTATTCAAAGTGCCTAATTTGAGTAATTTCCTTTCTTCTTCCGCGATTTCCTGCTCCACCATTATGAGCTCTGATAGTTTCCGAGCCCTTTCATCATCATCCATCTGCAATGTAATAAATAGAATTATACAGGAGCCTAAAACGTAATGATTCACCAGTTGTGTCTTTGGATGTGTCTTCGGCAAGTTAAAGTCACCAAAAAAAATCTATTGGATTCGCAATGGAAGTGTTGGAGGAACGCGAGAACGTATGGGAATGGCTGCTGGATGACATAACTAGGGAAAAGGGAATGTCTCGCAATACATCTATTGTGGTTTTAGGAGAGCCCAATGCGGGCAAACGATCTCTTATCAAAGTGCTTCAGAATAGACAACCTCAAGATGACACTTCTGATGCGTTCACAATTGCAGGCCTTGGATATTCGTACTTGGAGACGCAAGTTGAAGGTAAATAGAAAACTCGTGCTTTTGCTGGTATTTTGATTTCTAACTTGATTTGAAGACCTACAAGTGAAAGTGAATATGTGGGCGATCGATGACATAAACAATGCAGGTGATTTGCTCGCATCCGCAGTTTTGCCAGATGCTGAAACGGCTCTTAATTCATTGGCGATTCTGGTGGTCGATCTCGAAAAACCTTGGGATGCTATGAAGTGTGTAAAGGGCTGGACGGAGGTACTCGAGGATCATATCGAATCACTTGGTCATCCTGAGTTGAAGACCAAATGCGAGGAATATCTGCTTCAAGTAGCTGGCAGACATCAAGATATGGAAGTATCCTGTTTATCTAAAGGTACGTTAGAAAGAAACATAGGTCTACGTATCTTGGTGGTGGCGTCAAAAAGCGATCTGGTGGAAAACGTGTCAAATGATGTGGAATCCGAAATGCGGCTTGAGTTTATTCAACGACATTTGCGGTCCTTTTGTCTATCTGTAGGTGCCTCGTGCACTTTCTTATCATCTCATAGTGGTATAAATTGTAGTTTATTCCAGGAGTATATGATGTACCGCTTATATCCTGATCTGTTTCCTACCGGTACGCTCACAACACTTCAGAATTCAGATCCAAAATGTGTTCATATACCAGCTGGAGTTGACAGACTTGATCTTATTGGTGCTCTTGCAGTTTCGAACACCCAACGGTTCGAATCATGGGTTTCGGCTGAATTTGCCCAAGTTATCAAGGAGCCCCGTCCAGAAGAGCAAGTATTAAAGGAATCCGAGATCGATCCTGAAGATGTTTCTTTGTCGATGTATGATTTTTTTACTGTCCTATTGGATAAGCAATCAAAACTTCCTGCCCCGATTAAGAAAGCAACGATGGATGCTGCCGAGGTTGCTCTTAACGCCTTCGATGCAAACGCATCTTCATTTCAACCTGGAATCGTTGCTGAATCGACGACCCCCACACCTGCTGCAAGGGTAGTTAGTGCGGCAGATGTGCAAGACCATCCAGAAGTGGTTTTAAACTTTTTTCAAAACCTCCTTAACAAAGAAAAGTCATAGTTTTTATTTACAAGTTATTTATCTGACAAACCAAGGAATTGAGCGAGGAATTGAGTGGTTCGGAATCGACCTTGCTCTTCTGCGAGGGCTGGCGTGGGTTGAGAGAAATATGCGACAGCCATGGCTTCATCCTGAAGTTCGTTCTTGGGGCGCGGTTCTGCTTGCTTGCCTGCCTGTGCTCGGATAATCTCTATTGCAGACGCCCCATCAGCTCTATCCTGTGCCTCTTGACGCCTTATCTCCTTCACTATCTCGTGCTTCTTTTGATGCATGCGGTATAACTCGCGTTCCAATCGCACTAACTGATCTGTCAGCTTATTTTCTTGCAATTGCTTTGATTGAAGTTTCTGTTCCATGGTTTCAATGACATGATGAAGATCGTGCTCCTTTTGAAGCGAATCAGCGCGCATAGTCTCCATTTCCTCCTCAAGCACCAACCTCAGTCCAGCTTCACTCTCCAGACGCTTCTCCAAGTCGTCTGCGATATAGATGAGTGCATTTAGTCTTCTCTTGGAGTCCTCGGCTACGCGTTTTGATTCTTCTAATTCTAACTCCATGCGACGAACATGACTGTCGCTGCGTTTTTCGTCATCATGCTGATCGTTTATTTAACAATAAGAACACACCATCTTGGACATGACTTACATTCAACCTTTCAAAATAAGGTCTTTGCTCTGAGCTGCCTTGACGAGACCACCTTCGACCTGACTGTCTTCCTGAATCATCGTCTAGCTTACTTTCCCCTGTAATCACAGGTGGAGGACGACTTTCCATATCAAATGTATCCGAGATAGTAGACAATAATACTTTGGATGTTCAAGATGAGGGACAAAACGCTATTATGAATTTGAGTTCTAAAACCAATTCAATTACACATCTTAACTCCTGCTCCAAAATATAAGCGCGACGAACTGAGGAATATTTCAATCGTACGCTTGACAGGCACGTGATTCAACCTAGAAAAGTAGAAATGAGACTGGAATTTAAACAGGAAACGGTTCAATGGCGTCAAATACATTGCAATGACTTGAAATTTCGTTTAACTTAATAGCAGGTTAAATAATATGTTATCGAAGAAAGACTATCCATAAATAATCGAAACATCGGTGTTCTAGACTAGTCCTCAATCGAATCTCAAGACTCAAGTTGAGAAATGAGAACAGGATTTACCTGGACACTGCTCATGGATATTTAATGAGTAAGGTATTTCCTTTAGTGGTGCAAAATGTTAAATAGAGTCAAGAATGTCAGAAGGTGGCCTGGGTTTTCTCGGTGCCAGGATATAGAACTGTGTTGATTGTTGAAATAATACACAAACGTGTGTGCTTTCCAGTCGTGTTATTTTCGGATCACACTATTACAGGATCGCTTACAGAATTCGATTATTTTCAAAAATACACAGTTGTAAGAAAGTTTTAATCGAAAAACCGAAAACGGCTCCAGAACTTTCAAATTACGTCGAGCTCAACAATTTAGCAATGTTCACGAATTAGGGCTTCTAGGCAATTCTTAAGTCAAGGAGTTACAACCGTTTTAAACAACTTCAAAGGACTATTATAGTCATTCGACACTTTGAGGAGGAGAAAAATACACGTTTCTACTTCATTTTTTTGAAGTACTCAAAATAATTACTTGAAGTGCTTTAAAATAATAGATTTTTTGTTGTGTTAAAATTGAACAAAAACGATGGAACTTAATCGAAGTTTCCTAACGATCACGTTTCCGAATATTCGCTTTTCACAGCATTTTCCACAGTTCCACTTTAAAACGTTAATAGTTTCTCAAATTAATTAGGTAATGATCTCTAAACCTTGGGCTTAAATTGAATCGATAAATGGACCGCCATGCAAAAGTTCGGTTAAAGTTCTGCAAATACTGGCAAATAAGTACTGGCAAATAGGCATTTGAGGAGCTTGCAAAGTCTATTTTTGAACTGAACTACGAATCGTCTAAACTTGATGATCAAATTAATTATTCTGCAGTAAACACGTACCTGTAAATTTAAGAATGGAAGGATTTCAGGATTTACAGACTTGTACTGGTCAGGGCCCAAAGAGATTATTGACGTACGTCCAAAATTTGAAAATATCTTCGTTTTTTGGGCCAGTTGGAGTGTTGTCCCAGACCGGCCAGAAAGGCACAACTGGTCAAACTTATTTTAAACTTTGAACAATGGCGCCCATTTACCTTTTCTAGGTATAGGAGCATAACTATAGTATTTCGATTACCCGTGGATTGAAGCAATCAACAATTAATCTCTTAATTAAAATTTATTAAAATCAAGTTCGAAAAAGTATCTTATCTTGTTGAATGAAAATCTTGAGCCATGATAACTTGAGTCCTTTATCGGAGAGGAAATCAGTGACACGAGAGATCACATTGTACCGCTGTTAATACATTATTTTAATAAATTAACGATTGTTTTATAAATCAAATGGACACCATGATTCGATTTTCCTGAATGCTGTCCGGTTTAGAATTCCTGAAAGTACTTTCAAGCTTTTACTCCCTCGAGGTAAAAAAGGGTTCCAAAAAACGGGTTTTGAACACCAAATCAACTGCTTATGATGGATCTGTACGAGCTAAGTCATCGGAAGTGAATGATTCCGCTAATTTCTATTCGCCAATTGATTCAAAGACTTGCTTCAATGCGCGTCATGACAAGCTTCCACCTGGTTGTTGTACGTTCAACAAGTTACTCGTTAGAAGTACCAAGTGATTTACCCATGCCGACAACGAAACGTCAGCGACATATCTTCTTTGAACAATGCAATACGCATAGATCACTCTACCCATGAATAGTTTCAAACAATTGAATTGATCACATCTAGTCGGAAGAAAAAGCGTGATGGTTAACTCAACAAGATTTAAAGTAATGTTTGCGGCTATCCGTTTCAGTAGATGACTCTTACGCAAATTTTCACAGGAGGCCTAAGTCATTTTCAAATTTGAAACCTGGTGATAAAGCATATCGATAACTAGTTACTCTTAACCACCAACATGTCTGCTACTTCACAATCTTGCGCGTGGGTCCTGGCTCCTCTCCATGCTGTCGCTGGACTGTTTTACACCGTCCTCGCCATCCCTTTCAAAAGCTGCATGGCTGATGACAACCAAACTCCCGCAGCCAACTTTCGAAAAGTTCATCATATCAAAGTTCCAGATAATCAAGTCACCAAACAGGATCCCTGTCTTTCAAGATCACTTTTAGCGGTTCCAGTAACTGAAGAAATCAATGTATCGAAAGAAGAAGAGATTCTTCCTGCGCAAAACGGAAAAGAACTTACCAGAACTGCGAATGCTAACCTCGAATTCGATAAAAGAGGAAAGTCCGAGTCTTTTGACATCAAAGACAAAGTGCCTGGTGCATTTTTTTACGAGCGCCGTGAGCGACTTCAAGAAAACAACATGCCTCGCGGCTCTCGTTTTCGTGATGCTCCCAAGTTCAACTTCGACGAAATGTTCCAAGATCTTGACAAATGCCTTGCTGACCAAGGTTTTGATCAAACAGTAAACACAGTGAGGCACGAGTGGAGCAATCCAGAAGAATATGAACGAATCAGCAACCTCAAGCGCGAGACAGAAGCAAAACAGTACAGAAGTACTGGTACTGCAATCATGGATGATGCAATACGTGTAAATACAACGCATGCAGAGATAGAAAGATATCACAAAAAGAAGGTTGAGATCTCTGCTATTGACGAGTTATTCTGGAGTCGGCTTTTGAACGTTTCTGAACTTGCGTTTGACATTGCCAACATTATTAAAAATCTGGCTGAAGACCAACCCAACTGCCAATTGATTTGGACATCAGATTGCGGAACCTTTACGAGGCATATTGCCTTGCCAGAGCAAAATCTTTCTGATGGCGAAGAAAATGTGGACGACCTGCTTCTCCCAATCGAAGAACCTTGCGAGAGTCAGGTTTGGAGAGCACCTGATCAGTATTTGAATGAAGACCCGGGCAATGAAAAAGTTATCGATGAAATCATAATTTATCAACCCGAAGACTCCAGTGTAAATGATGTCCGGAGTAACTTGCTATTAAAGCAGCCTTCCGACGATGAAATCATCACTGTAGAGTCGCTTGAATACTCTGCTTCATGGAATCCTAATACCGAAACAACTCCCGATACTACTAGTTTGGAAAGCAACACTCCCAGAGGTAGTATTGCAAGCACGAAAAATGCTGCAGATCGTCCGGCTTGGAATAGTAGCCCGAAAGTAAAGTTCAATCCTGATAGTAAAGCAGCACTGGCACCACCATCCGTCTCCACTAAAAAAGTGACAACTGAATCCCCTCAACGGTTTAAACTGCCGTTCTGGAACAGTAGCACCAAAACAAACTCGAAAAGGCTAGCTGCAAATGAAGTCACTGAAAACAGGATTCATTTTGCGCCTCCCTCCTTTGAGCGAACACCGCCACGAGTAGTAAGAAAACAAAGTCGGCGCTCCAAAGTGGCTTGGCGCCTTTGAACTGCATGAATAATAATAATACAATTTTTTTTTGAACAAACAGAAGATAATTAAAATTTAACCCCCCCCAAATGGATCAACCTACAACAACTATTAAACTTTTGAAATTCGAAATATGGCGACATAATATCTCTGAAATAATCTTCG
>Ga0105054_10008526_pt1 | contig 13538 bp, 10 predicted proteins | sample BON02_FD_78091 | JGI IMG/M metagenome (GOLD analysis project Ga0105054, IMG submission 78091) | Freshwater microbial communities from Lake Bonney liftoff mats and glacier meltwater in Antarctica - BON-02 (megahit assembly) | ecosystem: Environmental > Aquatic > Freshwater > Ice > Glacier...
CCCCCCCCCCCCCCGTCCCCCCCCCATCTCCTACTCCCCGGTGGGCAGGTCGTTGATCGTGATGTGCTGCACCACCCCCTCCGGGTTGATCAAAAAAAGCCCGCGGAGCGCGATCCCCGCGGACTCGAGCAGCACGCCGTACCGCGCGGCGATCTCCTTGGTCAGGTCGGCCAGGATGGGGATGTTCATGAAGCCGAGGCCGCCGCGGTTGCGGGGGGTCCTGTCGTTGTTTGTTGGTTTGTTTTTGTCCGGGTGTGTCATCGTGGTTGGGGTGCGTTTTTTTGTTTTTTTTTTGCGTGAGCAGCGCTCTTTGTCTTTCTTTCGCGTCAAAAAGCAAGCGCAACAAACCAACACCAAAACAAAAGCGAGAACACGCACTTGATCCACGCGAGGTGGCACTCCTCGCTGTCCGTGGAGGCGGCGATGACCTGGCAGTTGAGCTCCTCGAACTCCTTGGCGCGGTCCGAGAAGGCGATCAGCTCGGTCGGGCTGGCGTTTTTTTTGTTTTTTCAAGGCGGGGGACGGGGCTGTGAGTTTTTCCGTCGCACTTGCAGAGCGCGTTTGTGCCGAACAAAGCACACAAAGGCCCCCCAAACCGCAACGCACCACACGTAGGTAAAGTCCTTGGGGTACCACAGCAGCACCACGTAGCGCCCGCGGTAGTCGCTGAGGCTCAGCGGGCGCACCTCGCCGCCGACCACGGCGGGGGCGGTGAACCCGGGCGCGCGCTGGCCGACGGCGGCACGGGCGCTGGGATAGATGATCCCCTCGTCGTAGGCGCCGCCCGGGCCGCCGGGGGCGTCGCCGTCGTCGTCGTCGGTGGTGGTGGTGGCGGCGCGCGGGGCGGACGAGGAGGAGAAGGCGCGGCGGGCGAGGGCGGAGGCGGAGGCGGAGGCCGAGGCCGCCGACGGCCTCGACGCCGCCGGCGACGACGACGGGAGCGAGGGGATCGACGAGGCGGACGACGACGCCAGCGACGAGAGCGCGCGGGCGCCCGACACGAGGCTCCAAGAAGACGACGACGGCGCGCAGGTCCCGACGACGGACAGAGGCGCGAGGGTGAGGCGGGCGGCCGCGGCGCGCGCGGTCGCGGGCGCGGAGGACGAGGCACCACCTCCTCCCGACACCAGGAGGCTCTTTGCGAGGCGCCGCGCCAGCGCGAGCGCGGTCGCGTGGCGGGTCATGGTTGTTGAGGAGAGGGCACTGCTGTTGGCCGATGTCGGGCGATCGCTCGCGTGCAGGCGTGGGGAGGGCAGAGTGGGGGGCGGGGGAAGAAGCAAAGGGTCTCTCTTTTTGAGGGCTTTTTCCCTTCGGCGTCGGCGTCGGTGTCGGCGTCAACGGCGGCCCTGGTTTCGTTCGTTCGCTCAAGATGCTTTCTTCTTCTGTTGCGTCACATTCGCCTGCTGGCCGCCGCTGCTAGCAACGGCGCCCCGTCAAACAAGCCGCCCGCCTCGTCCTCCACCGACCCGCCGTCCCCTCTCGGTCGAAACTCGGCCGGCGCCCTCGCCGCCTCGGCCGCCGCCGCCGCCCCCGCCGCCGCCGCATCCACCCCCCCCCTTGCCGCCCCCGCGCCGCCGCCGTACACGACGACGTTGCGCCCCTGAAAAGGCAGCACGCCCGCCTCGCCACCACCGCGCTCCCTCAGGTAGTCCACCAGGTCCCCGTACGACCGCACGGGCGCGCCGCACGCCAGCCGGCGCCCCGGGAACAGCGCGGGGAACACGCAGCAAGGCGCGATCGCGAACGGCAGGCCGCGCTCGAGCGCATAGTCCAGCGCCGCGCCCGTGGCCTGGTCCGGGTGCAGCGCGACCACCACGGGGAAGGAGCGCGAGGGGCGGGCCGGGGCCGGGGCGCCGTGTTTTTTGTCTCCCTCGTCGCCGCCGCCGCCGCCGCCCTCGACCGCGCGCCGCCACGCCTCAGAGCGCCAGAGCGCGGGGCCAAGCTCGGCGCGCGCCTGGCGAAACACGGCCGCGGGAGGAGGTGGGGAGGCGGCGGCTCCCGGCGACGACGCCGACGCCTCTGTCGCGGCTGATGCCGCGGGCGGCCTGCCCTCGGCCACCACGGCGCCCGTGAGCACGTCGTCGACGCGCCACCCGCGGCGCCGGCCGCCGCCGCCGCCCCCCGCCGCCTCGCCGCCGCCCGGCCCGCCCGCCTCCCGCTCTTGCAGCCTCAGCCGCAGGGCCTGCTTGCGGCTCAGCCGCAGCGGCCGAGGGTCGACGAGCGTGACGCGGTCGCGGCCCAGCAGGAGCGGCGGCCGCCCGCCGCCGCCGCCGCCACCGCGCAACACAGACAGCTCAAACGTCAGGGCGCCGCGGCCGCCCGCGACGTCGACGACCGAATCGGGGCGGCGGCGGGAAGGGGCGCAAGCAGGCCCGCGGACCTCCTCTCGTCCCGCCTCATCTTCCCCTGCTGCCGCGCGCCCGAAAAAGGCGGCGCCGATCCAAGCGGCAAATATGCGCGCGCGCTGGGTTTTGGCGGCGGCCGTGCCGCCGTGCCCCTCCACCACGCCCTCCTCCTCAAGCCCGTCCTTTGCCCCGTCACCGTCGACGCCCCTCCAGGCCGCGACCGCGGCGCCCTGCCGCCGCGCCGCGCGCCCGCGCACCCAGGCGAGGCGCTGGGCGGCCGAGGCGTCGTGGCCGTAGGGGCAACCGGCCCCCTTGGCGCAGCGGCCCGTGTTGACGTAAAACTTGCACGCCGGCGTGGTGCATGGTGCTGCCGTTGCTTCTGCTGTTGCTTCTGCCGTTGCTGTTGCTGTTGCTGTTGCTGTTGCTGGCCCTGGTGCTGTTACCGTTGCCGTTACCGTTGGCATTGCTGGTGCTGCTGCAGGTGTCGCTACCGTTGCCGTTGTCGCAGTTGCTGCTACCGTTGTCGTCACTGTTGCTGCTGCCGTTGCTGCTGCTGCCGGGCGGGCGGAAGGAGGAGCAACAGGGGCGGACCAGCAGAACGTGCGCCCGTCTTTGCCAGCGGCCGAATCGCGCCACCGCTCGACGACGGCCAATCCGCGGACGACGACCGTGGCGTCGTCGTTGTTCGCCGCCGCCGCTGCCGCCCCTCCCTCGGTGACCACCACATCGATGCGCACGACGTCCCCTGCGCGCACGTCCCTGCGCACGTGCGCGACACCGCCCTCGCCCTCGTAAGCGCCCTCTTTCACGATCAGCTCCGTTGTGGTCTTCTGCCCTTGCGCCGAGACACCATCGTCGCGGCGCGCCGCCGCAGTGAAGAACACGAGGCGCGCCGACAGCGGACGGCGCTGGAGGATGCGGTACTCGGTAGTCATTGGGATAATTGGATTGGAGATTGCAGGAAGAGGGGCGCAAGGCGCAGGCTTTCTGCTCGTCGGGCGTCGGGCGCCCTTCGCCGTCGACGCGCCCTCCCGAGACGCAAAGGCGACAAGGGACGACGGAGTCTCTCTTACGCGCCGACCGAAGAGCAAATGCAGGCGTCCCGTCCAATAGGTGCACAACGGGATGGATGGTTACACAAAAACACGAGCACACACACACGCGATCAACACGACCATCCCATCCCTCCCCTCCCATCTCAAACCACCGCCACGTCCGCGCACCCCCAAAACGTCTCTGGGTAGGACGCGCCCGGCGCGCCGCAGTAGGGATACTCGACCGGCTTGGGCTTGCACGCCTTCTGGTCCGGCAGGCAGGGCGGCCAGCACCGCGACGCCGTCAGGTACTCGAACTGCAGCTTGCACCGCTCGCACCGGAAGCCCGCGGGCAGGCGCCACCGCGAGCGGTACACGAACATGCCCTTGAACTGGTCGCACGCCCAGGCGGCGCACCCCTGCGCCTTGCCGATGGGCTGGAGCGGGTAGATCGAGAAGCCCTCGACGGCCAGGGGCGGCACGAAGCCGCTGGTCACGCCCTTCCACCCGGGAGTCCACACCAGGTCGACGGCCTTGCCGCCGCCGTCGGCGCGCTCGAGGTCGGCGCAGGCGGCCTCGTCGCTGGCGTCCAAGGGACACAGCCGCAGGCGCCAGCGGCCCAGGTGGTTCTGCGCGAAGAGCACGTCGGCGTCAAACGCCTCGCCCGACTTGTACGTCTTGCGGACGGGGCCGGCCTGGTCCCACTTCTTCTCGCCGACGGCGTCGCCGCAGATGCCCGAGCGCACCGCGGCGGGCCAGACGAGGGTCTCGTCCTTGGAGACGGCCATGGTCCCTCCCGCGTAGACGGCGTGGGGGTTGTAGTTGTAGTTCAGCAGGTAGTCCATCCAGGGGCGCGAGGGCGGGTCAATCATGACGGCGTGCGCGTGGGCGGCGAGGGGCGCCGCCGCGAGGAGGAGGAGCAGCGCGGCGGCGAGGGCGAGGGTGGGGGCTGCGCGGCGGCGGGCGAGGCAGCTGGGGGAGGAGGGGGGTCGCGACGGCCCTCGCAGGGCGGCGCGGGCGGGGTCTTGAGGGCGGGCGGGGGGGGCGTCCGCCATGGCCGCCCACTGCGCCTTGGTCCGCCGAGGCATAGGCACAGGCATGGTGTTGTCGTCGTCGCCGCCACCGTCGTCGTCCTTTCGGCGGCCCTTGTGTGTCGCGCTCGTCCGAGCCGCGCCGGAGGAAGCCGCCGCGCGCGCGCGCACGGAAAATGAAGAGGAAGAGGGCGGCGCTCCGGCGGAGCCGGGAAAGAGAGAGGCCGCTTTCGGGCGGCTGGGCCACAGGGCCTGCGAATCGGGAGGGATGTATGTCGCTCGTCGCGATGGGGCGGGCCCGTGTCAAAAAAGGGGACGGCGAGAGAGACAAATACAGACAGACGGAGAGAAAGATGGGGGGAGGCAAACGATTCTCGGATGTGCGCGCGCCGGGTGTGTTGTATGCTCCCTCGTCGGCAGGGCCGTGCGTATGGATTTCTTCAACTGAGGCGGAGTAGGGAATAGGGGTCGATGACTCTTGGGAAAGAGAATTAAGGGCAGCAGGCTGCCCGCGGCAGCGCTGCCGCCTGAATCGCCGGCCGCGCGCGCTCGCCCGCGCCCGCGGCCCCCTCTCCTCCCCCCATCCCCCCTACAACCGCCCGCCGCGCGCGCCCGCCCGCGCCCGCGCGCCCCCCCTTCCCCCCTCCCCCCAGGCGCCTACGACCGCCCCGCAGTCGCCCCCCTTGCGCGACACCAGCCCGGGCATCAGCAGGCTCGCCCAGTCCTCGCCGAGCGCCTCAACCGCCGCGTCGTCCAGCCGCGCCAGCGCCCGCTCCGCCGTCGGCCGGCGCAGCGGGTCGCGCGACCAGCAGGCGCGCGCGAGGGCGGCGAGCGCCGGCGGCGCCCCGCCGCGCAGGAGCTCCGGCAGCAGCAGCCGCTCCTCCGCGCCCTCCGCGCCGCCGCTGCCGCCGCCAATCCCCGCCCCGGCCTTCTCAGCGAGCAGCTGGGCCTGCGAGACGCCGCGGAAGGCGCACTCGCCGGCCGCGAGCTCCCACAGCAGCGTGCCAAACGCAAAGACGTCGGCGGCGGGCGTGGCCGTCGCTCGCGTCGCCCCAGGGCCGGCCCGCGGGAGCAGGAGCTCGGGCGCGGCGTGCGTGAGGGCGCCGACCGCGCCGTGATCGCTCGCCCGACGGTGCTTGTCGCCGCCGCCGCCGCCGCTGCCGCCGCCGTTGTCGTTGCCGCCGTTCTCGCGGCACGACGGCTCCGAGCGAGAGGGCGACGAGCAGGAGGAAGAGGAGGAGCACGACGACGAGGCGGACGACCCGCCCCCGCACTCTTCATCCTCCTCCTTTTCTGCGACGCTCGCGCTCTGCCCAAAGTCCGACAGCAGCGCCACAAATGCGCGGCCACCGTCCCACCTCCCCTGCGACGCCCCGCGCAGCAGCACGTTGCCTGGCTTTAGGTCGCCGTGCGCCAGCCGCGCCGCGGGCCCGTGAAGGTAGGCCAGCGCGGAGCAGACCTCGCGCGCGGTCGCCAGCACGGCGGCCCAGCGCGCGGCGGCCGGCTCGGGCCCCGCGCCGCGGGCGGGCGGCGCAAACACGCCCCGGCGGAGGGCCGTCGCGAGCGAGCCGCAGCCGCAAAATTCCATCACGAGGTGCGTGATGACGAGGCAGGCGGGGGTGGTGGTCGTCATCGTCATCGGCGTCGTCGTCTTCGGCGGCGGCGGCGGCGACGGAGAGGCGCCGGGGGGCGGAGACGGCGGCTGCCCCCCCGCTGGCGGCTGCCCGTCGTCGTTGTCATCGTCGCCCCCTTGTCGCCCCTCCTCCTCCTCGCCGACGAGGACCCGCACCGTGAACGAGGTGAACAGCGACACGACGTGCGGGTGGCGCAGGGCCGCGCCCACGCGGCACTCGCGCTCGTGGCGCGCCATCGCCATCGCGCGCTCCCTCCGGTCGCCGTCGCCGCCGCCGCCGCCGCCGCCGCTGTTCTCTGCGCCCGCGGCCGCGGCGCCCGCCCGCCCCTCGACGGCGGCGGGCGCTGCGGCCACCTTGACCACCTTGACGGCGACGAGCGCGCCCTGCCAGGTCGCCTTGTACACCTCGCCGTACGAGCCGACCCCGACGCGCCCGAAAAAGTCGACAGCGGCGTTGGCCGGCAGCCGGCGCCAGTGCGCGGGGGCGCGGCGGCGCGCTGTTGTTGCTGTCGCTGTTGTTGTTGCTTCTGCTGCTGTGGGGGCGGGCTGCCTCCTGCCGTCGCCGTCGTCGTCCGGCATGGCAGTCACGAGAGGGGACCCGGGACACGACTGCGACTGGGGCGGCAGCGGCGCGCGGGGCAGCGGCGAGCGCTGCCCCTGCTGCTGCTGCTGCTCGCCCTGCGTGTGCTTGCGGTGGTGGTGGTGGTGGTGGTGGCGCGGGTAACGGTGGTGGTGGGGCGCGTGGAACCGCAGCCCGTCCACCCGCGCGGACGCCGGGCCCCACCCGCCCACCGTGCTCAGGGCGTTGTGGGCGTTGGCCTCGCGAAGCGCGGCGGCCGCGCAGCGCGCCACGGCGCCGGCGGCCCCGCGAGGCGCAGACGCAGGCGCAGGCGCAGACGCCGCGGCCGCCTCGCCGGCCCCCCCAATCGAGCGCGCCGACGCGAGCCTGCTGGGCGGCGCGGCGCGGAATGCCGAGGGCGCCAGGAGGCAGATGGTCTCGGGGTTGTCTTGGCCCGACACAGCGGCCGGAAACCGCGAAGCGAACAGCGCGTCTGCGAAATCGCAATCGTCGGCAAGGGGGGCGCCCGGGGGCGGCCATGGCGCCGCCGCGCCGTCGTCCGCGAGGCTGCTGGCGGGCCGGGTGCGGCAGGCCGGGCTGCCCGGGGCGCAGAAGGGGCTGACGGACGTGTGGCCGAGCCACTGATGCTGCCGGCACTGCTCGGAAGAGCCTGCCGCTGCCGCTGCTGCTGGTTCTGCCGCCGCCGCCGCCGCCGCCGCCGTTGCTGCTGCTGCCGCCGCCGCCGCCCCGTCCGCGGCTGCGACGGCCGGCCCAAACAGCGCGCGCGCGACGCTGCTCGTCCGCGTTAGCGATCCCAGCAAGGATCCCGACGGGTACGACGGCAGGCGGCACATGCCCTGCGACTGAGGCGGGTGGGCGCTCGCCCCTTCGCCGCTCGCGCCACATCCGTGGCCGCCGCCGCCCGCGGCCGTCGGCCCCGCCGCCATCGTCGCGATCGAGGCCGGCGGCACGGGGGCGGCGATCGAGCCGCTGTTAAAGCTGCGCAGGCGCGACAGGACGAACGCGCTGCCGCTACCGTTGGGGTGTGCTGCGGCAGCAGGCTGGGGGGGCGCGGGCGTGGGCGGCAGCGGCGGGCGGCCGTCGCGGCAGGAGGGCGGGGCGGCGGCCGGCGGGGGAGTAAGAGCGGGGGGAGGGGCGGCGCCGGTCTCCTGTCCGCTGCTCGTGCTGCGCTGCGGGGCGGACAGGTCGCCAAAGGCCCGCGCAAAGATGTCGTCGACGGACGCAGGCGCGTGTTTGTCGTCGTCGCTGCTGCTGCTGCTGCGGCCGCTGTCGTCGCGCCGCGGCAGACGAGGCGGCGGCGACAGGCCCGGCGGGAGCGTCGGCTCGCGGACAGCAGTGGCCGGCGCCTGTACCGAGTCGCAGGAGGACGCCTTTGAAGCAGTGAGGCGCTCGCGCCAGAGTGCCGACGCCGCAGCGATCAGGCCTGATGCTCGGCGCGCGGTGGTGGGACTGTCGCGGTGGCGGCGCCACTGTTTGGCGGCCGCGGGGGTGGGCTTGTCGGCCGGCGGGCACGCCGATGCCTGCTGCGTCGCCGGCGCCGTTCCCTCCGGGACGCGCGCGCGCCTCAGCGTGCCCGTGGCAGTCATATGCTCGCGTGTGCGACTGTGTGTAGGGATAGTGGGTTTGGGTTCCAAGAGGTCGGCGGGGACGCAGCGCGTGCGGCGCGTGCGGCGCGTCAAGGGGCACGGGAAACCCACGGAGCCTCCTTCCGTGGGACGAGATTGTCTGTTCTCGTGCGGACCAGAGCGCGGCCCGCGCGTGCTGGTTTCGTCGCGCGCTCCTATGCAAGCTCAAGGGACTCGCGCCGTGCAAGTGATTGAGTCGAGAGCTCTAATGTGACTCATCCATCCTCCGCGTCAGTCTGTTTGTGTTGTTGCCGTCTCGTCGCGGCGGCTATTTTCGTCGAGGCGCAGACCCCGAACCGGAAAAAAAAGACATCAGATAAGTATCATTTCAATGTTTGGCTAACGTTATTGTGCAAGGCCTATCCGCCTGCGTCCGCACGCCAACATGAAGCAGACCCCGCGCCGCGCCGCGCCGCGCCGCGCCGCGCTCCTTCACTCCCAGTCGTCGACGCGCTCCGCAAACGGCGGCGACAGCGGCGGCGGCGGCGCCGACAGCTGCCCCTGCTGCTGCTGCGTCGGCGGAGGCGGCAGCGGCATCCCCTGCGCGTCCCCGTACAGGTACGGCTGCTGCTGCTGCTGCTGCTGGTCGAACGACGGCTCGCCGTAGTAGTAGGACGCCGGGCCGACGCCGCCCTCCAGCGCCGCCGCCGCCGCCGCCGGGCCCCCGCCGCCGTACGCGCCTTCTTGCTGCTGCTGCCAGGCAGGAGGGGCGGCTGCTGCCAGCGCCGGCGGCGGCGGCTGCTGCTGCTGCTGCTGCTGCTGCGGCTGCCCGCTGTACCCGGCGGAGAGGGGGTAGCTGTACGACCCGGCGCCGTCCGCATAGGCGGCGACGGCGGCGGCACCGGTGGCCGCTGCTGCCGCAGCTGCTGCCTCCGGGGCCAACCAAGGCGGCTGCTGCTGCTGCCGCTGCTGCTGCTGCGACGAGAGCCACGCCGGCGCCTGCTGCTGCTGCTGCGGCGCCCCGGGCGGCAGGTAGGGCGCCTGCTGCTGCTGCTGCGGCTGCTGCTGCTGGGCCCCGTCCTGCTGCTGGGTGTAGTAGTAAGCCCCCGCGCCCGCGCCCCATGCGGCGCTGCCCGGCAGCGGCGGCATCTGCTGCTGCGGCTGCCCGAGCGGCGGCTGGGGCTGCTGCTGCTGCTGCTGCCCGCCCGGCGGCGGCTGCGGCTGCTGGCCGTACGCGCCCGCCCCGCCCGCGCCGTAGTAGTACTGCGACCCGGGGCCCCCCGGCCACTGCTGCTGCTGCTGCACGGGCTGCGACTGCTGCGTCTGGCGCGCGCCGCTGCCCACCAGGTCGTCCGCCCCGCCCCCCTCCTCGCCCGACGACGACGACTCCAACCCCCCGGCCTCCTCCTCGGCCCGCGCGAGCGTCGACCGCAGCTTGAACGCCTCGAGGCCGTACCACAGCGCCACGCTCGTGGTCAGCGCCTGGCACAGCAGCAGCAGGGGGTCCAGCCGCCACCCCTGGAAGATGAGCGTCGAGCCGACGATGCTGACCATGGCCGCCACCACGATGTCGGCGTCGCGCGAGACTCGGCGCTGCAGTGAGCGGGCCTGCAGGAGGACGACGCCGCAGGCGATGAGGGCGGCGCCCAGGACCAGGGAGGGGGAGGCGAAGTCGACGTTGACCATGGCGAGGGCGTAGAGGGGCTGCTGGGGGGGCATGGCGGCCGCGGCGTGCGACGAGGGGCGGCGGCGTTGGCCCTGGCGTCGGGCGACGAGGAGGAGGAGGAGTGATTGGGGCGGCGCCGACGCGGACGGGCGACCGGCGGCGGCGGCGGCGGCGAGCGCGAGCGGCCGGCGGCGCTGCTGCTGCTGCCGCTGCTGCTGCTCATGTGATGCGGCTGCCGGCGCGAGCGGCCGACGGCGTAGCCTGGGTGCTGCTGCTGCTGACGACGCTGCTCTTGTTGCCGCGGCCCCCCGCCTGGGCGACGCCCGCATGTTGTGTTTTTTTGGCCCAGAGGAGCGCCCGTCGACTCTGTGGGCTCTGAAGGTGCCGCCTCTTTTTAGAACGCGCGTCTACGGCCGTCAGATGGGCGGTGTACTGGGTCAGTGGCCGTGCGACGAGAGGGCTGGGAGAGGATCAACGGGGGCGCGCGCGGCGCTTCTCGTCGTTCTCGCTTTTCTGTGTGTGTGTGTCTCCTCGATGCGCGCGCCACAGACGCTGGTCAGGGGGTCGATGATGATGGTGGTGATGATGATGCTGTCAAAGAGGTCGAGCGAGTGTGTTGGCCATTGTCGAGATTGTCGTGGGCAGCGTCAAGACAGCAGAGCGAGGGGCGCGTGGCGCGGCGACGGGACGGCGAACGAAGGCGGGACGGCGGCGCGGGAGGCGAAGTCTCGGCGCCGGCGACGCCTCGCCCGAGCAGAGTCCTTGACCGCGCGCCGCTGGACGCTCACGGCGAGCGGCTCGCCTGGCGCCGGTTGCATGACGGCGGCGGGGCCGCGCAGCTGCGGCTGCAGACGGTGGTGCGCGGGCGCGCGCGCTGCTTTTCACTGATGTTATCGAAGAGGGGGGGGGGGGCGGGGGAGCGAAGCCGAAGCCAGGGAAGGAAGCGCGCGGGCCCTTTGTTTTCCGGCGAGGAAGGCGCTCGGCGGCTTAACGGCGGCGGCTCGCCGCAAAACGGTTCCATGTGTCCGTCCCTCCCTCTTTCTTCCACACGCCTCAATTCATCCCCCTCTCCGTACTTTCGCAATAAAGAATCCTCGACCTTGCTCGCACAATCCCTCCATTGCCATCCCGCCCCGTCTTGTTTCCGCCCCTTGCCCGCGGACAAAAAATCTCCTCCATTTTGTCGAACACGAAAGTTTCCACCTTCCGCACAACAATAAAAACGCAGCCCCCGAAGAAATCGACCACCATGACCACCACCAAGCGCACGGCGCGCCTCCCGATGCTGCTGCCGACGGCCCTGCTCCTGCTCGCGCTCCTGCTCCTGCTCGCCGCCACCGGCGCCTCTGCCCACCACCACCCGCCGAAAAACGCTCACGGCGACCGCGCCCTGTCATACCGCCGGGCGGCCAAGCGCGACGCCCACCTCGCGCGACACACGCTGCGCGATTCCGAGAAGCTCGCCCTCAAGTCCCTGAAGGCGTGCTTCGAGAGCAACCCGGGGTGCCTCGAGTGCGTGCCCACCCAGATCGTCGGGCTGTACCGCTGCGCCACGGCCGAGCTCGGGGACGACGCGTGCGCCTGGCCAAACTTTGTCACCAACCCGCTCTCCGACGGCGTCGTCAACGCCTGCACGTGCAACGACGGCTGGGGCTCGACAGGGCTGTCGGCCAAGAAGTGGGCGGACAGGCGCGAGCGGTTCGTCGGGTCCGAGAAGTTCGTGTGCCGGGAGCCGTGCGCGCGCGGGACGGACTGCGCGTCGGCCGCGTTCAACCCGGCGTCGTGCGTCTGCATTTGAAAGCGCATTTGAAAGCGCGCGGGGGAAGAGAGAGAGAGAGAGCGCCGCTGAGACTAACTAGTGCTGGTCGCTGGCGGCGCCGGCCGTCTCCGCCGGCGTGGGATGCGCTGACGCCGGCGGCCGTCGCCTGGGTCGTTGTAAGTGCAATCATTCGTTAGGAACCGGTACATGAAACAAATGTGGCCTTTGCCGCGCCGTCCCTCTCGCCAACCGACGCCGCCCAACCACACAAAGAGGACAAAAAACGCCCGCGCTCGTTTCACGCCCGACACAAAACCCACCCGCCGCCCCACCTGCTGACGAGGGCGCGCGCGGAACGCTCGATCGCCGAGAGACGAGGCGCGCAATTCCGCGCCGCGTCCATCGCTTCGGGCAGCGGCGGCGGCGGCGGCGGCGGCGGCGGCTTGGCAGCGGCGGCGGCGGCGGCTGCGGCGGCGGCGGCGCGCTTCTTGACGGCGTCAGAGGTAGCCGAGGGCCGGAAAGGGGGAGGGGGGGACGGGAAGGAGCCAAGCGACGAGAAGGGGCGACGCGAGAGGGAGAGGTCGGGCGGTTGCTTGCGAGTCGCGGCCCCCGTGCCCCCGCTCGCCGCGGCCGCCGCCGCCGCCGCCGCTCCCGCCTATGTTTTCCCCTCCTGCGCACTGACTCGCCGGGGCCGGCCCAGCTGGGCTGCCGCTGCGCGCACGCGCTGGCCACCCTCTGGGCGCGCGCGCCCTGTCCCCTCGCTCGGGCGGGCCCCGGCCCAGGCCCCCCTCCCTCTCTCTCGGTTCTCTCGCCGGCGGCGAGAGCGCCCGGCGCCCGGCGGCGGGCCGGACTGGGCGGCGAGAGACGGCGAGGCCGCAACTTGCTCCCCCGGGGAGCCACCGGCCGCCGCGCGGAGCGACCCGCAGGGCCGGGCGTGAGCGCGCGAGATAGAGACGGTCTGCCAAGTGGGTTGCGCGGGGATGGGCGATAGGGGGCGGCAGTAGCTGGTGGGGGCGTTTGCTGGCGACTACAGGCAGCAAACCTTCCTGAACTCCTCTCCCAACTTTTCGGTTTTGCTACATAGCTTCCTCCGCTCATGCCCCGCCCTCATTCACAACACCCTCTCCCTCACGAACAATCTCTCAACCTTTCTTGATCAAAGACAACCCACAACAACAAAAAGGTGAGCCTCGCGACTGGAAAGATTCGCGACCAACGACAAGCTCGGGTCTCGAGTTTCTTTTTTGGCTTCTGTCTCGCCCTTTTTACTAGAGAGCGCGCGCCGAGCTGCTCTGCCCTGCCCGCAACCCGCCGAGGCCGCGCCAATGAGCGGCCCCGGCGTGTTCGCTCGCGCGCCGCCAATGGCCGTGCGCGCGCGCCGGAAGGGATGTGGGTTTGGGAGTTTTGCTTCTCTCGCGAGAGACGATAAAAAAAAGTTCGTTGCTCTCTCTCCCCCTCCTCTGTCTCCGCGCCCAGCGCCGCTTCCCCGCGGCCCCCTTTGGCCGCGCGCGCCACGGCGGATGGGGCGGCCGCAACACTCTCCACGAAAACAGGCGGCGCCCATGCAACTGGGGGCCGCGCGCGCCTAAAGAGCGGGCGCGTGAGAGAAGGGACGCATTTATTTGTTCCCAAAAATAACGGCCCTTCTCTCCTCTCACTCCCGCGCACCACCGCTGCCCCGGCCCCCCGCTTGACAAGCGCGGGAGCGGTAGTGGTGGGAGTAGAACGTCGCGGATTCTTTGCTCTATTGGCGCCGCGCGCGTGCCGAACGCGGCGGGCACGCGATTGAACGCGAGGGAGACAGAGAGGGGTTGTTGAGTTTTTTTTTGGGGGGGCGACGCTTTGTTTCTTTTCTCTCTCCGTCGCGCGTCCTCGCTCACCCCGCTCTCCCGCCCCGCCCCACCCGTCCGCCCCCCCCCAACCCA
>Ga0105054_10008529_pt1 | contig 13532 bp, 15 predicted proteins | sample BON02_FD_78091 | JGI IMG/M metagenome (GOLD analysis project Ga0105054, IMG submission 78091) | Freshwater microbial communities from Lake Bonney liftoff mats and glacier meltwater in Antarctica - BON-02 (megahit assembly) | ecosystem: Environmental > Aquatic > Freshwater > Ice > Glacier...
AGAAACCAAAAAATCGCCCACACAACGATTGACCAAGAAATTTGAAAAATGGTTTGTACCTGCAGTTATTACTTTGGTGGTTAGTTTGTGTTTCGTTCATTTGATAATTGATGAGACCGTAAAAGAAAGTCTTTATAGGGCCATTAGTGTATTGGTAGCTTCAAGTCCTTGTGCTTTGGCCATTTCAACACCAAGTGCAGTCTTGAGCGCCATTGCTAGAGCGGCCAAAAAAGGGGTACTTATTAAGGGAGGGCGAGCCCTTGAAGATTTGGGAAGCCTAACTACCATTGCCTTTGATAAAACGGGTACGCTTACCGAAGGCAAACCAAGGTTGATAAATGTGCTTCCTATAAATGGATTTGATAAGAATGAGTTTCTGAATATGGTGGCTGACGTAGAGAGTTTAAGCAATCACCCTTTGGCGAAGAGTATTACAAAAGACCTTAAGGAGAAGTATGGCGTTGAAAACAAGCAGCGGTCCACTAATATGCAGGCCGTTCAAGGGAAGGGGGTAAAAGCAGAATATAACTATGGGTATATTTTAATAGGCAATGTACAGTTGATGAAGGATGCGGGAATCCCTATTTCTTCTGAAGCCCAAGACCAAATTAGCCAATGGCATAAGGACGGGCAGACGGTTATGTTGGTGGGTTATAAGCAAGTGCTTATTGGATTGTTGAGTGTTATGGATGTTCCCAGAAAAAGTGCCGCTGCAACCTTGGAGCGACTAAAGGAAATTGGGATTAAACAAATGATTATGCTGACTGGGGACCATCAAAACGTGGGCGACTCCATTGCAAGACAAATTGGACTTACCGAGGCCAAAGGCAATTTGCTTCCCGAGGACAAGGTAAAGGCCATACAAGAGTTTCAGAAAAATGGCGTAAAAATAGCCATGGTAGGAGACGGGGTAAATGATGCCCCGGCTATGGCTAGCAGTACGGTTGGTATTGCCATGGGGGCAGCAGGGAGCGATGTAGCTTTGGAAACCGCCGACGTGGCCTTAATGTCAGACAAGATAGAAAGCCTTCCCTTTGTAATCGGGTTAAGCAGAAAATCCAAAGCAATTATTAAGCAAAACCTTTGGATCAGTATGGGCGTCGTGGCATTTTTAATTCCGGCTACGCTTTTCGGGTTTGCGAATATAGGTATGGCTGTAGCCATTCATGAAGGGTCTACCTTGTTGGTAGTCATCAATGCACTGAGGTTGCTAAGATATGATCTTGATTAAGCCTAACACATAATATAGTGTTGCAGCGGAGAGTTGAAAAACAAACGGCTACCATGGATAAACCCTGGCAGCCGTTTAGCTATAAAGAAACCAATTCATTTTCAACACCATTTTATAGGCAGTTGAAATTGGTTGGATTCTTATTTAAATCCTATTTTGATAATCCCCTTATGACTAATTTTTATAGCCTCCAAAGGTGTCATGTCAAAAGTTTTATCTTGTTCCACCATGTAGTATTTCATCCCTGATTTCTTTTTTTGTGCAAGGATCTCGGAAAAATTAATTTGCCCGTTACCCACAGGGGCAAACCTTCCTTGGTCGTCCATATCCTTTACATGCCACATTTTAAACCTCCCAGGGTATTTGTTAAAATACGTCACAGGATCTTGATTTGCTTTGGTTACCCAGTAAAGGTCCATTTGGAAATTTACATATTTTGGATTTGTATTTTCCAGTAAGTAATCATAGGGAACTACGCCATCACCCCCTTTTTCGAATTCAAAAGCGTGATTGTGGTATAGGAGTTTCAATCCAGCCTTATGACATTTTTCGCCCAGGATGTTCATGAAAGAAGCGAGTTGTTTATTGTCATCCCTCAATTCTTTGGGGGAAGAAGGAAGCACAAAGTATTTGAAGCCTGCCGCTTTAACATCGGCGATCATGGTATCTGCATTCTCTAAGGTAACTCCTCCCTGATGTGTGCTAATAGGAGATAGTCCCACTTCTTTAAGTAATTTGTTGAAATCCTTTGGGGCCAGATTATAAAATTTCCCATCCTTATACCCTGCAGCTTCAATATTTTTATATCCAGCCTCAGCAACTGCCATAAGTGTGGCTTTGGCATCCGCTCCCATATTATCTCGGACGGTATAAAGTGCCAGCCCACCTACCTTTTGTTGGGCATTGGCCATAAACATGCCAATCATCAACACTGGCAGAAATAATTTTTTTAACGTTAAGGTGAACATTGATTTTTTCATAATACGTTTTGAAATATTTTTTTTAAAAGTAATATATGTTTTGATAAATATCATGTAAATAATTTGATAAAAATTCTCAAGTACTATTTTATGGCATTTTCAACTAAGTGCTCAATCAATGTAGGTATATTGAAATATATTTTTAGGCTAATCTAAAAATATATAATTATCTTTATGGCAAAGTAAAAAAGAATGTTGTCTCAAGCGGAAGAGAATTATTTAAAAGAAATTTATGCTCTGCAAGAGGGTAGCCAAGATGAGATAAGTACCAACTCAATAGCAGAAAAAATGCAGACCAAAGCCTCTTCTGTAACAGACATGTTACAAAAGTTTTCCAATAAGGGTTTGGTAGATTATACCAAATATAAAGGAAGTCGACTTTCAAGAAAGGGAAGGGTCAAAGCTATTTTAATTGTTAGAAAACATCGTCTTTGGGAAACTTTTTTAGTAGAAAAATTGAATTTCCCTTGGAATGAAGTCCATGATATTGCTGAACAATTGGAACATATTAAGTCGGAAAAGCTTACCAATAAATTAGAAGCTTACCTTGGAAACCCTCAGTTTGACCCTCATGGTCACCCTATTCCTAATGGAAATGGAGAAATTGCCAAAGTAAATAGTATTCGTCTTTCCGAGTTTAAAATTAAGGAAGAAGGAGTATTTGTAGGTGTAAAGGATTCTTCGGATAACTTTTTAAGATACTTGAATAAAAATAAAATAGCTATTGGGGATACCATGAAATTGCTGGATATTGAACCTTTTGACAATTCCTTCCTTATTGACACCAATTCCCGGAAATTTGTTATTTCAGAAAATGTGGCCAAAAATTTATATTTAAAAAGAGAATGAATACCTACAACCCTATAACCGCCCTTGGGGTATTTTCGGCATTATCTATTTTGGTGTATTTTCTTTTTAGACCCAATAAGGGGTGGTTCTGGTTGATAAAAAATAATTCAGTTTCCAACGATAAAATTGTTGTGGAGGATGTTTTAAAATTGTTATATCACAATGAGAATGCGGATAAGCATCTCAATGTGAACGATATCATTAGAACCTTAAAATACAATGACCATTTAATACTGGATTGTATTAATAAAATGTCGGACCATGAATTAATAGGTCTGCAGGGAGATACCGTAAAACTTACAAAATCTGGGAGCGATTATGCATTGCGTATTGTTAGGGCCCATAGGCTCTGGGAAAAATTTTTAGCTGAAAAAACAGGATTTAAGGAAGCGGAGTGGCACGAAAGAGCGGAAAGAATGGAACACGAACTTTCCAAGGTGGATACTGATATTTTGGCCTCCAAATTGGGCAACCCACAATTCGACCCCCATGGAGATCCCATACCAACAAACACTGGAAAGATTGCAAAAGTCAAAGGGATTCCAATATCCCAGTTGCCTACCGGAACTATTGGGAGAATTGTCCATATTAAGGATAAACCCGAAATAATTTACAAGTATAATCGGCAAATCGAAATGTGCCAGTTTTTAAATCAGAATGTGCCATAAAAATAACGTTTAAAGGCTTTTAAAACAACTTTAAAACGTCTTGCGGGTTGGTGAGGTCATAGTTGGCCGTGATCACCTCCAGCTTCTTCTTATTAGGGCTGTCATTACTATTAGATACGCTGACAGTCTGCTCTATGCTCATGGTATTCCAATTGTGTTCGGCTGTAAATGTAGCAAGAATATCACTAGGATAACTACTCAATATAAATTTACCTTCAATGCTTGATAGCGATTTTAAGAGCATTTCAAAGTCCTCGCGGCTATATCCATCATAATGACCGCAATCGCTATTAAAATAGGGCGGGTCGCAATAAAAAAGGCTATCCTTTGTATCTCTTGACTTAATTATACGTAGTGCATCTGTGCACTCAATTTGTACATTCTGAATCCGGACGGCAAAGTCTATGGTGAACGACTCTCTTTTGTTGGTCACCTTCTGTGACGTGGTTCCTTTGGCTTTATCGTACCCCCAAGAGCCATCCAGCATACTGCTGAAGCTTTGCGAGGCCAGAACCCAAACCGCCCAAGCTCTCTTTATCCTGGTAAACATATGTGGGTTGTCATAAACTACCTGGGCGTCTTTGTGCAGTGATCTGGAGTGTAGGCTTATGCGGATCATCTTTTCCAACTCCACAAATTCGTTCTGGACCACCTCATAGAAGTTGATCAACTCCCGGTTGGTGTCATTAATGACCTCTACCTCACTCCGGTTCTTAGCCCAGAAGATGGCACCACCGCCCACGAAGGGCTCGGCATATAGTTTGTGGTTGGGAAATAAGGGAAGTATTGTAGCTATTAAATTTTGCTTTCCCCCGTAATAAGAAATTGGTGTTTTAAGTTTCATTTTACCTATATTTGTAAGCGACCAAGTAAACAAACACTACAGCCAGTGATTAAGGACTAAATGCCCTCAGTTACACTGATTGTAGTGTTTTTTTGTTTAGCTTGGTCGCTTACAAAGGCTGGGGGCTACTTATTACCCCTTAAATTGAATATAGGCAAGTGTATAGTAAGGTGGCCTATTTTCATGGGCCTGATTGCTTCCTTTATTGTTTGTGGTTACAGAACCACTGCCAGCCGCACTCATACTCGTTTCCGTTACTAAAGTATGTCCAATGTTATTGGAGTTTGACAACTGATTACTGCCACCTCCTCCAGCTGAAGGTACCACATTTGGTAAATTGTGCTTATGGGCGGGTATGGTAACCGTTCCTGTATGGTTGTGCTGTGGCATTTGTGCCTCAGTCAAAGCTACCGTCTTAGCTCCGCCCTGGTCTCCAACGGCATCATAGTCCCCATCTGCCGAGTCATAGCCCACTATAAATTTACCAGAAAGGTTTGGAGTACCGTTGGCACCGTTACATAATGCCCATCCCTCAGGGATAGCACCAATAGAACCGGCCCACATTACTATTGCACCTACAGGCGTCGCGGCCTTCTGTAATTCCACTATTGGGTTTATCCTGGACAAGTCCGCCCAATCTACTGTATAAACGCCTGTATTGCCAAATTGGGCCACTCTATAGAAGTACGTTGGCTTACTATCTCCCTGGCCATCTGCTGGACTAATATCTTCTAAATAGGTAGCGTTCTCCACGGTCTCTATTATAGTCACCTCCGTGCCAATGGCTCCGCCTTGGAACTTTACTACCTCGCCATCCAGAACCATGAAGCCATCGGATACTACTCCAGCTGTATTTACACAGCCTTTTAAGATGTAGTCCGATCCACCCAATGCCGCAAGATTGCTCACCTCTCCAATTATGCTCTGAATAAGCATTAAAAATTCGTTGTCTGCGGGGAATCCGTCCCCTTGTGCCGTATATTTATCCATAAGTAACTGTATAAGTTTTGTCCGGTAATCTATAAAAATCGACCAAGGCCCTTAGCCTTATCATTTTTGCCTCTGGCAAATTGAGCGCGTTGGGCAGAACCACCGTAAAATCCACGTCCAACTTTTCCAAACTCTTACGGTCGTAAAAAAGTACTGGAGCATCGTCTGCACGATCATAAAAAAAAACGGGATTATCGTCCGCACGGTCATAGAACCACACTGGCAATGTATATTCCCCGTCCGCAATGTAGATGCGCCTCAATACCACATCAAAAGCATCGTTAAGGACATCCTCCAGGCTAAATACCTGGGCGGTATGGTCCAACTTATAATTGGTCCTGTCCCTGTATTGCAAAAACTTGGTGTGCAACTGTATCAATGGAGACACCAGACACATTAACCATTGTACGGGTACCGTAGTCCTCCGCTTCATGGGAAGGCCTTGAACCGTGAATTGATTAATGTTTATATTGTATATGCTCTCCCACATTATATTGTGACCGTTTTTGCTTCAAAATTAATGACCAGGTTAACATCCGTGATGTCCATGTAACCGCTATTGGCTATGTAGATATCATTTACCACCTCCCAATTAACTGGAGTCTGAAAATTAGCCTCTGCATTGGTTATATACGCTTCCCTATCCGAGCAACCGGACAAGGCCTGTAATATATCCTCCAGCTCCGATACACTGAACTCTCCATTGAACCTTAAGTTCTTCAGGTAGTCCCTAATGGCGTTCTGGACAGGAGTGTTATTGGTACCATCTATCCTGGCACCGGTCTCTGTAAGAACCAAAGGATCATAAAAGAAGTCTATGGTCAATTTTAGATCATCCGCCGTATCGCTAAAGACCTCCAGCTTTGTTCCTGCCGGTTTAATCCTTTTAAAGTAGTCCACAACGCCCTGTTTTTGTGGATCGGTGAGCTTTGCCAGGTCACCATCTATCTCAGTAGCACACTTCACGAACAATATAGTTCTATTGGTTACCTCCAGTTCAATGACGGCTGCGCGCTTTACCACTTTGGCATCCTCTATCTCCTCATCCGTGTAGCCGGTATCATCATATACCAAATTATAACCCTCCTTTACCAAGGGGTGGCCGTGCCGGTAGTCCAAGGCCTTATCCCGGAACCAAAGCAATGAATATACCTTTTGCGCCTTTATCTTGGCATCTGTCTCCTGAGTGTAAAGGTCATGGAACTGGTACAACACCCAAATTACAGAAGCCACAATGTACGCCCAAAGATTATAGACGGCCACCTTACTGGTACTGTCCAAACCGTTAAGGCTTTCGTACTCCGCTTTTTTGGACAGTATCTGTCCTTTTATGTCATTAATTGTTGGGGTCATCTTTCTTACGGTTACGTTTTTCCATTAGGTACCAGCGGCGCAATGTGTACAGCAATGTTAGTATCAATACTACATACCTTAGAATATCTAAAGGCGTGTTTATATAGCTAACAATGATAGCAAAAGCAGATACTAACAATACTTTACAATCTTCTAAATGGGTCATTATTTTCCTAATTTATTACTGTAGTTTTCAGCTATTTTTACAATGATTTTGGCAATACTGTTAAAGGCCCACCCTCCAATAAAGAAGACTACTCCGGCACATACAAAAATGGTATGCACATTTCCCCAGGATACTTCCTTATCGCTCAATAAAAGCATGCTCCTACTGCTTGCATAAAAAGGGATTACCATTAGAAAGCTTCCCAGGATAAGAAGGAAGATCTTTTTATAAAGGTTTTCGATGTTCTTTAATTTTTCCATTGCTTCTATTATTTTATAATCCTATTTTAATTAATTTCTTTTTTGTTCGTCTACTTTGATTAAGGTTGAACGGAGTTCCTTCTGGTGGTTGAACTACCACAGTTCTAACTTGTTGAACCGCATCATTGGAATCACTATCTGTTAAGTTGTAGTAAACATAATACGTTCCTGCAATAGCCATATTTATATTATTTGTTATAACTATGCTGCCAGTAATAGTTCCGTCCTCCGTGTCAGTACCAACTGCGTTAAGTTCAGTATAAATATCTCCGGCTGTATAATAAACAGTATCAGCCCCATTCTTTGCAATTACAGGAATATCGCCTGTACCACCACCCACTGCGGGAGTTATACTAAAGCTACTGTTTAATGGATATAGTCCATCTATCATTCTTTGATAATCTCCTGCTTTCCAGTTCATATACATCTCAAGATTAGTATATCCTGCTGTATTTAAGATATTTGCCAATCCTGTAAAAGTCCAGTTAAGTTTAGTACTCATACCGCCATCAGCAGATGAAATCGGATTTAAGTCATGAGCTGTTTCAAAATCATTAGGCATACCATCTCCATCTGAATCAGTTACCGCTGTTCCACTAGCTGGAGATGCATAGGATGGGGTAGTGTCAACATCCCCTTCCCCACTGTAATATTCAGCAACTAATCTTGTATCTACCGCATCCCTACTAGGTAGTGAGGCCCCAACATGGGAAAGTATCTTATCTGGCAGCCCTGACGCTGTTGTCATGTATGACTCATAACCACTACTATTATACGCTGATGTTTCCAAGTAAAAAGTAAATCCACTTTGTTCACTTAATCCATTTAGGGATACATTGCCTTCTATGTAGGCATAGGTATTGCTAACGTTTGCTGTTGCACCTAAATAACTGGTTTCACCTGCTGATACAGCTACTGCATTTACCATTGCTCCACTAGAATAGGCTGTTCCTGTTGATTTTTTATAAAGGTTATTCAAGTGTGTGAACTTTAAACTCAAAGTCGGGTCAGTTCTGGTTCTACCGCCATAGAAAATATTATTTATTGTTTCAAACTTTAATTTGTTTGCAACGGCATAATTGGCTCTAATATTCCTTTCCGTATTATGGGCATGATAATTATTTAAATATGAAACCTGATAAGAGTCTTTGTTGAATAACGTGCCGTATTTATTCTCATGTACAATACTGTTTTGAATTGTTATGTTGAACATCTTACTTCCACTATGTCCTGCCAGTACTGATAGATTTTCATCAACACCCCATCCCATTGATACGTGATCAATTATAATTCCAGAAGTTTGTGCACCGCTATAAGCTGTGATGTTCAAAGCATCTTCATTTGATGGGCTTGCTCCACTACCATGTCTAAGCTTTAAATACCTAATAATACTGTTGGAGTGACCAAGGCGAATTTCTCCTTCCTTTATCATTATTCCAACTCCTACAGCTGTCTGTCCTGCGATGGTAACATTTCCTCTACCTGTATTACTCATTTCATATACACCTGAATATCCTGATTGCGTTCTAGCAATTGTACCTCCTATATTGAATAATATATTCTTAGTGCCCGAAGTATAAGCAGCGGCTCTAAAACTACCTGACCCGCTATCATTTGTATTGGTAACATAAATAACTGGACCGCCTCTGCCTCCACTTGAAAACCTGCCATATCCATCAGCAGTGGGAAAAGCTTTTAAATCTTTCAATTCAAGAGTTGGCAAAGTTGGATCAGCTAAAAATAATTTAATATTTGGGCTACCGATTTTGTTAACCTTTCCGAAATTTAAAGGGATTAAAAACGGAACTATTAAAAATGATATTATATATATATATTTCACATTTATGGTTTTAATTTTCTCTTGATAATGCAGTTTGATAAGCTTGAATTACTGTATAGTCATTTGATATCTCCGTGTTCGTAAACCCGTTCCCTATAATAGCAAAAGCGCATCTTCTGACTGACATTATAGCGGAGGATGTTGCTGACCTCGAAGAATTTAAATATATAGTCTCAGGTAGAAAAGAATTAGTGCCTTGCGTAGTAACAGCACCTTGTGGCGATCCGTTTTCAAATAAATAAGAATTACCATTCAAAGCATTAGCAACTGCCCATTTAGTATTAGTTGATGTACCGCGACCACTAATAGAACTAGTGTTGTACACTCTACCATACATACCTCCTCCATCATTTATTTGCAATATAAATTCTTTACTATTATCAGAAGTATCAGCGCCTATTTCTGTATTAGAACCAGAATCTCCAGCTATATCCAAATTGGAATAATATCCTATTGTGCAATTTATATAGGTTCCTGCATCTGTCCAATTATCACCATCTACAAAATGTGTGTCCCCGTATGCACTTGTACCATCTCCTTTGGCTCCCAAACTATTATGTGTCCAAGTTCCATAAAATGTGATTCTAAATGCAGCATCTAAATCTCGGGGGTCTTTTAAATTCCATTTATGTGCTGACGCAGTACCACCTATCATTGGGTAAATAGCTCTATACCCAGACCACGTACCGTTAGCTTTAAAATCTAAAACCAAATCATTTATAGCCGTTTTTTGAGTACCTGACAACCCTGTATTTACATCAAAAAATGCTTGTGCATCAGAATCATAAGCAGATGCGTATGAGTATTCATCTATAATAATCTGACTAGTTGCTATATTTGGCGTTAGGGTTAATAAAAGTAACCCAAGTAAAAATGTATATAAGTTTTTCATTATCTGTACCCTGTTAATTGAACTTGTATTCTTTGCATCCCAGTAGGAACTGTGTCAAAATCAATAGTCATTTCTGAATCATTACCTAAAGAAGTATCACTTATTACATAAGAAACACTAGCTCCTACACTGGTTTTAGCTCCTACGTTAACCGTAAGTTTAGTGCTTAAAACAGAAGTTCCGTTTTCATTTATATCTACAGTAAGTCCTGTAGTAGTTCCTGCGACAAATGCAGTTGCTCTTACATTCGTCAACGTCATGGAATGGGGCATTCTAAAATATCCTTTAGCTGTACCTGTTGTAGCATCTACTCCAATAGCACTACAGTTCACTATATAAGTTTCATAATCAGGTCTAGGAGGGTTTAGTATAACCCAGGTATCAGTTCCTGTCTTTCGTAAACTAATAGTTTCGCCGTATTTATAAGTACTAGCTGAATCTCCGCTTGCTGTACCTGAATAAGCTATTGTAATATTGCCAGCACCGTTTCTCCTTAGCATCAATAAGGTTCCTACTGGGAAAGCTACACTTGAATTCTGTGGAATGGTATAAACAACATCCGATCCACTAGTAACTTCCAGAATACCATCCGCATCAGTAAGTAAAGCGACTCTAGTAGCTGTCATTGCTTCGGTAGCTAATAGCTCTGAATTGTATAACGCTGTAGCTATTCCGCTAGTAGTTAAATAATCAGTATCATTTGGAGCGCTTAAATCAGTCTTTTTTCTTGATACTTGTTCAGAACCATCAACCGATGATACATATGCATCTGTAAACGCATTAGTGTCCGCTTCCCCTTCATAAGCTGCTTTAATTTCTGCACCCGTCATGGAGCCGCCACCGATAGGATAATTGGTACACCACGTATAGGTACTGTCATGAACAACAAAATGCAATGTAATTTCTTCATTTTCTACCAATGTTACGGTAAAACCTGTGTTATTGTTTATATCACTTATAGCTGAATTGAAAGTAAAAACAGTCCCCCCTGCATTAAGGGATGTTAAACGCATTAGAATTGGCTCACCAACCGCGCTGGCTTCATTTGTAAAATCAAGAGCAACAGTGGCAGCAAGAAAGTGCATATCAATTTCCCTACTAGTAGCAACATTTATATCATAAGTTGTATTTGAGGTTGATCCAGATAAAATGCCATAATATGTGTCTTTGTTCCATTCGGTAGAAACATCAACACCATTTATCTTATATACACCAGTAACATTCACATTACCTTCTATATATAATTTTTCGGTTGGAACAATACCGGACGTTGCACTTCCTATTTTTACTTTGTTTAAATCCCCTAATAAAGAATACGACCCGGGATGGTTTGTAATTCTATCACTTCCGCTCGTGTCTGGTCTAGATAAACCTATGTTGCCATAATAATTCCCTAAATCAGCGGCATTTTCAACGCTTTGAAAAGAAATACTTGTGGTGGCACTTGCTAAATCCTGGGTTTTGTTCTTAATAGATATTCCGTTAAAAAATAGATTGTTGGGCGCGTACAATAATCCACTAATTAACCCGGAAAATGGTTCGCCTGTTAAATCTTGGTACGCTGTAACTCCCGTTCCAAACGTTGAAGGGTCTACCCATGTAAAATCAGTGCCGTTTAACGAAACCAAAGCGTGGCCGTAAGTATTGGCATTACTTGATTTAATATCTATTGGCTGTACAGAATTATCTATTAAAGCATTCCCACCAACTGATGCCGTAGCCAATTTTCCAGAAGTAATTTGTAAATTAGCAATATGGCTTGTTAGCACAGCATTTGCATCAATAGACCATACAGCTCCACTAGAGCTTACGGTTATATCGCCTTTGTCACCATCGGAGATTCCACTGGCAGTTATCCTTGGCACCCACCCCGAACCAGTATTTATTACCTCAATACCCAAGGTGGTATCATAGGCAGTATAAACTACTGTAGTATTAGACACGTCAATGGCATTGATCTCTGTGGTGGTCAATTTTCCTAAACGCAGATACGCTTGTTTGGACTGCCCATAACCCAAGGTGCCTATCAATAGGGCCAATATTAAAAGTGCTTTTTTCATTTCTTCTTTTTTAGATCGTAATTGTATATTTCCCTGCCCTGCCTTGTGTACAGAACAGCTTCGTTTTTATCGTTCACCTCCAGCATTGGGGTTTCGTCCCTTAGCTTGGCAAGGTCTTCGCTCCGTAGCCTTTGAATCTCTTCGTACATGTTTTTGCCCAGCACCGAGATTTCGCCCCTTATCTTGTTCATATCCATTGAGGTATCCTGGGCCAGTTCCTTAAATTTGTACCATACAAAACCCCAAAGGGCCAAATTGGATATTATTATCGCTGCTATTAATTCGTTGATCATGGGTAACTTGTTAAAAGGTTAAAGTTTGCATCCACTTTGGAAGGGTTGTCAATTTTAGAGGTTATGTGTACAATCTCACCACCAAATAAAGTACCGTCCCCACGGCCTTTTAGTTCCTCTCCAGCTTCAGGATAGACTTCTGTGTTGCCTGCATTCTTATAGAGCCTGTAGCCGTTCCAAATAAGGTATTGGTACTGGTTTAAGCTATTAATGGTATTGGTGAGGTCTACAATGTCCTGGGCAATGCCGTCTATGATATCCTGCAACCCATCTACCTCTGCAATACTGTGGCTGGCGGGGTGTACATAGTTTACCAAGCCGTCCAGCTTTGTTTTTAGAATACTGGTAAAGTCCTCCGTACTAAGGCCTTTGCCCACTACCTTGTCCACCTTATTGTCCAGAGAGGTTTGTAGCCCGGTAATCTTGCTTATGGCAAAGGCTGCCGGTTCCGCATAAATGGGAATGCTGGTCGTGCTCTCTGTCCCGTCTCCATCCTTTATAGTGATATCTATACTATCCGAGTCCTGGGTAATTTCCGTTACTACTTGCCCCTCATCTTTGTGCCAAAAACTGGCCAGTATGTTCTGCCACTTGGTAACCATTACCGGGTCTGTACAGGTCAGGTATGCTATTAATATGTTTATTGCTTGTTTCATATTATTCTAGGTAAAACATTTGCATAGGTTACATGGGTCTTCATTGTCTATAATGGTAAAATCGGAATCCGTTAAAGAGGTGGCCGGGAAAATTCCGTTCTTATCATAAAAGGATACTATGTCGCTCTTTGGATTGTCATAGTCCACCTCCTCCAGTTCCCCTCCAGCTTGTAATTCTTCAGTAAGGCTTATGCCGTTCTCAAAGGCCAATTGCACCACGGACTCCAACGTACCGTGCCGCTGCACCGCTATGTCGCTTAAAGATTGTCCTGGTCTAATTGTTGTCATAATAATTTTGGTTACTGTATGGTTCCCGTGGCCACGCCCCCTCCTGTCTGTACACCGGTTACGGCTACCGTCCTGGTCACTACATAAGCCTCAACGGCATCGGCTATTTTTTGCGCTATCCTTTCCCTGGCATCAACCAAGCTGCCCACATCTTCCAAATCC
>Ga0105054_10008530_pt1 | contig 13529 bp, 15 predicted proteins | sample BON02_FD_78091 | JGI IMG/M metagenome (GOLD analysis project Ga0105054, IMG submission 78091) | Freshwater microbial communities from Lake Bonney liftoff mats and glacier meltwater in Antarctica - BON-02 (megahit assembly) | ecosystem: Environmental > Aquatic > Freshwater > Ice > Glacier...
ACTTGGTGAGCGTGGACGGGGCAAGGCCGGCGCGGCGCGCCAGTTCGCTGGCCGTGGTTCCCGACTCGGCGACCAGGGTGCGGACCGCACCCTTGAGCCGCTCCCGTTCGATCGTTTCGTTACCCGTCATGATCGACCTCATAAGAAAAAATGCGCTTGTTATGACGCATGGATTTCCAATACTCCCGAAATGAGAACAAAGCAAGATCATCAGGGAGGGGACATGTCCGATCGATCACCACCAGCGCCACGCTGGAGCGAGGCCCAGAACGCGGATTTCACCGCCATGTGGAATGCCGGACGTTCGCTGGAGGAAATCTCCCAGCGGTTCGGCATCTCGCGTGATGCCGCCTATGCCCGTGCGACGCGGCTGCGCCGAAACGGCCGCGATCTGGAACGTCGGGTCGGACGTGACCATGGCAATGACGCCAAGATCCGGCGCTGCCTGGGCTGCAGCCGGAGTTTCATGAGCAGCCATGCCGGCAACCGGCTGTGCTGGTCGTGCAGCCAGAGCGACGTGCTGCGGGGGCTTTCCTGATGGCGGCGCTGGAAGTATCGCCCGAAGGGATGTCCGTGCGCGCAGAACCCAACCTGGACCGGCCGCAGCGCTGGACCGCAACCCTGGTCCTGCTGCGCCTGGAGGAGGCGGCCGAGACGCTGCGGCGATTGCCGCCAGCCTATCGCAAGGCGCAGCTCGTATCGTGGCCCGAAGTCGTGCGCAGTGCCGCCGAGGTGGCGGCGATGACGCCACGTGACCGGCATGTTCTGGCCAAACCGGAGGCAATCGACCGGCTCGATGTCAGCCTGTCGTGGCTGGGCTGGCTGGCGCCCGAGAATGCCAGGATCCTGTGGGCGCGGGCCGATGGCCATGCCTGGCGAGCGATCTCGTCACTCTCGGGCCAGAGCGTGCGGACCTGCCAGCGGCGGGCGACCGAGTCCCTCCTGGCGATTGCGACAAGGCTGAACGGGGTGGGCTGACCTGCCGGTACGCCGTATACGAAAATTCACAAATGTTCGTATTTTGTTCTTGACCTGTATGACGCATTTCCAGTACATCCTTATCCCATGGTCGGAGAGTTGGGCGCGGGTCACCGCAACCGCCTCCGGCCTTTCCTTTTTCTCCTCACCCCGGTTTGCCCTTGTCCCAGTCCTGCGAGAGCGGTGCGGATGCCAGGGGCCGTGACGACCTCTTCGATGCCCTTGGGCGCGCTCTGCTCACCAAGCTGATCGCCGACTTCAGCGACCATGGGCAGGGCGCGATCGCGGCGCTGCGGACCAATGATCCCAAGACCTATCTGGCCCTGATTGCGCGTCTTGTTCCCTCGGGCAATCTGCGCGACGGCGAAGGCGGGGTGGTGGTGACGACAACCATGAACCTGGGTGGCGGCGATGGTTGAACATGTCGCGATCGCCTACCGGCCTGCCGGGCCGAACCTGGACAGCTTTCATATCAGCGGCGATTTCATGCGGGTGATCATCGGCCCGCTGGGCAGCGGCAAGACGACCGCCTGCGCCATGGAGGTGTGGCGGCGCATGCAGGAGCAGGCTCCTGACGGCGACGGCGTGCGGCGCTCGCGCTGGCTGGGGGTGCGCAGCACCTATCCCCAGCTCGAGACGACGACGATCCCCGAGTGGCGTGGCCTGTTCGACGACCGCTTCGGACGGTTCAGCCTCTCCAAGCCGCCGACCCACCGCATCCGTGTGGGGCTGGACGACGGCAGCCGGGTCGAGGCGGAGATGATCTTCATGGCGCTCGATGAACCCGACGGCGCCGACAAGCTGCGCGGCATGCAACTGACCGGCATCTGGTTCAACGAGTTGCGGGAGATTCCGCGTAGCGTCGTTGCCATGGGGTTGGGACGAACGGGCCGGTTTCCACCCAAACGCCAGGGCGGGGCGACCTGGTTCGGCGCCATCGCCGACACCAATCCCTGCGACGAGGACCACTGGCTCTATGACGTTGCCGAGGTGCGCCGGCCCAAGGGCTGGCAGGTGCTGCGCCAGCCCGGTGGCGTGATCCGGCGCGACGAACGTTGGGGAGAAAATCCAGGGGCCGAGAACCTGGCGAACCTGCCGGCGGGCTACTACGGCAACCAGATTGCCGGGGCGACCGAGGACTGGATCCGGGTGTTTCTGGCCGGCGACTACGGCTTTGTCATCGACGGCAAACCGGTGTTTCCCGAATACGCCGACAACGTGCATTGCCGCCCGGCCGACCCGACGCCGGGCGTGCCCGTGCTGGTCGGGCTGGACTTCGGGCTGTCGCCGGCGGCGCTGTTTTCCCAACGCAAACCCGACGGTGCGCTGGTCTGGTTCGACGAACTGGTCACCGAGGAGATCGGGGCGGTGCGTTTTGCCGCGGCGCTGAAGGCCAAGATCGCATCCGACTGGCCCGAGCTGGCGATCGCCTTCATCGGTGATCCCGCCGGCGACCAGCGGGCGCAGACCGACGAACGCACGGTGTTCGAGATTCTCCGTGGCCAGGGTCTGGCCGTGCGCGCTGCGCCGAGCAACGCCTTTGCGCTGCGGCGGGAAGCGGTGGCGGGACCACTGACCCGGATGATCGACGGTCGTCCGGGTTTTGCCATCGACCCGCGCTGCCGCACCGCGCGACGGGCGCTGATGGGCGGCTACTGCTTCCGCCGGATGCTGACAGGCGGACGCGCGCGCTACCAGGACAGCCCGGAGAAGAACGGTTTCAGCCACGTCGCCGACGCCGGGCAATACGCCAACCTGGGCCTGGGCGAAGGGCTGCGCAGCCTGGGCCGCGCAGCCGGGCGCCGCTGGGCGCGCCGGGCAAGCGGTGACTGGGACGTCTTCGATCTGGTCTGACTACAGGACCCGATGGGCCAAAGGCACAAGGAGAACACAATGAGCTTTCTGGTTTCGAAGCCAAAGGTGGTGCCGCTGCCGGCTACCCCGAGTTTTGCCGACGACACCGCCGACAAGGCGGCCCAGGAGGCGCGCGAGAACGAGCGGCGCCGCCGCGGGGTGCTGGCCACGCAATTGACCGGCGGCCAGGGCGTGACCGGACCGGCACCGGTCGCACGCAAGACCCTGCTGGGCCAGTAAGGCCCGACGATCTGTTTCCAACACGAGGACAACACCATGAGCATCGCACGCGTCACGGCCGCACTGGCGACCGGCGACAGCTTCAGCGCGCCCGTGCGCCTGAGGGGCCGCTTCAACTTCGTTCTGACCGGCAGCTTTGCCGCGTCGGTACGCCTGCAAAGGAGCTTTGCCGACCCGGCCGGCAGCGCCGACTGGCATGACATTCCCGACGGGCTGGGCAATACGGAATTCACGGGCCCCGTCGCCTTTGTCGGCGAGGAGCCCGAGGGTGCCTGGTACCGCTTCGGCATTGCCTCGGGCGATTACACCAGCGGCACCGCCAGCGGTCGGCTCTCGCAATGAGCGTGATGGCCCCACTGCTGAAGCCGGCGTGCCTGGCTGAGGGCGCCGCACCGGGCGGGTCGCCGCCTGCGATCTGGCGCGGACGGTTCGATCGCATGTCGAGGTTCGCCGGGCCTGCCATGAGTTTTGCGCGAGGATCGGAGGCGCCCTACTGGGATCACCAGGGCCTGGTGGCGCTTGCGCCCGCTGACGTCGCGGTGTTGGCGCACGATGCTGCGGGGCGCAATCTGGGTCTGGCCTGCATGGCGCCACGCACCAACAGCCTGCTGCACAGCCGCGACCTGACCCAGCCGGTCTGGACCGCGATTGATGTTGCCGTCGCACGCGACGCTGTCGGCGTGGACGGCAACGCCGACAGCGCATGCACGGTGGGCGATCTGCTGACGGACGCACGCGGCAGCATTGACCAGGCCGTGGACATTCCCGGTGGTACGTCCAGCCATGTGGCGACCCTCCATATCGCCAAGGACAGCGATACGAGCAGGTTCCCACTCATCCAGTTCGATCTGGTTGGCGGCACGATCCTGCGCGAGCAGATCTGGCTCGACACGGCGACCGGCGCGACCGCGATCGCAGCATCCCAGGGCAGTCATCTGGTCGAGGATGCCGGTGACTGGTGGCGGCTCGTGCTGAGCCACACCGACAATGACAGCGGCAACAGCGCCGCGCGGCTGCGGCTGCGCCCGGCGAACGGTGCGGTGCTGGGCGAAGCCTCCATCGATGCGGTCGGCGCCATCATCGTCGACATGGCGCAGATCCACACGGGCACCGGCCGGGCGGCCGGCGCGCCGATCGCGACCGGGGCGACGGCGGCGACGCGTGCGGCCGACAACGCGGCGGTCGACCTTGCCGGTCGCCTGCCCCCGGCGTTCGGCTTCGAAGTGACCTGGGATGCGGACGGGGAGGAAGAACAATATGTGCGGGTGCTGGAGTTCAACGACGGCACCGCGAACAACCTGATCGCGCTGATCCGCGCCGGTGACCAGGTGCAGTTCAATGTCGTCACGGCAGGCGGCTTTGTCGTCAATGCCAACATCGGTACGTGGAGCGCGGGGCGGCACAGGGCCGTGGCCCGCATTGCGGCCGACGACTTCGCCATCGCCATGGATGGCGGTGCGCCGACGCACGACGCATCAGGCGCGGTCCCCGTGGTTGACCGGCTGCTGCTGGGTCACGCCACGGGAGCTTCCTGGCTCGACAACACGATCGCCAGCGCCAGCGTCTTGCCCTGGGCGCCCGGTGACAGCGCCCTGCGTGCGCTCTCGTGGCGCCACTGATCCTTCTCCTGCTCAACAGGGAACTCTCATGACATCGACCATCGATCATGTGCTGGCGCGTCAGCAGGAACTGGCGGCCGAACGGCAGACCTGGGAACACGTCTGGGCGGAAATCGCCGATTACGTGCTGCCGCGCCGGGCCGTGCTGGGCCAGACACCGCGCAGCACGGCGGGCGAACCACAGGGGCGGGTCAAGGGCGGCAAGGTGTTCGACGCCACTGCGATCCACGCCAACGAGCTGCTGGCGGCGGGCCTCAACGGCCTGCTGACCAATCCGGCCGAACGCTGGTTCACGCTGAAACTGGCCGGGCGACCCGATGAGGCAAGCGACGCCGGGCGCGAGTGGCTGGAAGAGGTGGAGCGGCGGATGCTGGCGGTGTTCGCCAGCCCGGACAGCCGTTTTTCACCAGCGATCCACGAACTCTACCTGGACCTTGGCGCCTTCGGCACGGCAGCGATGTTCGTGGGCGAACGGCCGGGCGAAGGCGGGGCGCCGTCCGGCATCCTGTTTCGCACCTTTCATCTGGGCGAGATCTTTCCCAGCGAAGGCGCCTTCGGGCAGGTCGACACGGTGTATCGCCGCTACGCCTGGAGCGCGCGCCAGATGATCGCGCGCTGGGGCGAAAAGGGTGTCAGCGAGGCGGTGCGCCGCGCCGGGACGACGCGCCCGGAAATGCAGTTCGAGATCGTGCACGGTGTCTTCCCGCGCCGCGAACGCGATCCCGCCCGGCGCGACGGCGCCAACAAACCCTGGGCCAGCGTCCATGTCGAGGCCGCCGCCCGCCACCTGCTGGAGGATGAGGGCTTCGAGGAGTTTCCCTATCTGGTGCCGCGCTGGGCCAAGGTGCCGGGTGAACGGTTCGGCCGCTCGCCGGCATGGACCATGCTGCCCGACATCAAGATGCTGAACGCGATGTCGAAGACGGTGCTGAAGGCGGCGCAGAAGATCGTCGATCCGCCGCTGCTGCTGGCCGACGACGGCGTCATCCAGCCGGTGACGACGGTGCCGGGCGGACTGAACTACGGCGGGGTCGATCCGTCCGGGCGCCAGCTCATCCAGCCGCTGACAACCGGCGCGCGTGTCGACATCGGCCTCGAAATGATGGAACAGCGGCGCGCGACGATCCGCGATGCCTTCTTCACGACCCTGATGCAGACGCCGCAGTCGCCCCAGCGCACCGCCACCCAGGTGCTGCAGGAGACCGAGGAGCGTATGCGCATGATGAGCCCGGTGCTGGGCCGCCTGCAGAGCGAGCTTCTGGGGCCGCTGGTGCGTCGCGTCTTCGCGCTGCTGCTGCGCTCTGGTGCGCTGCCGGAGATGCCGGGCGAACTCGACGGGCGCGGCCTGCGCGTGGAGTACGTCTCGCCCATCGTGAGAGCGCAGCGCGCGGGAGAACTCCTGGGCATCGGGCGCACCTTCGAGACGGTCGCGCCTTTCGCCCAGCTTGACCCCACGGTGTGGGATGTCTTCGACGTCGAGGCGCTGGCGCGCCGGGCGGCCGACGTCAACGGTGTGCCCGCGACCATCCTGCGCGACGGCGAGGCGGTCGCAGCGCTGCGCGCCCAGCGACAGAAGCAGATGGAGGCCGCCGCCGCAGCGGCCCAGGGCGCCATGGCGCAGGCGCAGGGAGGCGGCGATGGCATGGTCTGAGATGACTGGAGCCTTCACGCGCCGGCGGCGACGTGCGGACTACCGCGCCGTGTTCACCGGCCCCGCCGGCAAACGTGCGCTGGCCGATCTTTACCGCTTTTGCGGCATGGGCAGCCCCAGCTTCGTGCCGGGACGGCCCGACGAGACCGCGTTCAACGAGGGCCGCCGGCGGGTGTTCCTGCGCATCGCGGCGATGCTCGAACTGGATGAGGACACCATCCGGCGGATGATCGCGCCCGATGCGGATGACGATTCCGGCACCTGAACAACGATGATGGCTGCGCCGCCCCTCGAACCGTGAGGACGACATGAGAAACGACTGGGAATTCGGCCCTCGGCGACCCGCGCCGTTGTGGCAGTCACACGGCGATTCCGGAGATCCATCGCTGATCATCCTGCGCAACCCGGAGACGACAGTGCCGAAGGCACCGATCCCGTCGATGCCTGAGGATGCGCGCCATCGGGCGCTCCTGCGCGCCGGATTCCGCAGCCAAGCCGAGAACCTGCTGACGGCAAGCCTGGGCCGGTTGCCCGAAGGCGAGATTCCGGAAGGCAAGGTGGTTGCCCAGGCGCTGGATGATGCCCGACGCACCATCGGCTCCGTCGATGAGGAAGCGGAGAGAGAAACGCGTGGTGCGCTCGACGGCATGATGGCGGCCATCCGCACCACCGCACTGCGTCGCGCCGAAACCTTGCGCAGCGAACGGGCGCTCGACGCCCTGGAAGCCGAGGCCGACGATCTGGTGGCGCAGGTGCGACGGGACCCCGATCGTCACGATGCCTATGGCGGCCTGCTGGATCAGGCGACGGAGCGCTACGCGCAGGGTCTGGAATCACAGGAGCTTTCAGCTTTTCGCTCGAACCTGGCGCGCGAGGCCAGGCAGGCGCAGGTGCTGGGACTGATCGACCAGGAACGCTTCGACGATGCGCGCGCCGTGATGGATGCCTGCGCGCCGCTGTTTCCCGATGGCCAGGGCGCATGGCTGGTGCGGATGATCACGGAGGCGAAACGGTCCGCCGGTGACCGTGCCGGGGCCTTGCGCCTATCGACCATGGAAGAGGCGGTGCAGGAGCTTGCGACGTCAGATGCTGTCGAGACCACAACCGGTGTCGCGCTCGACAATCTGTCGCCGCCGGATCGCCGGCGGCTGGCTGCGTTGCGGCAGGGTATCGAGACCCGGAAGGCCGCCAACGACATGCGTGTGAGCGTCGCCAGCGAGGCGGCGGCAGGCCACGGATGGGTGCCATCCCTGCCGGTGGGCGAGCGGCCCCTGGCGGCCGAACTCTACTGGCAGCGTATAGGACGTTCTGTTGTCGAGGCGCTTGATGAAAAGAGGCGTCCAGACGCAGTGGCGTCCATCGTAGGCAGCCTAGAGACGGTGCCGATGGCGTTGCGCGGGCGTATCCGCTTCGGGCTGGCCCCGGGGGCCGAGCCAGCGAAACGACTGGAGACAGCGCGCTGGCTGACAACCCTGTTGCGCCGCGAGCCATGGTCGATGGCTGCGTTCACCGACGACGAGAGACGCTATGCCGACTATGTCGTCCAGGCTCTGGAGGCAGGCATATACGAAGGGCGTGAAGATCAGGCGATTGCCTGGGCGGATCGCCATGTTCCGCTGCGGAGGCCGCCGGCGTCCGTCGGAGAAGAGGAAACAGAGGCGGTCCGTCAGGCTGCGCTGTCGGGTTTCGGACCCTTCACAGCGGTCCGTCGGGCTCTGGAAGGCGGGTTGTCGCTGGATCCGCACAGCGAGGACGATCAGCTTCTCGGCGCAATCTACTGGCGCGAGGTCAACCGCCGCGCATGGCATGAAGTCGCGCCCGCTGCTGCTGCGCAGCAGGCAACCGACTTCGTTGTTTCGACCCGCATCCTGCCCACCACCCTGCTTGCTGATCTTCATGCCGGACTAGCCTCGAACGATCCGGACGCTGCCGAACGTGCTGCGCGCACCGTAGCCGGACTGGTCGATGCCCTGCCCGAGACTCTGGATCGCTTTGATGCGAACGCATTGGAGCGCGCCAATCTCATCAACCAGGCCGTGATGGCCGGAAGCAGCGCCGAGGAGGCCTTGCGGTTTGCCAACAAAGACTACCCGTTGCCTCGGCCTGTCGATCCGGTGGCGTCTGGTATGGCGAGGGAGGCAATCGGTGCGAGCTGGATTGCCGCGAACCCGGAGGTGTCCGACCCGCGTTCTTCCGATGGCCTGAAGGAAATCAAGGCGAATCAGGATCGTATCCTGCAGCGTGAGGAAGCATCACCGGAGAGCGAATGAGTTCCGGAACACCCGCAGGCTGGACGGTGAAGTCACGATTCGCCCAACCGCCGACGTTCGATGTCGGCGAGGTGGCGGGAGAAGTCGTCGAAGCCGTAGCGCTGGAAGGTGGCGGTCCAGCCGATGAGTTCCTTGCGCTGCTGCAGGGCAAGCTGGTCTTCCGAGAGCAGGGCGACGGCGACGGCCACGAACGGCCCGTCGTAGGTGGCAAAAACCGCTTTTGCGTGGTCTGCCGCTGCCTGCCAGTCGCTGGTGCCGGCAAGGGCGAAGATCATGTCGTGGTTGGGCCCGTGAGGCAGGTCGGCGATCAGGTCCTGCCAGGTTTCCAGGGCGGCGAGGCGATCGCCGGGGGAGGCGGCGATGAGACCCAGACCGGCGCGAAGATCGCGGGGATCGCGCGCCAGGGCCTCGAGGAAATCGCTGCGGGCAGAGGTGTTGTCGCCGTCACGGTAGGCAAGCAGCCCCGTGTAGAGCCAGGTTTCGACGGCCTGGGCATCCTGAAGCCGGGCGGCGTGCAGAAGTTCGCGCCCCCAGGCGTCCTCGCCCAGGTCGATGGCAAGATAACCCAGCAATGCCGCGGTTCCGGGAGAAACCCTGTCGGGCATCAGAGGGATGAGACCCTGAACGCAGCCCTGGTCGTTGCCCAGCACACACAGGCGCCGGGCATCTTCTTCCTCGCTCCAGGCTATGTCGCGGTCGCGCAACTCCCGGACGCGTTCGTCGTCGCGGCTGGCGAGTTCCTCGAAACCGAGCTCGCGCAACAGGGCAGCGCGAAGACGGCGATAGGCAGGTGTGCCGGGGCTGTAGCGCAGGGCGGTATCGGCATAGGAAAGGCCGCGCGCGGGTTCTCCCAGGATGCTGGCGACCTCGGCGCTGAGGTGGGCAACGAAGGCCTCGCCGGGCGAGGTCTCGATGGCATTGCCGACATCCTTCCAGGCAGCTTGTGCGTTGCCGAGATGGGCATGGGCGGCACCGCGGATGACGAGCGCTGTCGGCGCGAGGAGCTGGCTGATCTCGCCAGCGCGAAAGGCCGCGTCGATACTCTCGACCGTCGTGCTGTAATCGCCTTCCTGGTAGGCGCGGCTGGCCTGGTCCATGAGCTGGGATTCGGCGCTGCCCGGAACGGGGCAGAGAACGCTGCCCAACAAGGCGGCCAGGGCCGCAACCATGTGCCGCATTCCTGGCCTGTTGCGTGATTTGCATTGTGCAATCATGTGCATTCGGTCTGGAAACCCGGAGTGATCAGGATCCCAACAGCCGCCCCCTCTCGATGATCGCAAGGTAACTTGTGAATGCGTCGCGCAGGTAGGGCTGCGGCGTGATGGCCGTGCTGAGCAGCAGGCGACGCTGGTCTGCCGTCAGGCTGTCGTCGGCGAGCATGGCCACGGACAGCATTGCAAATGGTCCGACAATGGCGTGGTAGAGCCGGGTGAAGCCGATGGCCGGAATGTGTCCAAGGTGAGACCTGCTCAAGGCCCCACCTATTCATAACCAAAGAAGGCAACGAGATAGATGATGCCGTCGCTATAGGCCTGGCGGGAAAAGACTGTTCGTTTGCGCAGCTCGCGAGCGAAGTCGGTGTAGCCTTCGCTCTCGAGGACCAGACTGGCGCCAAAGGCGCGGGCAGGCATGAAGGCTTCCTGTTCCGTGGCCAGAGCGTTGTAGGTGGCAGCCAGCTCGGCGGCGGCCTGTGCGTTGTAGGGGCGGGCATCGGCGAGGGCAAAGACCTCCTCGGTCAAGCCATCGATGGGGCGACCGTCGACGATCGCACGCCAGCGCGCAAAGGGATCGCCGGTCCTGCCGATCTGGTCGTCGACCAGCGCCAGGCCTGCCGCCAGATCGAGCGAATCCCGCTGCAGGCGAACTTCGAGCAATCCATCGCGGTCGACCGGACCGGCCATGAGTGCAAGCCATAGACTGGCGTAACTCTCCGGAGCCTCGTCGGTCAGTGCGATGAGCGCCTCCCAGGAGTCATAGACATCTTCATAGGATCGGAGCAGGTGGCCGATGGCGAGCATTTCGACATCGCCCTGACCGGCGGCAATGAGCTCATCGAACTGCATCAGGGCATTGCCGGGTTTGCGCATGGCAAGGGAGCACCACGCATTCTCGGCAAGGACAGACGATTCGACGGCATCGAGAGCTTCGGCATGGAGCACATCGCGCGCGGCGGCCTCGCTTTGGCCGATCCGGCGCAGGATCGCCGCCCGCGCCCGATAGCCCTGGGGCAGGTCGGGCCTCAGCCGGATAGCCCGGCCCGCGAGATCGAGTGCAAGGGGATGGCGTCCCGCCTCTAGCGCAACATAGGCCGTGTCGATGGTGGCTCCGGGCAGGCAGCTATCGTAGCGCATGGCCTGATCGAGGTCGGCCAGCGCGGCATCGGCATCGCCCAGTGCCATGTAGGCCTTGCCGCGCTCAATGAGGATCGCCTGGTAGGCGGCGCCACGGGTTCCGGGGTCGATCAGAGCCTGGCTGAACAGATCGACGGCCCGCTGGGCATCGCCCTGCGTCAACGCTTCGCGGGCCTCTGCCACGAGATCGTCCTGAGCCAGGCAGGGTGCTGCTGCCATGAGGCACAGGCATGTCCAGAGTGCGACAAACACAGTACGGACCTTCGCCATCCGCGGTTCCATTCCTCGGGAGCAGTTAAGGGCGGTCAGAACAATAGAGGAACATATTTCGATTGCCAAGCATGCACGAAATGCAACCGATGCCATTTGCAGGGAGCAAGCCATGACTGATACCCCCGCCACGCAGACGCCCGCGATGGAGGCCGACGACTGGAAGGCCGGGTTGCCGGACAACCTGCGCGATGATCCCACGATCGCTCGTCTGAGCTCGGTGGCCGACGGCATGAAGATGTTGGTCCATGCCCAGCGCATGGTCGGGCGCGACAAGGTCGCCCTGCCCGGGGCCGATGCACCCGAGGAGGACTGGGCCGCGGTCTATGACCGGCTGGGTCGGCCGGCGAGTCCCGAGGACTACGATCTCGCGCTTCCCGAGGGGGCGCCCGAAGGCCTGGCCGTGGACGAGCAACTGACCGGCCGTTTTCGCGAGCAGGCGCACAAGCTGGGCCTGCTGCCGGCTCAGGTGCAGGGCCTCTACGCCTGGTTCACGGGCGAACAGGCCCAGGGCGCCGATGCCGCCGGGCAGGCGGCGGAAGCAGCCGGCACGGAACTGCGCAAGGAATGGGGTGCCGCCTATGGGCGCAACCTGGATGAGGCGCGCCGCGCCGGACGGGTGCTGGGCGGCGAGGCGCTGCTGAAACACCTCGATGAAAGCGGCATCGGCAACGACCCGCAGGTGATCCGCGCGCTGGCCAGGGCAGGGCGCCTGCTGGCCGAGGCCGATGCGCCCGAGGCGGGGGCGGCTGACGGTTTTACTCGCTCGGGCGAAACGGCGCGCAACGAGATCGCGCGGCTGCAAGGCGACAGCGGCTTCATGGCCGCCTACCGCGACCGCCTGCATCCCGATCATGGCGGCGCCATGAGCCGGATGCGCGGCCTGTTCGAGGCTGCCTATCCGGGGCCGGCGCCAGGCGTGCCGGCACGCTGATCCAAGAGGTTTCCGGGCAGCCCCGCGGGGTCCGGGCGACGGCGGGAGAGACCGCCGAGAAGGGCGCGCGTCAAGGCGCCCAGGACGGGTCCATCGCTTGCGGTGGGCAGCCTTTCCGCACGCAACAACGCCAACTTTCGTGTGCACGAGGAGAGACATGTCCTTCGAAATCGACAATGCCTTCGTACAGCAGTTTTCCAACAATGTGACGCATCTGGTCCAGCAGCGCGGCTCCGTGCTGCGGGCCGCGGTGCGCACCGACATGCAGACCGGCAAGACCGCCTTCGTCGACCAGATCGGCGGCACCGAACCGGTCAAGCGCAGCGCGCGCCATGCCGATACGCCGCTGATCTCGACGCCGCACAGCCGGCGTCGCATCACCCTGGTCGACTACGAATGGGCCGACCTGATCGACGACCAGGACAAGGTGCGCCTGCTCGCCGAGATGGAGGGGCCCTATGCGACCAATGCCGCCTGGGCCATGGGGCGGGCGATGGACGACGAGATCATCGCCGCCGCGCTCGGCACCGCCTACACCGGTGAGGAGGGCACCGCGACGGTCGCCCTGCCGGGCAGCCAGAAGGTGCTGGCCGACAGTGCCGGCCTGACCCTGCCCAAACTGCGCGAGGCGCGCCGCATCCTGCGGGCCAACGACGTGCCTGAGGACGAGGAACTGTTCATCGCCGTCACGGCCGAACAGCTCGACGACCTGCTCGCCACCACCCAGGTGACGAGCCAGGACTTCAACAGCGTCAAGGCGCTGGTCGACGGTGCGGTCAACCGCTTCATGGGCTTCACGTTCCTGCATACCGAGCGGCTGGGTACCGACGGCAACGACGACCGCCAGGTGATCGCCTGGGCCAGGACCGGCCTGCAACTCAACATCGCGGCCGAACCCAAGGCGCGTGTCATGGAGCGGCCCGACAAGAGCCACGCCACGCAGGTCTACTTCGCCATGTCCCTGGGCGCGACGCGCCTGGAGGAGGAGAAGGTCGTCGAGATCGCCTGCGTGGAGGACTGATTGTGACGGCAGGGCGCTGATGCGCCCTGCCTGCGTTCAAGCGCCACGCAGGCTTTCGCGCCTGTCGGCGCGCCGACGCGGTCGCGTCGGGCGACGAGTAAAGACCCGTCGCATGCCAACGATGGCTCCGTAGCAAGGGCCAGCCAACTGCGCCCGTCCCGGAATGATCCGGGGCGGGCGTCTTCGTTTCGATCCATCACCAACGCAAAGGAGGAGCCCATGGCCGCGGTCAAGGGAACCAACATCTCCAAGCTCGATGCGGTGCCGGCAACCCTGCCGCCCGTCAACGCCTGGCACGGGCGCATGCGCGTGCAGTACGACAACTACGACGCCGATGGTCT
>Ga0105054_10008534_pt1 | contig 13526 bp, 10 predicted proteins | sample BON02_FD_78091 | JGI IMG/M metagenome (GOLD analysis project Ga0105054, IMG submission 78091) | Freshwater microbial communities from Lake Bonney liftoff mats and glacier meltwater in Antarctica - BON-02 (megahit assembly) | ecosystem: Environmental > Aquatic > Freshwater > Ice > Glacier...
TGCAATAAAATCTGATCCAGGTGAAATTTGTACAAAATTGCCCCATAAACTTGTCCTTGTGATGGGTATGAGAGTATCATACAAGATTTTACCTAGATTACTTGGAAATTCCGTCACCTCAGGTCCCGCGTAACATCCATCTGCAACAAATATCGGTTCAAGAACAATCACTTTGGGTGCTAAAATCCCAAATGTCAAAGCTGAGAGAATGCTGGGAGATATTGTTAAATAAAAGGCATGATTGGAATAGACAAACTTTTCCAAAACGGTTGTACCAATATGTGAAGCAAATATTCTACGACGAATATAAAAGATAGCATATATGTCCGAAGCGTCGGTAGGACCATTTCCATATATGTCAGTGATCAAGCTCTTAATTTCATTGTAACTTGAAATAGTTAATAAAGGGAACTTGGTAAGTGCTCCACTTGGATTCTCTCCCAGCAATGTTGATTCCTCAAAACCCTTTGCAAAAAGCACTTGAATAGAACCATCCAATGACGTCAAAGACAATTTCTCTTCAATTGATCCATCGCCTTGTATTTTAGCTCGTCTCATGCACCTAGGAATCATTGTATAATCTCCGGTGTACGAGTTGTTCAGCTGTTGTAGAAAATCAGCGGCAGAAACAAATGCCTGAGTATAAGAAATGTATTGTCCTCCTATGAGAGAGCAGGATGATTTTTTGGGGCATTTCGACCCGCAGCATTTCCCAGAAGACTCCAACGCATTCGTGATTTCGTCGCGGGTTATCCTGGCGTTTTGATCTGGGTCATAATCTTTCATTATGTATTGCACATTGTTGGCAGTACATTCATCCAACGTTTCATTCAAAGGTGTATGCTGGATGTTTTCACCCATAATACAAACTCGATCGGGATAACTGACGGCTCGGTATCGAACATCGACTATTCCAATGTCTGAAGTATTGGAATATCGAATCTGTATGGTACTGGCATCAATTTGTCCATTCGTTAACTTGCTATCAACAATTGTTACTGACCGCTTGGTTTTAATATACGTATTTTCAGTCAGTGTTTGTTTCATGGTTGTGCTTATATGGCTTCCAACGACACGAACATTTTGTATCGAAACATTTTCAAAATGGATATTGGATAAACCCAATTTTGAATCAGCTTGCGTTATTTTAAGTGTCAGAGAATTTTTTTGCGGAACTTTGAGGGTAATTTCGCAAACGAGGTCACAGTCTCGTTCAAAGTATTTTGCACAAGGTAAATTTCCCATGACTTTAAATTCCTCCACAAGAATAGTATCTGAATTGACAGAATCAAAGTTGTATAGAATTGTAGAACTTGTCGTTTCTCTGTTTCGTCGTTCTTCTAAGACTCCCAAATCCCCGTCATGTTGCACTATTTTTAAAGAGCAATCACTTATTGTAAGTGATAATGTACTATTTGCATTAAACTCATAATTTTGCTGCATGTATAATAGATACCCAGTAAAATAGTAGATCAGCCATATTATCAAAGGATTTAGAACTAGGGCAAGAATTTGAACTTGGGCTCGTCGTCGTTCTCGTTTATCTGTCATATTGAATTTTGTAACGGTTTTCTTTTTTTTCAACCACCACTTTTTTTCTTTTTCGAAGTGATGAGCCCATCGTTTCAATTCATTAAGCAATACGCTTTAGTAGGATCAACAGCAATCATCTCACTTGGTGCAGGTTCTTCTGTGGCTCATTGGTATTTTGCTCCTGATCTCGCAATCGAAATACCTTCTGACATTCAGAGAAAACTAGACGCTCTTCAAAAATGAGCAGGTACGACAGGTACAAGGAGGAGAGATATGATGATAGGTATGATGATACGAGAGGGAGACGTGACCAAGGAAGGACATCATCTGATAACACAAGAGAAAGACGCGATGATGGAAGGAGATCGTCTGATGACACGAGAGAACGACGCGATGATAGAAGGAGGTCATCAGATGACACAAGAGAAAGACGCGATGATGGAAGGAGATCATCTGATAATAAGAAGAGAGACTCTGAATACAGAGATATTCTAAGAGAACATTCTTCACCCCATGAAAACAATACACCAGCAAAAAAGGATTATTTTGATGATATGTCGATTTCCAATGATTTAATATTAAAGACAATGATGGAGAATATTAAAGCATCTCAGCTGCGATTTAAACGAGTTTTAGATCGAGCGCATCTACGTGCATTCGAAGAGACGCAAAAATTGGAAATAGATCCCTAAAAAGATTTTTTTTAAAATCAAAATTAGTGTTTTCTCTGAAATGAGTGTGTTGCTGGGAGTAGGAAGTTTGCAAGTTATGAGCACCTTAATTGCTGGGCAAGATATGGTTCATTCTTTCCGTGAGACTAGAGCCGAATCATTGAGAAGACGATGCGATGTTGGGGTCTTGACGGTAGAAGTCGCAGTCGTTTTTGGAAGTGCGTTGGTTCTACGAAAGAATCAAGCTCCATTGTCCACGGTCTCTCTGATCATGGCAATTGTTACTGTAGGGGCGATATGGGAAATGTACTTTTGCCATTCTAAAAGCATCTCCACGAATAAACAATCGGTGTTGATGGGACTATCTTTCTTGGGACACTTGTATTCTGGTTGTTTACTCGAGTATGTTATTTTCAATATGTCTATACATGAAGGGTATGGAACTATAATATTAGGGCTTGCAGGTACAATAGCCTTTACCCTTCTATTCCCAATACATAGCGCAGTGATTAAGCAGAATACCAAACAAACGAATAGTGGGAGTGCACTGAGAGAGAATATTGAAAAGAAAGGTGAACAAATCAACTATTTCGCCAATGCAAACACTCCTACCATGAAGAATATCAAGCATAATCCCGAACAAACGAAAAGTGGTAGTGCACTGAGAGAGAATATTGAAAAGAAAGGTGAAAACAGCTACTATTTTGCCCATGCAAATACTCCTACCATGGAGAATGTCAATAGAGGCAGCGATCCCGTTATGCTTTCACGGAACAGAAAGCAAAGTGCCGAAAACCCGATGGAACCTTTGAAATGTGTGCAAATACGCAAATATGCATTTTCACCTGGAAAAAACATCGTTTCTATTTATATTGACCTTGTTAGTCTTATTGGCGAGGCTGGTGAAGTGGCGCATGAAATTGAATCAGACGAATTCAGTTTTAAACTTACAATAAGAAACACACATGTACTGCATGTACCTAAACTGAAACACTCGATACAGCCTCGTGCGGTTGTCAAGTTCAACTCTTCTAAGGATCGAATGACCGTTGTTTTGAAAAAAGCGATTCCGACAGATGAATGGTCAACGTTAGTATAATTTTTCACCTAATTATATTATATTCTCAAGAAATGTTATCAGGTACCATGGTACTGCTTTTGAATTTGAATTTTTAAAATGCAGGGTCTACTCCACTCATAAACCAATCAAAATTTTGAGAATCTGAACCAATCAAAAAGAGAGATGCTTCACAAAGACACTGGAGTGGTCGGTGTTCATTTTGGTTCTGTTTCGAAATCAGATTCTGTGATTGTTGTTTCTGCATTAAACAATGTTACCGTGTATTCACTTGCTGATGGTTTGTGTTTGAGACAATGGGCTGTTGATGAGACCGTTTCAAAAAAGCAACGGACAATAATTAGTCATCCTGCTGTGATCATTTCGGGGACAAATGAAATTGTTGCTTATAGTAAATCACAGAATAGTTTATTGAGATGGGATTATTTCAATGAAAGCAATATTGTTCCTGCAACTGGAGAGAAACTCAAACATGAGCTATTTACCGTCCTCACAGGAAAGCGATTGAATGGGAATATTGCAATAGTAAACGTTGATGGAAACATTTCGCTTCGTGATTCAAACTCTCAAATTTCTATTCATGCTATGACTGGCAAACTGATTCAACTAATTCATGCAGAGCTGGTAGAGACTACACGATTTTGCCATATTGTTCTTGGCGAAATCATTGCAAGTCCTAGCGGAGGTAAATTATTGCAACTTCGAGTTGTGGAAATAAAGCAGGGTGGAGATCTGGAAAGATTTATGGAGTATACACTTGATGAAGACATCGATGAGGTCCCCTCACTTGTGATACATTCTCTCAGATTAGCTTCTATAGTGTACCCGTCAGGCGAATGCAAAGTGGCCGAAATGAATAGAACTACCTCCGATGTTCGAATTCAATCTGTTGTCAAACTAGGTACTATTTCAGAGCCTGTCTTGTGCAAAGCCCAAATAGAGTTGCCCGTGTTTTTCGTAGCCGACAAGAATGGCTTGGTATCTGCTTGGAACGGGAGGTTTGGTAAACGTATAATGGAAAAGAGGTTTAACGGGCTAGTCCCAATTCAAGTTGTAAGCTCCAGTCATCACTTGGCGATATGCACCAGTGAATCTGTGGTGGTGGAAAGCCTCCGAGCTGAATGGGGCGATAGTCAGAAGCCGTCCCTCCTTGCTGGTATTATTCTAGTGGATGGTCAGCAGCAACCTAAATCTCATTTGAGTTGCCCTGATATGTCAGATTTAGTGTCAGGTAACTTTGACCCGGCTAAGTGGAAACGAAAACTCGATGTGCTAGAAAATGAAGCTGATCAAATGTTAAGCAAATCTAAGCAAAGAGTAGATTTGGATCTTAAGGATAAATCTTCCCAATTCGTCTACAGAGTTTTGGAAGAGATGGTACAACATCAAAACTGGAAAGGTGCTGCTGCATGTCTCCCATATGGAACTTCCTCCACCGAAGTTTTGGATAGCCTGATTGCACATGATCAAATTGAATTGCTGTATTCATATGTGAAACATTGCAATGATTTGAATGAATTCGAAATGATTCGAATTACAAAGTACATTATCAATCAAGCCCCAAAAAAGGAATTGGTAGCGTTTGCTGCGAAGGCGGAGCTCATGTCGAAAGCTGATCCTGTTGCAGAACAGTTTGTGACTCAATGTACAAAGGATTTGGGAAAAGAAGGACTGGTTGTTTTTCTATTTCTACTTGCTGTTATGACCAAGGATAAAAACGAGGTTTTCTTGGTTCAAGCAGCCAAAAAGTTTCGCTCAAATGAAATTACCCTCGTGGCGTCTTCACTTATGTACATTTTGTGTTTCCTTGATAAGATCACCGGGGAAAAATCCAAAGATGGTTTATTAATCCCAAATTTTGATGCTGCATTGGGATGGGCTTGTATCGTAGTTGATTCTAGCTACCCTCATTTGATCTCCCAAACTATAGAGAGTAACTCTTTCAAGAAGTTCATTGAAAATTTTCGGGAATTTCTACAAGGAAGTATTCTTGCATGCGACAAGCTGCGTAAGATTAAGGAGCCACTTCGTCACATCCTTCGTCAAAACCGAACAACGCCTCTAAACCCCTTCAGTGATTATAAATTCGAAACAATTCGGTTCTAAAGATAATTTTTAGTTAGTTCTTTCGATTCCTTGTATAAGTGCATTTTCGGTTGGAATGTAGGACGCGTAATGTTTAGGAGGATCGCCCATATCAACTGGCCAACCTAATGGTTCTTCGACCCCTTCAACATCGATTCCGAGAAATAATGATAGACCTAGGGACCAATAATTAAAATCCCGAATATGTTTGAAGCGAACCACCGCGGTATTCTTTTCATTTTTCGTGACAATTTTTAACTTTGGTTTTTCATCAAGAATTGCGTACAGTTCAATAATCTCGCGAATATCGATAGGATGACTGCATAAACCATGTTCGAAATCGATTTCATCTTGAAAGTACGACAGACGGAAAACACAAACTGGTTGTTTGGACAGATTGTAACCGTCTACTCTTTCTACTGCCCAGTACCGACGATTCCAAAGATTGGTAAATATGCTACCATGCTTTTTTAATTTCTTTGCATATCCTCGCAAGTAAAAAAGTCGACGCTTCTCCTCGTCCATAATATCATTCTCGCCTAGTACAGCAGCTTGCTTCTCCAGTACCTGTTTCCCCTCCTTGCTTGATTTCCGATTATGTTCATTATTCTTCTTCTTAGATCTCTTATTCTTGGTCTTACGCGGGATCACTTGCTCATCTTTAGACTCATGCTCCATGTGCTGACAATTCGTTTCAACGGACACTTGGTTGTCGGTAGACCATAAATGGTCGCCCCCAAGTGGAGATTTTTTGCGTCAAAATTTGAGGGCTCTTGTAATAGTGTTTACCCTAGTAGTTGTTTTGACTCCCTCAATCAAATTTGAACAAATCTGAAACGAATGATGATGGACGTCATGGAAATTTCACTATTGCAACCTGTTGAGTTACTTGTGCCAATAGAACCGCTCAGTTTTGAAACTGATGTGATAGCGACAACGAAAGCTCCAGCACCGATTGAAAAGGAGAACATAGTTTCAAACATAGCATCAAACATAGTTTCAGACACGTCCATGGGATGCTATCTGACCTTCGATATCGCAAATGAAGGTTCTCTGTTTTTAAATTGGAGTGAAAAATATGTCGAAGGATCCCTGGCATTTTTTGCTCCTAGAAAACAAATACCCAAATTTAAATTCAAACAAAATGGGGGCAAATCAGAATTCCTTCGAGGACTGAGAGGAGGGGTAGGAATTAAAAAGTACTTTGAAGGATGGACTCAGTTCATCAAACTGGCCAAAGATTTCAACTCTAATGTCACCCTCTTTTGTTGCGATGATGTAGCTTTGTACTACACAAACAAAGACAGCAAAGTGATGCAGATAAAGCAGCAACAAACAGTCGATTCAAACGACCTTTACGTGATCTGTGCAGTTGGCCCGGGTGATTCTTCTTTTGATGGAATTTGCAGTATAGATAGAAATCAATTTACAGGAACAGGCAATCGTCAAGGAAGTGCTCTTCCACTTTGAAACCGTAACATTATTATATATATATAAATTAGAATTTGCCCCAATCATCACTCTGACTTGAGCTGGCATTCTCTCCAACTGATATAGAATGGTCACTCGATACCGAAGCAGCGTCACTTTCACTAACAGTCTGTGTTTCTTGAGCTAGTTTTTCTTTGGCCTTTTGGCGATACATTTCAATCACTTTATCATTCTCAATATTCTTTTCTCTTTCTTCTGCTTGTGCTTGGTCTTTCAATTTTTCTTCTGCTTCTTTCCGTCGTTTTTCTGCTTCCATGCTTTCTAGTCGTTCTTCATCTAGTTTGGCTTTTTCTGTTAGCTCCTCTTGCTCCCTTAGTAAACGCTCCTGTTCAAGGATATTTCTTTGTCGTTCTTTCTGTCGCTGTTGCTGTAATTTGCGTTGTCTATCTTGAGCTTCTCGAAGTTTTTCCACTTGGAGCATCTCTTCTTCTTCTTCTTTGTGTGAATCGATAACGACTGGTTTGTCAATAATAACAGTTGGCGCATCAACAGTAGCAACTGGATAGGTAAGAACTGGATTGGCAACAGATAATGATTCATCAGTAGTAGCAACTAGATTAGTAACAGCTGACGATTCATCAACAGGAACAACTGGAATAGAAGCACTTGGATTGGTCACATCTGACGATTCATCAACAGGAACAACTGGAATGGAAGCACTTGGATTGGTAACATCTGATGATTCATCAACAGTTACAACTGGAATGGAAGCACTTGGATTGGTAACATCTGATGATTCATCAACAGTAACAACTGGAATAGAAGCAACTGGAGTAGAAACAATTCGCCTTTCATCAATAGTAGCAACTGGACTAGTAACAGCTAGATTGGTAACAGCTGACGATGCACCAATTGCAAGTATTTTTACTTCACCACCAGGATCTTCTCGTGCATTAGAATTTTTCTCCACCCTAACCAACTCCAACTTTGAATCGGGTATAGAATCCGAAACTCCTGCAACATTTTTTGCATCTGATGAATTTGAACTATTCTGACGATGTTCGTTGGTGCGTTGAGGTATCCAACTTTCTTCATTTGGTTTATGCATGCCGTGGAAATACATTTGCTCGTACGGTGCCTGCATCATTTGCATTCTCATACCAATTAACTGCTGCTGTAAATGAGCTATCTGTTCTGACATTTGATGAGATGGCGGTTTTGTGTAAGGGGTGTAATTTAATTTGTTCTCGTCTTTGTCCCTTATCTCTTCATCAAGTGCCTTTCTTGCTTGCTTTAGAAGCTTTCGAATTTCAATGTTCTCATCTTTCGTTGACTTGATATTTGAATTCAAAATCTCATTCTCACTAACGGCACGATCCAGTTCTTGTTCTGCGCAATCAAGCCTATCTTGAAGATTGACTATTTTCTGTTTGTAGTGTTTTTCCATCTGCAAAACACGTTGCTCAAATGTATCTGCATCATCTCGTCGACCGTTCTTCAGAGCCGAAATAACTTCCATCAAGTTTGTCGATGAATCATCTTTTGATTTCAACTCGGGAGAATCGGAAACCTGACTCAACCAATCTTTTCTTAACCTATTGAATTCGAGATTAATTTTGTCATTCTTTTGAAGTTCGGTGCTATGAGCTTGCTGCAAAAACGCCACCTTGGATTCCAAAAACTCGCATTTGACTTTAAATTCATGATTTGCCTTTTCAGTATCAGCAAGTTTTGCCGAGATAGAATCAACAGTTGGCTTCATTTCATTAGCTTCCTGAAGATTAGAAGCAAATTGTTCCACTTGCTGCTGTACTTGCTGTGATTTTTGTTTCACTCTATATTCTTCTTTAGAAAGGTCTCGTTCACGATCTGCAAAATCAGCGAGAACACTTTGGCGAAAACACCTAACGTCGTCGGCGTATTTAGAACGTAACTCACTCTCCACGCGTTTGATTTCTATTTCATTTTTATTGATTTCAAGTTGAGCTCGTTCTATTTGATGACGCGATTGTTGCAGTTCCCTTCTTTCAATGTCCAGATAACTGCTTTCAAGTTTAGATTTGGAACCAAGCGATTCCATTTGTCGAATTAGTAGATCACGCTGTTCATGTAAATCGGCTTCTAATTCATTTTGTCTGCGCCTCAATTGATCGTCTAATAACGCTTCACGCTTCGCCAGACTAGCCAATCTACCTTGATACTCCCGATGCATAGTATCTTTATATTTGTGTAATTCCCGCTGCATTAATGATCGTTCTCGCCTTTTTAAATGTTCAAATTCCATCGCCATGAACCTTTCAACCTCTGATTTGATAGTATCATCTGCCCGCTTATCACACTCATGTTGGTACTTAATAATCCTTTCTTCCATAGATCGCCTAGGAGCTAATGTTTCCTGTTCAATTAACATGGAGTAATGACCTTGAACTCTGTCTAATTTTCTCTCGAGAACAGTGGTGGCAGTATCGCCTTGAAAGTTATCGCCATCAAAAGTTTGAGTTCCAGAATCTTTTTGAACAAGAGATTGCGGGGATTTGAATAATTCTATCAGTAGAGGTTTTCGAAAGTCATCATCTTTATTCTCACAGTTTTCTTTTCCATGGTCCAGTCTCAACACTCTTGCGCATTCTTCACGAGAAAGCAACTCATCCATATCAAAACCACCTTCCGGCAAAAACACAGATAATGTATACATGAACTTATACCTTAACAATGCGTCGGCTACAACACTGCACAACAATCTCTTATCCAACGACTCAAAGTTGAACTCTGTAAATATCTTCTCTTTCTTTCGCAGTTTACCAATCACCTGGGATCTTAACTGCGCTTTCAAGGTATTCACAGTACCTGAATCTCGTAGCGTATTAAGTAGATCATCCCTCAAGTCATCCATCACGAGTTAACGGCTGAAAATGAAAGAAAAAACCATGAAAATTCAAATAAATTCAAATTGACTACCGGGTTAAAAACCTAATATTGCGTGAGTCGAACCCCACAGCTGCATGGTGAATGCATTGGCAATTGCTTCTTCTTTCGTTCCTGAACCCCATACACCGCTGTAATGCACTGGATAAAAGACTTTCGATGACATGACTTTTGGATTGACACTTTTCCCGCCTACAAATCCAATCTTATTCACAGGACAAGCTCGACTGTGATTATTAAATAAAGACTGCGTCATAAGACACGGTCCAGTTGTTTTCCATGGAACACCAATATGTAATCTATTCAAGTGCACGAGCATCGAGTACATATCAGGGTTGTATTGTGAAGCACCGATAGCACCATTAGCTATCATATGCGAACGAGTATCACTCTCGCGAGCTGCAAAAAGGTCAACATCCTTTATTTCTAATCCGTTGAATGATTTCCGGCAAATAGAATCAGCGTCTATATAAATGCCGCCATAATAGTAAAGGATTTCTAGACAAAGTAAGTCAGTTGTGCAAAGCATTTGACCCCTAGGGATTTTATTGGGATGACACAGCCGAGGAGTATAAAATCCTTCCTGGTTGTTGGAATCGAATTTCTCGTTTTTAATTCTTTCGTCTGTCCATATGAAAACTTCCCAGTCTGGATGAATCTCTTGGCAACTTTTTATGGCTTCTTTGGGGGCATTGCGGTAATTCCCGATCCATATTATATGTATTTTCTTTGGAATCTGATGAGTGTCAATGCGTCGAGTCTTCATGTTATGGAATGTTATTGGGTTGACGTCGTTTCGGAACTTGGAAACATGATCTGCTGGTGCCTCAAGTCGATAGTTTAACATTTGTTCCGGCGTGTCAGGATACATTCCCGGCATTTCTTCCGGAGTGATATTAAAGTTCTCTCTCAAACAAGCTGCAACTCCATTTTCTTCGTTTTCGTAGTTGCGACACGTGTTAGCCATTTTCACCGCTAGAGAGTATTTGATTAAATAGCCTGCCGCAGCACTTGCATACAGATGGTCCGCCTTCATTAAGAAACCCATATAACCACCATTTACATTTTTAATATTCTTGTAGTATTCAGATTTGTCGTCCAACTTCAACACATATTCGCATGTATATCTTTTTGTTAAAGTCGCGAACATTTCAATTACTTGGTCAAAACCGTTCTTGCAGCATTTCAATTTGTTGCAATATTCACAATCTAAGTGTGAGAACCTCATAAAAACATGTTCTGTATCATCAACATCCCACGTGGGTGATCTCCCAGCATTGTTAACATAAACAGCAACGCAAAATCTATATTTTATTGGCGTTTGGTCTACAGTGACCCAAGTACTTTCATTATAGCCACTCAGATATGACACATGTATCAATACAATTAGTCCAACGATTGTCCACACCAGAAGTAGGGCGATGGCATTGTGGGAGATCATCCGCAAAAGAAAACAACTATGGGAACAATCCGTTAAAACGAAACATGAGAAATTGTTACTACGTTATGTTAACGGACCCCGAGATTTTCAAAAATATCTACATCATCCTCACTACAGGTAGGAGATCTGGAATGAGCTTAGTTTGCACGAGGCATCCCAAGCATATATAAGCATGGGAAGGCCAGTTGCAATGTGTTAAGATATGAAAAGAGTCGCTGCAATTAGTGTGGATGCGTTACCCCGCTTTTCATACAACTGTATCTCAAATTTCTTACTTAAAGACAGTAAAAGTGTGCGAGGATAGATTTGACTCTTGATCACTGTTTTTGTGATTGCTCTTTCAGGTTTCCGGTGGAAATGGCGGAACTCAATCTTTTGGTTTGATTCAATCTTTAACGCTGGTTCTCAATTGAAAACGAATTTTCAAACGGAAAATTTACCGATAGTTGACTCGCTTAAGTCTGAAATTGAAACTCGGTCGTGGCAATGCCAGGACTTGAACTTGACAATGGTGGAGAATCTCTATGTAGGTGGAATCTATGCCGGTGAAAAATTTGTCGAGTCTTTGCGCTCGTGTGTAAGTGTCTTCGAGTTTAACTCCACAATTCCGAAAGATGTTCCCTTTATTCTTCTTTTGTGGTTTGGAGATGTTTGTCCGCATGTGGTAATTGAAACCAGAACATATATTGCTTCAAAAAACAAAAAGCTTTCGTGCGGTGATAGTTTTCTTATTAGCAATTCAAACGATGATGTCGTGCAATTAATCATTGATGGATATCCTCATAGAGCTAGGTTTGGTTCTCAAAATCGCTTGGCATTTTCTACAGCACAAAAATATGGTACATGTCCTCACAATCCAAATCGTTTCATAAAGATTCACATCAATTCTTCAGCTGGTTTAGCAGATCGGTCACTTTTTGTGTTCTGTTTGCTAAACTTGCAGCTTGTGCTCTTCATGCAAAATTAATAATCACAAGACCCTGCGACGTCCTTGCTCTTTCCCATGATAACGGAGCCCGAATCAGCTGTCACAAAGGATGGGGGACTATCATGCATACACCATGTATCGCAATGATGACGCTTGGAAAAACTGCGGAAATTATTTGATTACTCGCAAGATGCCCCACGAAAAATTTGAATCTATCGATGCTACAACTTTCGCTGCGAGATATAAAACGTTGGATGAAGAGAGTCCGTTGTATTGGCAAATACCCGGTTCGTTTTCTCGACGCAGCCCAAGCAATTATTAAGAATATAACTGGTTGTGATGTTATACGAACACATACTCCAACCGCCATGTTATCATACAAAGGCTTTTTAAAATAAAATGGCGAATATCTTGGAGTAAAGATCCGACGTGGGGATGATATTAAGTAAAATAGAGCTTGCAGCGAAATTCCTCGCTTAATTGCCGCTATTAATCAAACTGGTGCCAAAAATGTTTTCATCATGATGGCTAATGAGCCAGAATACGAAAACGCGATTGCAGCTGCGCTCATTGAAAATGAAATTCAGGCAGTTTTTGAAAACACGACGATTGTGGAAGATAATTTTTTGAAATACATGACTTCTTTAGCAGTATTGGAAGGAGCGCCATTGTGAAAACTTGCTTTCTCTTCACCCATTTCCTTCTTCTCACGAGGAAAATCTAGACGAGGTTACAGAGGAAACGGTAGTTTCAAAGAAACTCACTCAGAGTTTGATTACAAGCCAGGTAATTACTTCGTTTTCTCAAAAGATAATTCAGAGTTTGAATGGAGATGCTTCTGAATTGATCGAAGAGGCGAAAGAGAAGGCAAAAAAGGTCCCCCAGGGTTCGGTACAACAGCGTATTTGTGTGGAAGAATTAGATTCAATTCGGTTGTTCCAAACAGGCTGACAAACCAATGCGAGATCTCTTTTGTATCTTTCGACTTCAAATGTACAATGCCGCATCAGTAATGATGATTTTCAGTTGTACTTCAATCAGACGTTTAGACAACCGATTCCCGGTTTAAAACACATTGAGTTTTGCCCATTTTGTGAAAAAAAGACAAGAAGGTTCTGTTTGAAGGAGGTTTACATCTGGCTTGTTGTCATTCAAATCCTACACGCTATTCTCCTCATAACAGGACGATTAAGGTTCTTCGGCATTTTGCACGATATGCTAACTTGGTGGATTCTGTTGGTGAACGGGTCTCCACAATTGCAATTCTTCTGGTAATGGAAAATTCTTAGATGCTTATTTCCGTGGTTATATTGCAGTTAATGGGTCCAGAAGGGACTTCAATTTAGGTGTAGATGTTTCCTTTGTTGATCCATTTGCGAAATCTTATGAAAATTTATCACCTGACGAGGTTTTAATTTCTAAGGAGAAGCTAAA
>Ga0105054_10008540_pt1 | contig 13518 bp, 11 predicted proteins | sample BON02_FD_78091 | JGI IMG/M metagenome (GOLD analysis project Ga0105054, IMG submission 78091) | Freshwater microbial communities from Lake Bonney liftoff mats and glacier meltwater in Antarctica - BON-02 (megahit assembly) | ecosystem: Environmental > Aquatic > Freshwater > Ice > Glacier...
AGATAGGTCGAGAGCGGAAACTTGCCGCCTTCGTAGGACGGCACTTTTGGATCGGCCGCGCTTGAGCGCGAGACATAGACCTGATCTTCGACCAGCGCCTCATACTTCAGAATCTCGCCGGCAAAGACGAAGGTGTCGCCGACCGACAGCATCTCGATGAAATATTCCTCGACCTGACCTAGCAGGCGGCCGCCACGCGGAATGAAGGCGCCGCGCGCGCGCGAACGCACCAGCCGCACCTTCAGCATGTCCGCTTCGACGATGGTGCCGATATTCATGCGGTAACGCTGCGCTACGCGCGGATGGGTGATGCGCCATTTGCCGTCTTTGCCCTGACGGATCTTGGCGAAGCGCTCATAGGCTTTTAGCGCATAGCCGCCGGTGGCGACAAAATCGACCGCAGCGTCGAAATCGGAACGCGCGAGATTCGCATAAGGCGCGGCAGAGCGCACTTCCGTAAACAACTCGTCGGCCAGAAACGGCGCGCCGACGGCGCGGCCGAGAATATGCTGCGCCAGCACGTCGAGCGCGCCGGTGCGCAACGGCGGCGTGTCCTGCGCGTTCTCGGCGACGGCATCGATGGCGGCACGGCATTCCAGCACTTCGAAGCGATTGGCCGGCACCAGCACGGCTTGCGACGGTTCATCCAGCCGGTGATTCGACCGGCCAATTCGCTGCAACAACCGCGACGAGCCTTTCGGCGCGCCGATATTGATCACCAGATCGACGTCGCCCCAGTCAACGCCGAGATCGAGCGACGACGTACACACCACCGCGCGCAGTTTGCCGGCGGTCATGGCATCCTCGACCTTGCGGCGCTGCGCGACGTCGAGCGAACCGTGATGCAAGGCGATGGCGAGGTTGTCGTCGTTGATGCCCCACAACGATTGAAAGGTGAACTCGGCCTGGCTGCGGGTATTGACGAAGATCAGCGTGGTCTTGTGGCGCTTGATCAGCTGGTAGATTTCCGAGAGCGCGTGGCGCGCCGAATGCCCGGCCCAGGGCAAGCGCTCGGTCGTATCAAGCATGGTCACGCTTGGCTGCGCGCCGGCTTCGGCCATCACCAAGTCGGCGTGTGCTTCTCCGCTCAAAGGCTGCGGCACCAGGAAGCGGCACAATTCGTCCGGCTCCGCCACCGTCGCCGACAACCCCACCGTCGTGATCTGCGGCGCCAACGCGAACAGGCGCGCCAGGCCAAGCGACAACAGATCGCCGCGCTTGGAGGTGACCAGCGAGTGCAATTCGTCGAGCACGACCCGTTGCAGGGTTGCGAAGAGATAAGGCGCATCGGCGGAGGCGAGCAGCAGCGCCAATTGCTCCGGCGTCGTCAACAGGATGTCGGGCGGATCGCGGCGCTGACGCTGTCGCTTGGACGCCGGCGTGTCGCCGGTGCGCGCCTCCAGTCGGACCGGCAGCCCCATTTCGCGAACCGGGATTTCGAGGTTGCGCGCAATGTCGACCGCGAGCGCCTTTAGCGGCGAAATATAGAGAGTATGGAGGCCCTGGCTGCGGCGCAGGTCACGTCCGGCGGAAACCAGCCGCTTGCCGCCGCCGGCGCGCTCGCTCAACTCCACCAAAGTCGGCAGAAATCCGGCCAGCGTCTTGCCGCCGCCGGTCGGCGCGATCAACAGCACCGAGCGCCCCTCTTGCGCTTTCGCCAGCAATTCAAGCTGGTGTGCGCGCGGGCTCCAGCCGCGGCTGGCGAACCAGCGCGTGAAGTTGTCCGGCAGCAAGGATGCCGGTTCGGCAGCCTTGAACACGGTTGCAGGTTCCATTCGGGGATTCTAAGCCATATCTAACGGTCGCGCCCCTGGCATGATGCCGGGATCGCCACCGCAAAACAGGATAGGTCGCCATGAACAACGACACCGTCACCCGCATTTTCGGCGGTTCGCCGCTGGGCGTGCTGGTTCGTCTTATTCTGGTGTCGATCCTGGTTGGCGTGGTGCTGAGCGCGCTGGGGCTCAACCCGTTCGACGTCTGGAACAGTGTTCAAAGACTGGTCCGTTCGATCTGGGATATGGGCTTCGATGCCTTCCACTGGCTGTGGGGCTATTTCCTGCTCGGCGCGGTGATCGTGATCCCGGTCTGGCTGATCATTCGACTGGTCAACGCGCCGCGCGGCAAATAATTTCAGCGCGGCGGAGGCCCGCCAAAGGGTGGAGGGCCACCACCGGGCGGCGGTCCCGGCCTCTGACCGGGTGGCCCACGGCGGCGCGGTGGCGGACCGCCGATCTTGCGCAGCAGCGAACGATCATAGGCGCCGCGCAAACAGCCGACGGTATAGGGGAAGTCCGGCGTCGCAACGTAATGATACATCTCGACCTTCTTGCCGTCCCAGTCGATGACGCTGGTGCGCCCATGACAGGCGTCGAGATCGTCGGTGCTTAACGGCTTGCCGTTTTCGTAGCGGCCGTAAATTCCGAAGCCGTCGAGCGCGTAGCCGACCAGCGGCGAGTTGCCGTCCGGCCCCGGCTTGTCGGCGATGCAATTGGTCAGGCTGTGATAGTGATAGACGCCGCTTTGCTGCGGATGACCCTGGCAACTGTCTTGCGTTTCATGCGCGACGGCGTCACGGCCGGGCGCGTCGAGCGCATTGAACAGCGCCACGCCGCTCAGTAAAATTCCGACCGTGCCCGGCGCGCAACTCGACTGCGTGACTTCAGGATTCGCCGACAATTCGAATTCGAGTTTCTGGCTGCTGATACGGTTCGGATTGCGGTCGATCTTGTAGGCCGGATCGTTGCGCGCAATCGGAAACGTTCCGGTCGGATGATCGGGCAGATCGTTCGATGAAAATAAGCGCTTGTCGCCCTTGATTGTCACGTTGAACTTGTGCGGCCAGCGTACGGCGCCTCGCACCACGATCTTCGCGGTCATGTCGAATGTGCCGGCTTTCTCATTGATCCACGGCCCGACGCGTTGCGCGCCTCCGGCCTGCGGATCGACACGGCAGGCCCAGATCCAACCCTTTTTCGGCGCTTTCGAAATCTTGCCATCGCCAAGCGGCAATTTGCGCAGGTCGACTTCGTGCGCCGCGGTCGCGGCCGTGAGTGCAACGACGGCAAAAAACGATGTAACAATTAAACAAATTTTTCGTGGCATTTCATTGCCCCGTAAATAAACGATTTGGACCCTTCCCGAATTTTATTTTAGCCAAACATGCTGCTGCGTCTACACGCAAATCAGGCCGGCCAGCTGTCCGCCGTGATGTCGGCCGAGTCGGAGCCAACCATCGACGCGAGCGAATCGCGGTGGCCACGCTTGATGGCGGCGGCGATGTCGGACTTGATCTCGGAGACGAGGCCGATGCCGCGATAAATGAGCCCGGTGTAAAGCTGCACCAGCGTGGCGCCGGCCTTGATCTTGGCGATCGCGGTCGCGCTTGAATCGACGCCGCCAACCCCGATCAGCGGGAACTGGTTTTCAGCGCGGACGAAAGTTTCCGCCAGAATGCGCGTCGACAATTTGAACACCGGCCGGCCCGACAGCCCGCCCGCCTCGTTCGCCCTGTCGTGAACGCGCAACGAACCAGGCCGCGAGATCGTGGTGTTGGAAACGATCATGCCATCGACGCGGTGCTTGCGCGCGATGCCGACGACGTCGTCGAGGTCGGACAGCGTCAAGTCGGGCGCAATCTTCAACAGCACCGGCGTGGGGCCGGCGCGTAGCTTCACGCGCTCGCGTGCCTCGATCACCCGCGCCAGCAGATCGTCGAGCGCGTCCGCCTGCTGCAGATTGCGCAGGCCGGGGGTATTGGGCGAGGAGACGTTGACGGTGAAATAGCTGGCGACGGCGGCGAAGGTCTCGATCAGGCGGACATAGTCCTCGGCGCGGTCCTCCGAATCCTTGTTGGCGCCGATATTGACGCCGACGATGCCACCCTCATTGGCGCGGGCGGCAAGCCGCGCCAGCGCCGACGGCGCGCCGCCATTGTTGAAACCGAGCCGGTTGATGACCCCGCCATCGGCCGTCAGGCGAAATACACGCGGCCTCGGGTTGCCGACCTGCGGGCGCGGGGTGATGGTGCCGACCTCGACGAAGCCGAAGCCGAGCCGCAACAGGGTGTCGGGCGCCTCGGCATTCTTGTCGAAACCGGCGGCGAGCCCGATCGGGTTGGGAAAATTGAGCCCGAAGGCCCGCACTTTGAGCTCCGGCGGGTCCGGTTCGGCCTTCACCCGCGGCACAAAACGCAGGGCCTTGAGCGCCAGCGTATGCGCGTCTTCAGGGTCGAGGGCCCGCATCAGCGGGCGTGACAGGCGATCAAAAAAGCCGATCACCGGCGAGGGCTCCCAATTGGCATGGCCCCGACCCTATCGACCGGGGCGCGCCAAGTCCAAAGACTAAAGGCATAAGGCCACCCCCCAGCGGGAAAAAGTGAAATTCTCCGCCGGGGCGAAACAAAAACTTGTGACAAAGACCAACTTGCGGCTATAATTCCTAACCGATTCACCGGGATTCAGAGACTGGCCCTCGCCGGCCCCCTCCAGCCCCAGCAAAGCCGGAATTTGTCATGCTCACACATAATCAGATTTGGACTGCAATCGATCGGCTGGCGGCTCGCTCCAAGCTGACCGCTTCCGGCCTCGCCAAGAAAGCCGGGCTTGACCCAACCACCTTCAACAAGTCGAAGCGCATCACGCCGGAAGGGCGCCCGCGCTGGCCCTCGACCGAATCAGTGGCGAAGGCTTTGGCCGCCACCAACACCAAAGTCGATATCTTCGTCAGCCTGATTACCGACGGCGGCAAACAGATCGTTTCCAGCGTTCCGCTGATCGGCTTCGCCGAAGCCGGCGCTGGCGGCTTTTTCGACGATGGCGGCTTCCCGGTCGGCAAGGGCTGGGAGCAAACCGCGCTTCCCTCGATCACCGACGAACATGCCTATGCCCTGGAGATTTCCGGCGATTCAATGAAGCCAGCCTATCGCGACGGCGACATTATCGTCGTCTCGCCTGCAACGCCGGTGCGCAAAGGCGACCGCGTCGTGGTCAAGACCAAGAAGGGCGAAGTGATGGTCAAGGAGCTCAAGCGCAAGGCCGCCAGAAGCATTGAACTCAAGTCCCTTAACTCCGAGCATCGCGACCGCACGTTGCAGATGTCGGATGTCGAGTGGGTCGCACGTATCGTCTGGGCGAGCCAGTAAACACGCGCGGTTCTTGCATGGCCACGTTCGGCGCCAACCAAAGCCGAACACACGCAGGAACAGGATGATGGGGCTGCACACACCGCTCGCGGACTTCGTCAGTCTGTGGGTGACTGTCGATCCGATCGCCGTGCTGGCCATTTTTATCGCGGTCACCAAGAAATGTGACGACGCGACACGGCGGCGTGTCGCAATTCAAAGCGTCCTGGTGTCCTACGCCGTCCTGCTCTTCTTCATCGCCGCCGGCCAGATCATCATCGAAGCCATCGGCCTGTCCTTGCGGGTGTTTCAGATCGGCGGCGGCATCGTTTTGCTGCTATTCGCCATATCGCTGGTGATCGGCCAGGAAAGCGAAACCAAGGTCGCGGCCGATGGCCACAGCAACATCGCCATCTACCCGCTCGCCATTCCCGCCATCGCCGGACCCGGCACCATCCTCATGGCGATGCTGCTGACCGACAATTCGCGGCTCGGCGTCTGGGAACAGGTGCAGACCGCCAGCGCCGCCGGCCTCGTCCTCGCCATCCTGCTGGTCATGCTGCTGTTCGCCAAGCCGATCATGAAGGCGATCGGGCAAAGCGGCGCCAGCGTCATCCGCCGGATCATGGGCATGATTTTGTGCGCGGTCGCGGTCAACGCGGTCCTGGGCGGCGTTGCAAGCTGGCTCTCTTTACCAAAGCCGTGACGGCGAACGGGGCCGCGCTACCACGCCCCCGGCCGGTCTGGCGGCGCGCCTTGGCTCCGGCTAAGATCGCGAACTTTCCCTGTTTCCCATTTGGAGCGCGCCGATGACTCAGGACACCGTCCATCTTCCGTCCGCATGCACCTGCTGCGGCGATATGCTGCGCGGCCAATTTGACCGCAGACGCTTTCTGCAATTGTCGGCCGGCGCCGGTCTGATGGCGGCGTTCCCGTCGCTCGCCTTCGGCGCCTCCGGCAAGTACGACGCCATGCTGCTGACGTGCATCGATCCGCGCTTTCCCGAGCCGACGATCAAATACATGGAAAGCCGCAGCATGGTCGGCAAATACAGCCAGTTCAGTTTTGCCGGCGCCGCCATTGGCGCGGTCGCGCCCGCGTTCAAAACCTGGGCGCCGGCATTCTGGGACAATCTCGCAGCGTCCATTCAACTCCACAGCATTCCGAAAGTGATCGCGATGAACCATCGCGACTGCGGCGCGGCCAAAATCGCCTATGGCGAAGCGGCGGTCGCGAGCCGCGAGATAGAGACGGCAACTCACAAAGCCTCGCTGATGGAATTCAAAAAGCAGGTCGCCGAGAAGCAGCCCAAGCTCACGGTCGAACTCGGCCTGATGGCGATCGACGGCAAGGTCGAGATGTTCAGCTAGCGCTATCATGCCCCGCGAAAGCGGGGCATCCAGCTCCTTGTCCAGGCAAATGCCGGGTCGCCCGCATTCATGGGCGACGACGCCTCAGATAGAGCGCGCCAGCGCGCCGTCGATCATGTCGACGGTATTCTGCACGCCATAGACCGCGACGAAGGAGCCGAAGCGCGGGCCTTTTTCCTGGCCAAGCAGCACCTGGTACAACATGTTGAACCAGTCGAGCGAAACGCCCGGCTTGCCGTCCTTGGCTTTTTTCTTTTCGTCGAGGAACGGTTCGCGCCGGCCGATCTCATAAACGACATCCTGAATCGCGCCCGCGTCGGATTCCGCCGGTAACTGCGACAGCGCATCGCGCAGATCGGTCAACGCGGCGCGCTCCGAAGCGCTCGGCTGGCGAAATGTTTTCGACGGCTGTACGAAATCGCGGAAATAGTGGATGGCGTACTCGACCTGCGCGTTCAGCTTCGGATGGGTCTCGGCGGTCACACCCGGCCTGTAGCGGCCGATGAAGCCCCACAAGGTCTCGGCGTTTTCGGCGTTCGACGACGACACCAGCGTCAGCAGCATCGAGAACGTCACCGGCATTTCCACCTGCGGCGGATGGCCTTCGTGAATGTGCCAAACCGGATTCGACAGGCGCTGCTTCGGCTCCTGCCGCTTGTAGCCGTCGGAAAACTGCTGGTACTCGTCGACCGTGCGCGGGATCACGTCGAAATGTAAGCGCTTGGCTGCCTTCGGCTCGCGATACATGAAGCACGACAGACTTTCCGGCGAAGCGTAGCGCAACCATTCGTCGATGGTCAGGCCGTTGCCCTTGGACTTGGAAATCTTCTGGCCGCTCTCATCGAGGAACAGTTCGTAGTTGAAACCTTCCGGCGGCTTGCCGTCGAGCGCCTTGCAGATCTGTCCGGACAGCTTCACCGAGTCGATCAGGTCCTTGCCTGCCATTTCGTAATCGACGCCGAGGGCTACCCAACGCATCGCCCAGTCCGGCTTCCATTGCAGCTTTGCGTTGCCGCCTAAAATGGAAGTCTCAAAGAGCTCTCCGCCGTCTGGGTCTCGCCAGGTAATAGTTTTCTTTTCCGGACTCAGGTCATCCATAGGAACCTGCATGACCACGCCGGTTCGAGGGTGAATGGGCAAAAATGGAAAATATGTCTTCGCCCGCTCTTCGCGAAGCGACTCAATCATCAGCCTAGTTATGTCAGTGACTCGACGAAATACCTTCAAGAGCGCCTCGTCGAACCGGCCGGACTTGTAGCACTCGGTCGAGGACATGAATTCGTAGTCGAAACCGAAATGGTCGAGGAACGTGCGCAGCCGCGCATTGTTGTGCGCGCCGAAACTGTCATGGGTACCGAACGGATCCGGCACCTTGGTCAAAGGCTTGCCGAGATGCTTCTCCAGCACCTCCTTGTTCGGCACGTTGTCCGGCACCTTGCGAAGGCCGTCCATGTCGTCCGAAAAAGCGATCAGCCGCGTCTTGATCTTGTCTTCGGTGAGCACGCGGAAGGCGTGTCGCACCATGGTGGTGCGCGCGACTTCGCCGAAGGTACCGATATGCGGCAGACCGGACGGGCCGTAGCCGGTCTCGAAGATGACTTCGTCCTTCGGCTTGGCTTTCAGCCGCGCGACGATCTTCTTGGCCTCCTCGAACGGCCAGGCGTTCGATTGCTCGGCCAGCGTCCGCAAATCGTTCGCATTAAGGTCTTGCACGCTATCGACGGTCATCGTTTGAACTCAGCCTCCGGTCGCGTGAGACATAGGCAAGGCGCGGAACAACGTCAAATCTAGCCGTGAAATCGGTCATTTCCGGGGTACCCAGGCCGGACCGGATGTTTTAAATCGGGAGCATGGCGCAGCCATTTTCCCCAGCCAGCGAAACGCGCGAACTGACGCTGCGCGCCATCGTCACCGGCCTCATCATCGGCGCCGTGCTGACGCCCTGTAATGTCTATAGCGGGCTGAAGATCGGCTGGTCGTTCAATATGTCGATCGCCGCCGGCCTGCTCGCCTTCGGCTTCTGGGGCGCGATGCACCGGGCCGGGCGCGCGTCGGCGCTTGAACTGCGCGAGAACAATATCAACCAGACCGCGGCTTCGGCCGCCGCCTCCATTGTCTCCGGCGGATTGGTGGCGCCGATCCCGGCATTGACCATCCTGACCGGACAGACGCTGGCCTGGCCGTGGCTCATGCTGTGGGTGTTTCTGGTCAGCATTCTCGGCGTCTTCGTCGCCGCGAGTTTGCGCGAGGCGATGCTGGTGCGCGAGAAGTTGCCGTTTCCCGCCGGCGTCGCCACCGCCGAAACCTTGCGCGAGATTCACGCCAAGACCCGCGATGCCGCCTTGCGCCTGCGTTCGCTGCTGGGCGCGGCCGGATTTGCGGGGATCGTCAAGCTGATCGTCGATCTCGGCGCGGTGGGGCCGCGGCTGGCGCTGCCATTTTCAATTCCGACCTGGGCGGCGCTCAAGACCGCGGCGCCATCCGGCGTCAGCTTTGCCAATCTCGGTTTCGCCTTCGACCCTTCGCTCCTGATGCTCGGCTTCGGCGCCATTATCGGCCTGCGCGCTGGATTGTCATTGCTCGTCGGAGCGATCGCCGGCTGGCTGGTGCTGTCGCCGCTCGCGATTGCCAACGGCTGGGCGCAGGCGGGCACGCCGGACGCTACCTGGTATGAGCCATTGATCACCTGGCTGTTGTGGCCGGGCGTGACGCTGCTGGTGGTCTCCTCCCTCACCTCCTCGCTGCTCACCATTTTTGCCTCGTCCCGCCGCGCCCGCGCCGAAGGCGGCAGCGTCAACATGCGCGGACGTTTCGACTGGCGCTTTGCCGGCGCGCTCGCCGTAACCACCGCCGCGATCACCGTTGCGTCTTACGTCCTTTTCGACATCGACCCGCTGATGGCGCTGCTGGCGGTGGCCTTGAGCTTCATCCTCGCCGTCGTCGCCTGCCATGTCACCGGCGAAACCGGCATCACGCCGATCGGCGCGCTCGGCAAGGTGACGCAGTTGACCTTTGGCGTGATTGCGCCCGGCAACATGGCGACCAATTTAATGACCGCCAACATCACCGGCGGCGCGGCCGGCCAAAGCGCCGACCTGATGACCGACTTGCGCACCGGTCTCGACGTTGGCGCAACCCCGCGCCTGCAGATCATCGCGCAGAGCTTGGGCATTCTGGTCGGCAGCGTGGTCGGCACACTGTGTTATCTGGTGCTGATCCCCGACCCGGCGACGATGCTGATAACACCGGAATGGCCGGCGCCAGCGGTCGCGACCTGGAAGGCGGTGGCGGAAGCGCTGGCGCAAGGTTTGGAGACGTTGCCGGCAAGCGCGCTCACCGCTATCGCCATAGCCGCCCCGATCGGGTTCGCGCTTGCCGTAGCCGAACACCTGTTGCCAGCGCGGCATGCGCGTTATCTACCGAGCGCGCCGGCTCTAGGTCTGGCTTTCGTGATTCCGGCGTGGAATTCGATCTCGCTCTTCCTGGGTGCAGCCATTGCGGCTTTGTTCGCGCGCACCAAGCCAGAACTGGCGGCGCGCTATACGCTGCCGATGGCGGCGGGGCTGGTGGCGGGCGAAAGCCTGATGGGCATCGTCACCATTGCTATTCATGTATTGAAGTAGCAGACCGTAGCGCGAAAGAAGGCGACCCTTGTCCGCACCCAACACGAAAAAAGTCGCCGTCATCGGCGGCGGCCCGGCCGGATTGATGGCCGCCGAGGCTCTGGCGCAAGCAGGTGTCGCGGTCACGGTCTATGACCGCATGCCGTCGCTGGCGCGCAAATTTCTGCTGGCCGGACGCGGCGGGCTTAATCTCACCCATAGCGAGGACCTGCCGCAATTTCTCGCGCGCTACAGAAATGCTACGCCATTGCTGCGGCAGGCTATCGAAGCTTTTCCACCAGCGGCCTTGCGAGCATGGTGCGAAGGGCTCGACCAAACCACCTTCATCGGATCGAGCGGCCGTGTGTTTCCGTCATCGTTCAAGACATCGCCGTTGCTGCGCGCCTGGCTGCGGCGGCTCTCCAGTCTCAATGTTACATTCTCACCGCGCCATGACTGGACCGGCTGGAACGACGACGGCGCGCTATGCTTTCGAAACGCGGACAAGGATGTTGCCGTCCGCGCCGATGCCACGGTACTCGCACTCGGCGGTGCCAGCTGGCCCAAGCTCGGATCAGATGCGTCTTGGATCGGTCTATTGCAGGCGCGCGATGTCGCCATTGCGCCGCTGCGGCCGTCGAACTGCGGCTTCACCGCCGCATGGTCGGAGAAATTCCGTCGCTTTGAGGGCACGCCGCTCAAGCCGATCGCCCTCAGCTTCGCAGGCCAAACCGTGCGCGGCGAATGCGTCGTCACGCGGGATGGGCTGGAAGGCGGTGCGATCTACACGCTGTCGGCGCCGTTGCGAGATGCCATCGACGCAAATGGACACGTCACGATCCATATCGATCTGCAACCCGAGGTGCCCGCCGCAACGCTTGCCGAAAAACTCGGCCTGCCGCGCGGCAAACAATCGCTCTCCAACACGCTGCGCAAAGCCGCCAGGCTTTCGACCGTCGCCACCAGCCTGCTGCACGAGGCGGCGCTTTCGTTCGGCAAGCCGCTGTCGGCTTTGACGCCGGACGACCTTGCGTCGCTCATTAAAGCCGTGCCCGTCAGGCTCACGGGCATGCAGCCGATCGCCGCCGCCATTTCGAGCGCCGGCGGCATCGGCTCCGACGCACTCGATCCAAACTTCATGCTGAAAAAATGTCCGGGCGTGTTCGCCGCCGGCGAAATGCTCGACTGGGAAGCGCCGACCGGCGGCTACCTGCTTCAGGCGACATTCGCCACCGGCATGGCGGCGGGTCGCGGCGCGCTGGCGTGGTTGCGAACTAAAACGGACTGATCGGAAAGTAACGCAGCCAGAGATCGGTGAAGCGGCCCTTTTCCCACAGCCGGAACAGCGCCCAGTTCAGCGTCTGCCGCATCAGCTCGTTGCCACGGCGCACAGCGATGCCGACGCCTTCGCCGAAATAGCGGCTCTCCAGATAGGGCCCGCCGCGAAATTCGCAGCAGCCGGCGGAATCGGTGCCGTTGAGCCAGAACGCCAGCGACACTCCGTCACCGAACAGAAGATCGATCTCACCGTTTTTCAGCGCGGCGCGCGCCTCCTGCGCGTCCTTGTAGGTGTGCAATTCCGCTTCGGTGAAAAGCTCCTTGATATAGGCCTCATGCGCCGCCCCGGCGATAACCCCGACCTTCTTGCCCTCAAGCGCCTGCGGCCGCACGTCCAAGACCGAACTGTCGCGGCGTGCCACAAAGCGCGCCGGCGTGCGGTAGTAAGGATCGCTGAATTCGACGCGTTTGCGCATCTCAAGCGTCGCCGCGATCGAGGCAATCACCGCATCGCCCTGGTTGGCGTTGAGTGAAGCCACCAACGTGTCGTAGCGGCGCATTTGCACGGTGCAGGCGACCTTTACTTCCTCGCAGATCAGCCGCGCCAGATCGACATTGAAGCCGGCCGGCAATCCGTCCGGTCCGGCATAATTGAACGGCGGGTAGTCGGTTTCGGTCAGGAAACGGATGACGTTGATACGCGACAGATCGGGGCGCTCCGGGCGTCGCCGCGGGTCCCAGAAGCCCGGCACCGTGACCGGGTTGCTGATCGGGTTCAAATCCGGCGAGGTGGCCGGGGCTGGGTAATTTTCCGATGGCGGCGGCGTCGGCTGCGGGCTTTCGGCCTGCGCAAAGGCCGCCGTCGACATCGCGACAGCGATAAGCGCCACAGCCAGAACACGCTCGCCGCCGTCACGCATTATCCGCTGAAGTCTGCTCATTCGCCGGCCCGGATTGCTCGCTGATTCGGAAAAAACATAGCATCGCATTCGCAGTGGAGCAGCGACAATCGTAGGGGCCGGAAGGTAGCGCGAGCGAGCCTTCGTCCGTCAGGTGGTCAGGTGCTTCTCGATCTCATGCACCGGCATCTTGACGAAATCCTTGTCGAGTTCGACGCGGACGGCGGCGCGCAGGGCTTGACTGTAAAGCGGACGGATCACGCCGAGCGCGCGCGGCGGCGCCACCACGATCAACGACTTGACCTGATGCTGCTCTACCGCCGCATCGAGCTTTTTCACCAGATCGGCCAGGAATGTCTGTTCCTCCTGGTCGTGCCAGTCGGTCTGGCCAACGGCGCTGCGACCGTGACCAACGGAACTCTGCGAACGGCCCGGCTTGTCGGTGCCCAGTTCGTGGGTCGCCAGCGCTTTGTGTTCGTAGACCTCGCGGGTCTTGAGATTGGGAAACTTGTCGTCGCCGGCGTTTTCCAGGATCAGCGCCTTGGCGCCGTCGCAGACAATGACCCATTCGCCTTCTTGAATCGATAACGCGGGCATGAAATGACCTCCCTTAAAGCATGCGCGACGTTAAACCGGCCGCGGCATCGGTTTGTTGATCCAAGTCAACGCGCGAGTAGGCTGTTTCGTTGCGAAGGTATTTCAGTTCGTCCCGTCGAGTAGACGGCGCGCAATCACCTGCGCCTGAATCTCCGCCGCGCCCTCAAAAATATTGAGAATGCGGGCGTCGCACAAAATGCGCGAAACCGGGAATTCGAGCGCGAAACCGTTGCCGCCATGCACCTGCACCGCATTGTCGGCATTGGCCCAGGCGACGCGCGCGCCGAACAGCTTCGCCATGCCGGCTTCCAGATCGCAACGCCTACCGGAATCCTTTTCGCGCGCGGCGTGATACGTAAGTTGGCGCGCGATCATGATTTCCACCGCCATCATCACGATCTTGTCGGCGACACGCGGAAATTCGGCGATCGGGCGGCCGAATTGAATGCGGCTCTGGGCATAGGCCATCGCCTGTTCCATCGCCGCCTGCGCCACGCCGATGGCCCGCGCCGCGGTCTGGATGCGCGCCGATTCAAATGTCTGCATCAACTGCTTGAAGCCGAGCCCCTCGACGCCGCCCAAGAGATTTTCCGCCTTCACCTCGAAGCCGTCGAAAGCGATCTCGTATTCCTTCATGCCGCGATAGCCCA